>FYBJ01000063.1_pt1 | contig 51750 bp, 57 predicted proteins | sample 1134611 | NCBI WGS metagenome assembly FYBJ01 (sample SAMEA104116008, study PRJEB20421) | marine metagenome | isolation source: marine
AATATCACGGCGTGAAATTTATGGTCGCGGCACCGCAGTCAACTATTGACTGGCAATGTCAAAATGGTGAGCAGATCCCCATCGAGCAACGGCCCGCTTATGAGGTAACGCATATCGGCAGCAAACAAATCGCCCCTGACGGTATTGCCGTTAGTAATCCGGCCTTTGATGTGACGCCGGCCAAATTGATCACGGCGATTGTCACTGAAGCTGGCGTTGTTTTGTCACCGTCAGTCGCTACAATGAGCAGTCTGAATAAAAATGAATAAGGAGTCTGTTATGGCACAAACAGCATTGGTCACCGGCAGTAATCGCGGCATCGGCCTGGAACTCTGCCGGCAATTAAAACAACGCGGGTTTGAGGTGATCGCTACCTGCCGGCACCGTTCACCGGCGTTGAATGAACTGGACGTCGAAATCATTGAGGATGTTGAAGTCAGCGATCCGGTTAGTTTGCATAATCTGTCTGATAAGCTCGGCAGTCGTAAAATCGACTGGTTGATCAACAACGCCGGTATTGCCGGCGGTTTGGGCCTCGCCGATATTGATGCTAATACCGTTGAGAGTTTCAAGCGGATGTTTGAAGTCAACAGTCTGGGCCCGTTACTGACCACACAAGCTTTGCTGAAGCATTTGCACAATGGCAGTAAAGTCGGTCTGGTGACCAGCCGTATGGGCTCGATTGCTGATAATGATTCGGGTGGCAGTTATGCCTACCGGATGTCAAAAGCAGCGCTGAATGCAGCCGGCAAATCACTGTCGATGGATTTAAAAGCGAAAGGCATTGCCGTGGCAATTTTGCATCCGGGCTGGGTGCGTACCGATATGACCGGACACGGCGGTCTGGTGGATGCGGATGAATCAGCAGCCGGGTTATTGCAACGGATGACCGAATTGACACTCGAAAACAGTGGCACATTCTGGCATATGAACGGTGATGTTTTGCCTTGGTAGATTACCCGGCGCTGACACAACACCAGCAGCGCAAATTGCCTGCATTATTAAAACCAGCTGAAGCGGTTGCTGCGCAGTTTGCTGACAGCAGTCATCAGTTATGGTTTTGTGAAACCGAGGCTGGTGCGCTGGTGTTGAAAGTGGCAGATAAAAACACCATTCGTCAATCGGCTTTCTGGCAGGGTGTTAATCGGCTGTTTGCATTAAATTTTCCGGCGTCATTGGCTGATACAGCGGATGTTCAGGCATTTTTAAGTGCGCGCAGTCCGTTGCAAATTCCGCATTGTTTGCATGCCAGCAGCAGTTTTGTTTTGTGCCAGCGACTCACCGGTCACACTTTGCAACGGTCAGATCTGACCCCAGAAATGATTCAACAACTGGCGGAGCATATTGCCGGTTTACATCTGCAGCAATCAGAAAATTGGGGCGCGCTTATAAAGCCTAAATTTTCGCCGGCACAGTGGGCTTCAAGACTTCGACAGACACTGGCTTATCTGGCGGCACATAACGAGATGGAGGTGCCATCCGTGCTGCTTGGCAACGCCCTCAAACAAGCGGCCGATATTGTGCCAGACAGATTAGTGCCGGTGATGCTGGATTTGCGATGGGATCAATTTCTGACACAAGACAAAAAACTCAGTGCATTGGTCGATTTGGATGCGTTTGTCTGGGCGCCGCTTGAACTGGATCTGGTGTTACTGGAATGTTTACTGGATAAAACGCAAGCGCAGGTTTTTCTGCAAAGTTATCAGCAAACGCAGCCATTGCCTGATTTAACCCGCGTCAGAACTGCTTATCGGGTTTTACTGTTTTTGATGCATATGCTTGGCGAAAAAGATTGTCGGAAATGGCTGGCAAAGCCAGCACATTTTCAGTCTTGAGCTGACTGCTGTGCCAGCAGTTGCCGCCATTTGAAATAACCGGCCATCGCCAGAAACAAATAAATACTGAACATAACGATCGTCGCGTAAAAACCAGTCAGCGCATATAAGATAATGGCCGCCGAATTAATTAACTGCCAGTACAGCCAGTTTTCAATGACTTTACGCGCCATCAGCACCGTATTCATCACCGAGAACACCATGACTCCTGCATCCAGAAACGGATACTGCGTGTCATAAGCTGATAAATAAAAGCCGGCAAGTACCGTTAAGATAGCACCTGAAATTACATAGACCAGATGGTAATGCCACGGCCAGCGATGAATGAATAGCTCGGCAGCCCGCGTTTCATGACGGTGCCACAGGACAAAGCCATACGCTGCCATGCCGATATAATAAATATTTAGCAGCGCTTGCATCGGCAATTGCTGTTGCCAAAACAGAACCGTGTAAATACAGGTGCTGATAAACGCCATCGGCCAGCACCACTGGGATTCACGCCCAGCCAGCAGAATATAGGCAATGCCCAAACTGGCGGCAAACACCTCCCAGCCTGACATTTGCATCAGGCCGGTTAACACCGCATCAACCCAGCCGGCGTCGTTCATTTATCAACGACATCCGCTCGGTCGGTTCCAACCAGTTTCAACACAAAAGCACTGTGTGGCATGGCCGAAAAAACCGCTTCGATTTCGCTGCTCATCGCTGCCATCACATCGGCATATTCACCAAACACCTGCGTGCTTAATGAATTGCGTTTAACGATCAGCGCCGGGTTGTTTTCTAGTTGATCGATAAACGACAGAATCGGCTCAACATACTGCTCAGTTAACGGATAAAGGCTGATATCTACAGAAATTCGCATGGTGATTAACCTTTAATATTCGTAAGAAACGGTCATACCGATAACACGTGGATCAGCGTACTGAACGTATTCCCGTTGGGCATAACCGATAGCAGGGTCATTAGCAAAGAAGAAACCGCGAGTTTCGTAATCCTTATCAAATAAGTTGCGACCCCACAGAGTAAAGCGCCAGTCACGATGTTGATATTGGAGGCTGGCATTGGTAATGACATAAGAACTGGATTTTGCATTGTGGCTGTTTGAGAAATAGAACTCGTCCTTACCCTCAATGTTGGCACTAATGGTCCAGTTTGTTGTTAGATAATAATCAGCACCTAAACTGAACTGATAGGCCGGCGCATGTGCTTGCTTACGACCTGTAACGTCTAGGTTGTCCCGGACTTCATAATCATTAAACGTGGTATAAAGCAGGCCAAGACTCGCAAACGCACGCCACTTATCATTTATCAGCCAGTCTGCATCGAATTCGATACCGGCATTCGTACCTTTGGCTGCATTTTGTTGATAGTCAATAAATGAAAAGCCTTCTTGTTTGGAATTTTTCACTTGTGCGTCTTTTCTAATGCCGTAAAAGAGCGCGACGTTAGTGAGTAAATCGCCATCGAGCCATGCAGATTTGGCGCCGAGCTCTAAATTCCACAAATACTCTGTATCAAACTCACGAAACTGAGGCTCAATACCGTTGGCGTTATTAACACCACCAGATTTGTAGCCTCTCGACAGTGTGCTGTACAGAAGATGATCAATGTTGGTTTGATATTCAATGCCTACCTTGCCACCGAACAGCATCTCACTAGGATCCAGATCAAGCTGGTTATTGTCGCGGTAATCAGCTTGAAAGTGACCAACTCTTAAACCACTTATGAATGTGAGTTTGTCAGTTAGGTAGGTATCTAATTGTCCAAAAATAGCCGTGTTTTCAGTTACGTATTCGCTTTTTATAGGAGTGTAAGGCGAGTCAACGGTTAGTTTTTCATCCTGATTTAAATAAAAGAAACCGACCGTCCAATCCGTAGAGTCATTGAATATCCGTCCATCTTCGTTTGAAAGCGCCCGGACTTCAAAAGAGTAATTTTCGCGGGTTCTATCGAAGCTTTCAAAAGCGTTAAAAGAATCAGCAATTAGCGCATTTCTTGGGCGATTACTCCAGTCTACGTCGTAACTGTAAAGTAAATCTGATTTCGAATAAGTCGTAGTGGATTGAACTTGAACGGCACTACTGGCTCGCCAATCGGTTTTTAATGCAAAGGCATTAGTGCGTTGTTTATCTTCACCCGGCTCATCAGAGAGACTATTCCGGCTATTATCTAGCGTAAACGCATCATAGCCATTATCAATATCCAGATGCAGCAGATTTAGATCGACGGTTAAATCATTACTGACCAGAAATTTCAGATGGCTGCGGACAGTTAGTTCATCGCGATCCTGGGTGTTATCACGGCCCAGAAAATCATTCTCCATATAGCCATCAGATTGATGAGTATGCACGGCAATACGCCCTAATAAGGCATCTTCGACAAGCGGGCCACCAACAGCAACACCGACCGCACGGGTATCGTAATCAGCCAGTGTTGATTCAAAATTCAAATCAAACTCTTCGCTGGCCTGCTTGCTTTGCATATTAATCACGCCAGCCAGTGCATTGGTGCCGTAACGAGTGCCTTGCGGGCCTCTTAAAACCTCAACTTGTTCAATATCAAACAGTGTCGCAGCGCCGCCGGTACGACTGAAATCAATCCCATCAATGATTAAACCAACAGACGGATTCAGCGGTGCCGCAAACTGGCTGCGCTCACCGATACCACGAATTTGAAAAAATTGACCGCGTGATGCACCGCTAGAAACATTGACGTTAGGCGCCAGATTCAGCACATCTTCAATATGCTGGGCACCGCGCGATTCGATGATTTCATCATCAAAGGTGGTCAGACTGATAGGAATATCCTGCGCAACCGCCGGCCGGAAATCAGCACTGACCAGCATGGAGGGTAAGTCTTCGGGGGTGACTTCGGCGCTGCTTGCACCAGCGAATAAGGCACTGCTAATGGCTAATGGCAGCAGAGAATGTTTCATAACTATCCTTTTTAATGTCTAAAAAGGACAGGGGGATCACAGCATTTGCGGGAGTTCGCAAGCAGGTGTTGCCGCCTGTCCCTACGCCGGTATTAACCGGATCAGGTTCGTCGGGTCTTCACCAACTGGTGAATCTCAGGCCTTGCGACCACCCCGAGGCTTAAATTTGCTAAGGCTGTGAAATATACAGAAATTAAGGCTTTTTGCCTATTTTTTATACAAAAAAGCGCCCGCAGGCGCCTTTTTGACAAAACATGAATAGTCGTTATTCAACGCTGGCTTTCAGGTTTTCCAGACCGGCTTTGTAAAAACCGCTGATGGCCGCTTTGGCGGTGTCATCATTCAGTTCTTTCGGCTCATGGTGATTACCGGTGTAAGCCCGGAAAAATTTCGCCAGCCAGGTAACTTTACTGCCATTACCATCGGCTTCAACAGTGACCCATGATTTGTATTTACTGACCGGTACTGCAGGCACATCAAAGGTATGGCCTTCGTATTCAATCTCACCGACTTTGCTGATGTCATCGATTTGATACATGTAGCTCATGCTGGCTTCGTCGAATTTTTTCAGTGTTTCGTTGATGGTACCGCCGCCTTTTAATGTCAGCACCCGGGTTGCGCCTTTTTCATTGCCGCCGGTTGCTTCAGTGGCTTCAATTGCCGGATGCCACTTGTGCAGGCTGTCAAAATCTTTGATGGCTGCCCAGACTTTGGCTGGCTCAGCATTAATGGTCATGGTTTGTTCAACTTCCAGACGCGAGGCGCCGTGGGCAAATGCCAAAGCCGGCACTAACAGCAGGCCGGTCAGCAGGCCTTTGAATAAAGCGTTCATTATTGATCCTTATCTTATAATTTTAGGGCTTGTTTATCTTTCATCTCCGCCTCTGTTGTGAGCTGAAAAAGCGCTAATCAAGGCGCGAGGAGAGCCATTTAGTTATTCTAAACAAACAACGAGCAACGCGGAGTGGCGCTTTTTCAGCCACAACCCGAAGGGCTGGGACTATTTTTGCGCCCGCCTGCGTTGTCAATCGCTTATGTAGAATGACTACACTGCGCGCTTTCCGCCTTGCCGGACACAAAAATAGCCGCCAGCAGTGGTGGATATGAAAGATAAACAAGCCCTACGGGATGCTGAAATTCAGCGGTCCTTAAACTACCATCCCCGGCGCCATGCCGCCACGGGAAATTTTCATAAATGAATCGCTTGCTCTACCACGTCACGCTGCAAATGCGGCGCAAAATAGCTGATAAACGCATAACTGTAGCGGCGTAAATAGCTGCCTTTGCGAATACCGATATGGGTGGTGCTTGGCTGAAATAAACCACTGGCATCAATGGCCTGCAATGGTGCATCTTTGGCCGGATCAAACGCCATGCTGGCAATAATACCGATGCCGAGCCCAAGTTCGACATAGGTTTTAATGACATCGGCGTCGGTGGCGGTAAACACCACATTGGGCTTTAAACCCTGTTCAATAAACGATTGATCCTGTTGCGCGCGGCCGGTAAAACCCATGACATAGGTCAGGATTGGATACTGTGCAACATCGGCCAGTGTGACTTTTTTCAGCGACAATAAAGGATGTTCCGGCGGCATGATAATGCTGCGATTCCACTGATAACAAGGCAGGATCGCCAGATTATCAAATTGCGACAAACCTTCAGTGGCAATGGCCATATCCACTTTACCCAATGAGGCCATTTCGGCGACTTCCGGTGGTGTGCCCTGCACCATATTTAAATGCACACCCGGATAATCCGCTGCGAATTTCTGAATGGCGGCCGGCAGGGCGTATCGCGCCTGCGTGTGTGTGGTGCCAATCGATAAAGTGCCTTTTTGTTCGTGGCGGCTGTCGGCGGCTAAAGCTTTGAGGTTTTCGACTTCTTGCAAAACCCGTTCGGCGGTTTCCAGCACCGATTCTCCGACGGCGGTAATGCCGGTCAAGCGTTTGCCATGGCGTTCAAATATTTTGAGACCGAGTTCGGTTTCGAGTGCCTGTACCTGATTACTGACACCGGGTTGAGACGCATAAAGGGCTTGAGCGGCTGCAGAAATACTCAGACCGCGGCGGGCGATTTCACGAACATATTTGAGTTGTTGAAGTTTCATGGCTTATTGATAATCTTTATCAAGGTAAGCCAATATTATTTATATTGAATATATAAGGCAATGATAGAGCGAGTTGGTTAAATGCCGATATCGTTATTTTGAAATGCTGCTTGGCTATAAGCAGCGTGTAGCGGCTGACAACCTTGGTTAGTACAGGGCTGCCAAACCAATGTCATCATGCCGGGTTGATTCATCACATAATATTCAGTCACTTTTGGTTGCGGTGCGGACTGCAATTGTTGAGGTTGCTGTTGAACCGTTGCAGATGAATTGATTGCATTTGTCTGCAATAGGCAAAAAGTCAAAAATGCTGAAGTCAAAGCAGTTATAAGCAACAAACTATGGTAGGTCGTCATACTTGTCTCTCTGTATTTCTGCGAGTTTTAGAGCGACTTTCAGCGATCATCCGTGAAAGAAACGTGAATGATTTTTCAACCTGCACAAAGCTGTCAAACGGGCTTTCACAAAATAAGCTATATAACTTATTGGTATATAGATAGATGAAATTATTGATTGTGAGAATAATATCAGCTGGTAAACTTGCGCCATTTTCTTTGGTGTAAGGTCACAAAATGGAGTGGGGATTTTTACTGGCAGGCCTCTTTGTCGGCATTATGGTCGGTATGACCGGTGTTGGCGGTGGCTCTCTGATGACGCCGCTCCTGATTTTCGGTTTTGGTATTCAGCCGGCGATCGCAGTAGGAACAGACTTGCTGTTTGCAGCCATTACTAAAGCCGGTGGCATCTGGGCTTATTGGCGCCATGGTGTGGTCAAATGGTCGGTGGTTGCCAAGTTGGCGGCCGGTAGTTTGCCAGCGACATTACTGGTTTTATGGTATCTGAGCAGTAGTGGCATCGAAGGCGGTCAGCATGATCAGCTGATCACCACGGCGCTTGGTATCGCACTGATTCTGACATCCAGTGCCTTACTGTTAAAAAGCTGGCTGGGTGGTATTTTGCAGGCGCGCGCCGGACACCCGGTAGTCAATGCTTTATATAAATTACGTGAAGATGCGCAGCATAAAACGCTGGCAACGATTATTACCGGTGCGGTGATTGGTGCGATGGTGACATTATCATCAGTGGGCGCCGGTGCACTTGGCGCGGTGGCATTACTGTTCCTGTATCCGCGTATGAAAGGTGTGGAAATTGTTGCCACTGATATCGCTCATGCAGTGCCGCTGACAGCTGTTGCCGGTCTTGGCCATTCAGCTGTTGGCACGGTGGACTGGGGTTTGCTTGGCTGGTTACTGGTTGGTTCATTACCAGGTATTTATATTGGTAGCCATTTAGGGATCCGCATTCCCGATAAGGTGATGCGGACAGTGCTGGCGGTGATTTTGATCGCCGTGGGGGTAAAATGTCTGATCTAAACAAAATATTAGATTTATCAATGTTTGGTTGCCCGGTGCATAAAACCAAAGCACTGGCCGCGGCACAACAATTGGCATCAGGTGATGTTTTACGACTCAAAGTCAATAACGATGCGGTCAGTAACGTTGTTCAGCATTTAACAAACAATGAATTTCATTGTGAGACTGGTGCGCCGGACGTATTAACAACGATGATTAAAGTGACTCGAAATGACTGAAATCAGCGAAAAATTACAAACTAAAATCGATGCGGCAATTGCCTTATTGCAAGAAATTGCTGCGGATTATTCACCAGCGGTGCTGGCCACCAGTTACGGTGCAGAAGATATGGTGCTGACCGATCTTATCTGCAAACATGCACCGCAAATCGACATTTTTACGCTCGACACTGGCCGTTTGCCCAAAGAAACCTATGAACTCATGCAAACGGTAAAAAACCATTATCAGCGTGAGGTGCAGGTTTATTATCCGGATACGGCAAAAATTGAAACCTTTGTCACCCATAATGGCCCCAATGCCTTTTATGACAGCGTTGAGATGCGTAAAACCTGCTGTGGCATTCGTAAAGTCGAGCCGCTTGGCCGTGCATTGGCAGGCAAAAAAGCCTGGCTGACCGGCATGCGTCGTTCGCAATCGGTCACCCGTAACGAGTTGCCGGTATCAGAATGGGATGCTGATCATGAATTGCAAAAATTCAGCCCACTAACTGACTGGTCCAACGGTGAGGTCTGGAAATATCTCCCGGCCTTTGCGGTGCCGTATAACAAATTGCATGACGAAGGTTATGCCAGTATTGGCTGTGCGCCCTGTACCCGGGCCATTACACCCGGTGAAGATATCCGCGCCGGCCGTTGGTGGTGGGAAAACCCGGAAAGCAAAGAATGTGGTCTGCACGTAAAAAGTAAGTAAACGAGAGCATCATGACTGAAAAAAAACTAACCCATTTAAAACAACTGGAAGCCGAAAGCATCCACATCATGCGCGAAGTGGCTGCCGAATTTGAAAATCCGGTAATGCTGTACTCCATCGGTAAAGATTCGGCGGTGATGCTGCATCTGGCGATGAAAGCTTTTTATCCGGGCAAACCGCCGTTTCCGCTGATGCACATTGATACCACCTGGAAATTTAAGGAAATGGTTAAATTCCGGGACGAGCGTGCTAAAGAGCTGGGGCTGGATTTGATTGTTCATACCAACGAAGAAGGCCGTGCCGCCGGTATCAACCCGTTTGACCATCCGCGTTATACCGACATTATGAAAACCGATGCGCTGAAAGAAGCCCTCAGCAAACATGGTTTTGATGCGGCATTTGGCGGTGCCCGTCGTGATGAGGAAAAATCCCGAGCTAAAGAACGGGTATATTCATTCCGCGATAAAAATCATCGCTGGGACCCCAAAGCACAGCGCCCTGAGTTGTGGAATATCTACAACAGCAAGGTCAATAAAGGCGAAAGTATCCGTGTTTTCCCGCTGTCGAACTGGACCGAGCTGGATATCTGGCAGTACATCTATCTGGAACAAATTCCGATTGTGCCGTTGTATTACGCGGCAGAACGGCCGGTGGTTAACTATAACGGTCTGACCATTATGGTTGATGATGACCGCATGCGCATCCCCGAGGGTGAACAAATTCGCATGGAAAAAGTCCGTTTCCGGACTCTGGGCTGTTATCCGCTGACCGGTGCCGTTAAGTCTGATGCTGACACCTTGCCGGAAATCATTCAGGAAATGTTATTAACCACGACATCAGAGCGTCAGGGCCGGGCGATTGACCACGATCAGGCCGGCTCAATGGAAAAGAAAAAGCAAGAGGGTTATTTCTAAGATGACAACTGACAGTTCATTCCAAGCCGATAGCTTGATCGCCACCGATATCGAAGCCTATCTGAAGCAGCATGAAAACAAAGAACTGCTGCGTTTTCTGACCTGTGGCAACGTTGATGACGGCAAAAGCACACTAATTGGCCGGCTCTTGCACGATTCGAAAATGATTTATGAAGATCAGCTGGAAGCGGTGACCCGTGACAGCGCCAAATCCGGTACCACAGGTGAAAAAGTGGATCTGGCGTTACTGGTCGATGGTCTGCAAGCCGAACGTGAGCAGGGCATCACTATTGATGTTGCTTACCGCTATTTTTCGACGACCAAACGCAAATTTATTATTGCCGATACACCGGGCCATGAGCAGTACACCCGTAATATGGCTACCGGCGCATCTACCTGCCAGCTGGCAGTGATTCTGATCGATGCCCGCCATGGTGTGCAAACCCAAACCCGCCGGCACAGTTTTATTGCTTCGCTGTTAGGGATCCGTCATGTGATTGTTGCCGTCAATAAAATGGATTTGATGGATTACAGCGAGCAGGTGTTTAACGATATTCGCAAAACCTACAGCGAATTTGCCCGCGAACTGGAAATCGAAGATATCCACTTTGTACCGATGTCGGCATTGGAAGGCGATAACGTCGTTAATCGCAGCGACAATATGCCGTGGTATGACGGCCAGACCATGATGGAATTGCTGGAAAACATCGAAGTCGGTCAGGATGCCAATACCGAAGATCTGCGTTTTCCGGTGCAGTACGTGAATCGGCCAAATCTGAATTTCCGTGGTTATTGCGGCACTTTGTCAGCCGGTGTGCTCAGACCCGGTGATGCGGTCACCGTGTTGCCATCGGGTAAAGAAAGCACCATTAAATCGCTGGTGACCTATGATGGTGAACTTGATTTTGCCGTACCCGGTGAAGCCGTCACCGTCACGCTGCGTGATGAAATTGATGTCAGCCGGGGTGACATGATTGTGCATCGCGATCATCAACCGCACGTTTCCAGCCATTTCAAAGCCATGGTGGTGTGGATGACTGAGCAGCCGCTGACCGCCAATAAGCAATACAGCATCAAGGTCGGTGTGGCTGATAGTACCGGCATGATGACCCATGTTGATCACCAGATTGACGTCAATACCCTGCAACACAAAGATGCCAGCGTATTAGGTCTCAATGAAATTGGCCTTTGTGAATTTTCGCTCAATAAACCGGTGGTATTTGATGCCTACAAACGTAACCGTCATACCGGTGCGTTTATTGTCATTGACCGGTTGAGTAATGTGACCATTGGTGCCGGCATGATTACCGAAGCTGTTAACCATCAGGGCGAAACCGTTCACAGCGGTGATTTTTCAGAATTTGAGCTGGAATTGAATGCATTGATCCGTAAACACTTCCCGCACTGGGATGCCAAAGATCTGCGCGATCTGTTGAGCTGATTCTGACCTTGCCATCCAGTAATGTGAGGCAGTTCACATTACTGGATGGTGCCTTTTGCGCGATTTAACAGGCTGCAATAGGTTTGTGTATAAACAAGCTTATGAAACGCAGCTTTTTAAATCAGTTAAGTTTTTGAATTATTTTAAGTTCTTGATTGACGCACTGAAAATCAGTAATTACCTGATTCACATCTAAGCTAAGTTTGGCTATTTTTCAGATGGTTTTGAAAAGCTGTTTTGGCCGGAGGATTTATGAAACATCAACCTGACTTTCGCGAGGTCGGCTGTAAAGAGTGTGCGAATGGCAGTTTGCTGGGTTTCGATTTCACAATGGCGCTGCAACCGATAGTGGATATCGAAGCCAATAATATTTGGGCACACGAAGCATTGGTGCGGGGCCTTAATAATGAGCCTGCCGGGCATGTGTTTGCCAATGTTAATGATGGTAACCGTTACCGGTTTGATCAGGCCTGCCGGGTGAAAGCCATCAAACTGGCGTCTGAGTTAGGTATTGATACCATGCTCAGTATCAATTTCATGCCCAACGCGGTTTATAAACCAGAGCTGTGTATTCGCACCACGCTGATGGCGGCCGAAGAGTTTAACTTCCCGGTTGAACAAATCATTTTTGAGATTACGGAAAGCGAAAAGATCGAAGATTATGATCACCTGAAAGCGATCGTGCAGTATTACCAGCAGTCGGGTTTTAAAACAGCGATTGATGATTTTGGTGCCGGTTATTCAGGTTTGAACATGCTGGCAGATATGCAAACCGATATCGTCAAACTGGATATGGCGCTGGTGCGGCATATTGATACTGATAGAATCCGCCAGACTATTATCCGCGGCATTTTGCAGGTGTGTAGTGATTTAAATATCCGGGTTATTGCCGAGGGTGTTGAGACGCGTGATGAACTCAATACGCTTAAAGCGATGGGTATTAAGTTATTTCAGGGGTTTTATTTTGCCCGCCCAGCGTTTCAGTCAGTCGCGGATATTGATCCGGCATTGTTTGCCGTATAAAACCTGCTGAGCGCACTGCGCCATTTTTCAAGTTTTACCTCAAATGACATGGCGGCATAAGCCGGACTGGTAGATGGCAATGGTTGCAACATTACGCCTGCCGGTGCCGTCACATATCGTTTAAATAATTGTGCTGCTTTACCGCCGTTGAAAAAGACGGCTTGAATGTTTGGATGCTGGCGGAAAAAAGCCGGAAAATCATTGATAATCAAGCTGTCCTTTTCGATATCACCGTCCAGACTGCCGCGCCGCCGGCAACTTCTTAATACATCCCAAACAGCAATTTTTTCGCTGACCAGCGCTGAACAGCGTTGGTCATAATGCATATCCGGCCAGTTAAAAATCCGCTGCATGACCGGCCAGAAAGCATTACGCGGATGCGCGTAATACTGTTGTTTTTGCAATGAAGCCATGCCGGGCATCGAGCCGACAATCAGGATTTGTGCATCTGGCGCTGCCAGCCAGTCAAAACTGTGCGCAACCGCTGCGGTCATTATTGGTAAAGTTCACCATTATGGCGGACCCAGCCATGCGGATGGCGGTTGGCTGGATCATGATGGGTCCAGTGCATAATGCCGCCTTTTTCATTCCAGACATATTCGCCGTATAAATCAACTTCATCGCCGACCTGTAAATTATCAATACGTGGCGCCAGATCGATATTATGAGCGACCAGCAAGCTTAAGCCGCTCGGTAATTCAACGATAAACCGTTGATGCCGGCTGCCATCATTATCATCGGCCAGCAGTTTGATAACGTCGCCGCTGACTTCTAACTGGACATCTGACTGGCGATTTTCAAACAAGCTCTCTGCCGTAACAGCCTGAAGCGCCTGACGATCTATCCCGTTCTGATAAAAACTGCCGATAAACAGCACCACGGCAAAGCCGAAAATCAGCCAGATGCGCTGTATCATGCGTTTTTGTTTGGACATTTTTACACCCTCAGAATATGGCGGCTAATATGCCATATTTCCTCATGGCCGGCAGCGGGGCAGAATAAATTTTGCGGATTAATGCCGGTTTTTCACCAATAAATTTGCTCAACTTTGCGCAAAGGCCAATGTCTGACCTGACAAAAAACAGCAATCAGTGAAAAACCTGTGTTCAATCATCACCTCAAAAGTGTTGTGCGATGATTGTCTGATTTGGCGCGATGGCAGCATCATGGCTGTCACGCACTACGGCATATTCGTTACTGAAACGAATATCAATATAGCTATTTATAATTTCCTGTTATATGTCTTGGCCGTTATAATGTTTGGTCCATTGAAACCGTTTAGAGATCTTAGATGTATCAATACGATAAGTATGATCAGGCGATGGTTGATCAACGGGTCGCACAGTATCGCGATCAGACACGCCGCTATTTAGCTGGCGAGTTAACCGAAGATCAATTCCGTCCGCTGCGCCTGGCTAATGGCCTGTACATTCAGATTCATGCACCAATGCTGCGTGTCGCTGTACCTTACGGCATGATGTCAGCAACCCAGGTGCGTAAAATTGCCGATATTGCCCGCCGTTATGACCGTGGCTTTGTCCATTTCACGACGCGCACCAATTTTCAGCTGAACTGGCCGAAACTGGAAGATGTGCCGGATATTCTGGCCGAACTGGCAACCGTGCAAATGCATGCGATTCAGACCAGTGGTAACGATATTCGTAACACCACCACCGATCAGCTGGCCGGTATTAATGCTGATGAGATTGAAGATCCACGGCCTTGGGCAGAAATCATTCGTCAGTGGTCGACCTTCCATCCGGAATTCGCCTACCTGCCACGCAAATTCAAAATCGCCATTATCGCTACCAAAGAAGACCGTGCTGCAACACAGCTGCATGATATTGGTCTGCGTATGGTCAAAAATCATGATGGCGAAGTTGGCTTTGAAGTACTGGTCGGCGGTGGTCTGGGCCGGACCCCGGTGATTGGTGTGCAGATCCGGCCATTCCTGGAAAAACAGGATTTATTGTCTTATCTGGAAGCCATTTTGCGAGTGTATAACCGCCTAGGCCGCCGTGATAACAAATACAAAGCCCGTATCAAAATCACCGTTCGCGAACATGGTATCAACCATATTCGCGAACTGGTTGAAGCCGAATGGGTACAAATGCGCAGTCAGCTAAAGCTGGATCAAAAAGAAATTGATCGCGTCAAAGCCCACTTTACTGAGCCAGACTATGAAACTGATGCAGCCAGTGACACCAGCTTTAATGAAATGCTGGCGGAAGACAAAGATTTTGCCCGCTGGGTGAAACAAAACACTGCCGATCATAAGGTACTGGGTTATCGCGCAGCCTATATTTCGCTGAAAAAACCGGGTGTGCCGCCGGGCGATATTACTTCTGAACAGCTCGATTTGGTTGCCGATCTGGCAGATGAGTTCAGCTTTGGCGAAGTGCGCTCGACACATACCCAGAATCTGATTCTGACCGATGTCAAACAAGGCGATTTATATGCCTTATGGCTGCGTTTACATGCCGAAGGTTTGGCTACACCGAATATCAACACGCTGGGCGATATTATTTGCTGCCCGGGCCTTGATTATTGCGGTTTGGCCAACGCGACCTCGATTCCGTTATCTAAGCAGATTATGCAACGCTTTGATGATGTCGATTATCTCAATGATCTGGGTGATATTAAGATCAAATTCTCCGGCTGCATGAATGGCTGTGCGCATCAGAGTGTCGGCCATATTGGTATTCTTGGCGTCGATAAAAAAGGCGAAGAGTGGTATCAGTTCACACTCGGCGGCAGCTCTGAAGCCGATGCGTCACTGGGTGAACGGTTAGGCCGCGCTATCCCTAAAGATGAAGTGGTCGACACGGTCGGACAATTGCTGGATGCCTATGTGGAATTACGCCATGAAGATGAGAGTTTTCTGGGCACTGTTCGTCGTTTAGGTATTGAACCATTTAAAGACCGGGTATATGCAGATGCAGATAATTAAAGATCGCGAAATCGTTGAAGACAATTGGCAGCATCTTGATGACGACGCGCCTTTAACCGATGGCAATATCACCATTTCGCTGAACCGCTGGCAGGAACAACACGAAACACTCAGTAAACATGAAGGTGGGCTGGGTATTCGTTTGTCTGGTGACGATCCTTTAGAAGAAATCGTGCCTGATTTGGCAAGATTCCAGCTGGTGGTGTTGCTTTTCCCGGCATTTACCGATGGTCGTTGTTATTCCTACGCCAAGCTGTTGCGTGAGCGTTATGGCTTTAAAGCGGAGATCCGTGCGCAGGGCGATGTGCTCTACGATCAGCTGTTTTATATGTCGCAATGCGGCATTAATAGCTTTGAACTGGCCAATCCGAATCGCCTGACTGATGCCTTGTCGGCATTTGATGACTTCACCGAAAGCTATCAATCGACTGTGTTGCGGCCTGAGCCGCTGTATCGTCGTCGTTAAGCCGGACTGATTGCATGGCGGTATATGCCATCGGCGATGTGCAGGGCTGTTATGACGAACTGCTCAAGCTGCTCGACGCCCTGCAATTTGATGCAGATCAGGATCAAATCTGGCTGGCCGGCGATTTAGTCAATCGCGGGCCAAAATCAGCCGACACCTTGCGTTACGTCAAAAGTCTCGGCGACAAAGCCAAAGTGGTACTCGGTAATCACGATTTGCATCTATTGGCACAAGCATCAGGCATTACCGAGTATCAGCATCGCCTCGATACTATCGACAGTGTTTTAAACGCCGATGATCGCGAGGAATTACTGATCTGGCTGCGCTTTCAGCCTTTGTTTCATTATGATGCAGCGTTGCAGTTTTCGATGGTGCATGCCGGGTTACCGCCACAATGGACGCTTACACAAGCGCAAGACTATGCTGCCGAAGTAGAAGCCGTATTACAGGGTGATAACTGGCGGGATTTTTTCCAGCATATGTATGGCAATAAGCCCAAAAAGTGGTCGCCTGATTTAACCGGCTGGGATAGATTGCGGTTTATCACCAATTGTTTTACCCGGCTGCGCTACTGTCATGAAGACGGCACGCTGGCGTTAAAATTTAAAGGTGCACCCAAAGACAAACCTGCCAAACAAAAGCCATGGTTTGAAATGGCCAACCGGTTAACGGCCGATCAGCGGATTTTATTCGGCCACTGGTCGCAGCTTGGCACCGGCCAGTATGGCAATGTGTTCTCACTGGATAGTGGTGCGGTTTGGGGTGAGCAACTCACTGCCGTGCGGATCGATCAACAACCCTTTGTCTGGACTACGGTTGAAGCCGATCCGGCTGCTTTGCCGGCGGCACGCAATAAAACCTCTGCTGATAAACAACGCTGGCTGTAAACGCTTGTTAGGCATTCATTTTTAAACACAGTACAATAACTTCAAGATTTTATTGGGATAATGAAAACATGAGCAATATCAAAACCTTTTCAGGTGATTTTTCAGCGCAGGGCATTCGGGTCGGTATCGTTGCCGGTCGCTTTAATGATTTTGTCGTGGATCATCTGATTAATGGCGCGGTGGATACGCTGTTGCGGCATGGCGCTAAAGAAAAAGATATTGAAATTGCCCGGGTGCCGGGTGCGGTGGAAATCCCCCTGGCCGTCAAACGCATGGGCAAAACCGGCAAATATGATGCAATCATTGCTCTTGGTGCGGTGATCCGCGGCGGCACACCCCATTTTGAATATGTTGCTGGTGAATGCTCAAAAGGCCTGGGCCAATTGAATCTGGAACTGGATCTGCCGATCGCGTTTGGTGTGTTGACCGTTGATACCATTGAACAAGCCATTGAACGTGCCGGCACTAAAGCTGGAAACAAAGGCGCTGAGGCGGCTATGAGCACTATTGAAATGGTCAATGTGCTGCGCCAAATCGGAGCTGCAAAATAGTGGCAGCCGGTTTACCAAGAACACAGGCTCGCCGCGCCGCAGTGCAGGCGCTCTATCAGGCATTGGTTAATGATCAGGCGCCAGATAAAGCCGAACTGGACTTTGTCACTGCCGAATATGCTAACAAAATCGACAAAAATTATTTTCAGTTACTGGTTGATGGGGTTATCAAAAACAGGGATGACATTGATGCCGAACTTGCTCATGCGGTAGATCGCGATTTAAAAGCGGTTGATCCGGTCGAGGTGTCGGTATTGCGGCTGGCAGTATTTGAATACCTACACCGGCCCGATATTCCTTATCGTGTGGTGCTTAATGAAGCGGTGGAGCTGGCCAAATCATTTGGCGGTGAGCAGGGGCATAAATACGTTAACGGCGTATTAGACAAAATGGGTGCCCGGTTACGCAGCGTTGAATATCAGGCCGCTAAAGCCAAGCGCGACGCCAAAAAAAGCTGATCGCTGCCACAGCATCCGTGAGTCAGACATCTGAATTTTCGCTGATTAAGACCTATTTCTCAGGCTTAACGCCAGACCGGGACGACGTTACACTCGGGATCGGCGATGACTGTGCTTTATTAGCGCCGCCAGCCAATGAGTTACAAGCCACATCAGTCGATACGCTGGTCAGTGGTGTGCATTTTTTTGCCGATGTTGATCCCTATAAACTCGGCCATAAAGCATTGGCTGTTAATTTAAGTGATTTGGCGGCGATGGGCGCCAAGCCCGCCTGGTTTACACTGGCGTTGACTTTGCCAGAAGCTAATACTGAATGGTTACAGGCTTTTTCTGCCGGTATGGCCGATTTGGCAAAACAACATAATGTGCAATTGGTGGGGGGCGATACCACCCGCGGCCCACTGTCTATTACGATTCAGGTAACCGGCTTTGTGGAGCCCCGAAAAGTATTGCGCCGTGATGCAGCCAAACCGGGTGATATTATTTTTGTCAGCGGCACCCTGGGTGATGCTGGCGCCGGTTTGCTGTTAAAGCAAGGCCAGTTGCCAGTCGATATGCTCAATGAGCAAGAGCAACAATTTGTTATTGACCGGCTTGAGTTACCCAATCCACGCAACCTTTTGGCGCTGCAATTATCCGGTGAATCACAAGCCGCGATTGATATTTCAGATGGGCTGCTGGCAGATTTAAAACATATCTTATCGGCGAGCCGGGTTGGTGCGGTCATTGATACAGCTGCCTTGCCTTTGTCAGCCGCCTTACAAAAAATACCCACTGAACTGGCGTTAAAATTGGCCCTGACGGCGGGTGATGATTATGAGTTGTGTTTTACTGTGCCGGCCGATAAAGCTTTGCAGTTTGAAGCAAAGCATGCTGGGCAAATTAAACGTATCGGTGAAATCACAGCGTCATTGGAATTAACATTGCTGCCCGACAATATCGCAAACAAACTCGATTGGAATGCCGGTTATGACCATTTCAGCTAAGCCGTCGGTTTCGGCTATCCTGAAAAACCCCGCCGTTTTACTGGCCTGTGGCCTTGGCAGCGGTTTAATGCCCAAAGCGCCCGGCACCTTTGGCACATTGGCAGCTATTCCACTGTATTTAGTTATGCAGCCGCTGGGTTTGCTGGGTTACCTGTTGTTGACGGCAGCCTTTTTTGTGCTGGGCATCTGGCTTTCTAATCAGGCGATAAAAGTCTTTAATCGCGACGATCCGTCAGAAGTTGTCTGGGATGAAGTGGTTGGTTTTCTCGTCACCATGATTGCTGCGCCGGCTGGTTGGCAATGGCTGCTACTGGGCTTTGTGTTATTCCGGATTTTTGATATCTGGAAACCCTGGCCGGTCAGCCTGGCCGATCGAAAATTGCATGGTGGCCTCGGAATCATGCTGGATGACGTCATCGCCGGTATTTATGCGCTGATAATGTTGCAGTTGGTGGCACTGATATTCTGAAGTAGCGCAGGCTGTTTGCCACCAATATTTATCTGTGGCAGATTAACGCTGTTGATTTGAATAAGGATATTCAAAGTGAACAGTAAGGGATTTACGCTCGTTGAGTTGTTGATAACGCTTGCCGTGCTCGCCATTCTGGCGGCAATGGCTTTACCTTCGTTTAATGATTTATTGCGCCGGCAGCAAGTTAATGGCGAGGCCAATGCTTTGTTTTCAATGCTGTATTTGGCCCGTAGCGAAGCGATTAAACGCAGCTCGGTTGTGACAATCTGTAAAAGCAATGATGGACAGGATTGTGGCGGTCAATGGTCTGAGGGATGGCTGATGTTTGCCGATCAAAATAAAGATGGATCAATAGATCCCGGCGAAGAGATTGTCAGCAGAGGCAAAATCAGCGATGAAATCGCCGTTGGCTGGGTCGCTTTCGGCTCAAACAACTATATCCGATTTACCCCGCGAGGCATGACGCTGGCGCAAAATGGCACGTTTACTGTTTGCCCGACAAATGCTGATGACACATTAGCGCGGGCCGTGGTCGTCAGTAAAACAGCGCGAGTCAGGATTCCGCCGGCAGGAAAAAATGGTGCGGGGGAAGCCTTAGATTGTTGAGTATGGGTTAACGCTGCCAGCAGTCATTGACGGACAAACTACCAGTTACGGTTTGCTCATTATTTTGATTAATACCGAAATCACCACATTTTGTGTCATTTGCTTGTTTATCTGCTGGGTCCCTAGTTGCTGCAAGAGTATAACTTGATGCGGTAGCGGCGGTAATTGTGAGTTGATAATAGTCATCAGGAGAGTCTGAATCATGGTTCAACGTAGATGTTAGGCAGTTGTTTCCAGTACCAATATTTGTAGCATAACTCGGACAGTTAGCTCTAAATTTTTCCTGTGCAAGTTGAAGAGACAGCAGCCCAGCTTTCGCATCAGCCCGACGAGCCTGTTCTACATAATTCTGATAAGCAGGAATCGCAATTGCCGCAAGCACAGCAATCACCACCACGACAATCATCAGTTCTATAAGCGTAAAGCCGTTAGCATTAATTTTTTTCATTAGTGCGCCCTTTGTAATGTCAGTTTCGTAAAAGATAGTCCAAATCATACGCCCAGTCATGCACAAATTGCGTTGCAATCCACAAAATCTTTTTAAAAAACAGGCACAAAAGCTATGAAAGCGACAAAAATCAGGACTATAATCCATGTTAAGGCAAGAGAGGGAATGAACATGCCGTTTCAAAACCGTTCAGGTTTTACGCTTATCGAACTGATGATAACCATTGCCGTTCTGGCAATTTTGGCGGCTATTGCATTGCCATCGTTTCAATCTATATTAGAAAAACGTCGTGTTATTGGTGCTGCAGATAACCTTTTTGCTGCGTTGCAGTACGCTCGTTCTGAAGCAATCAAGCAAAATCGCGAAATTCAATTTCAGTTTGACACTGATGCCTGGTGCTATGGAATAGATGATACAGGTGCTAATTGTGACTGTGCTGCTGAACCGGCGAATTGCACAATAACAGGTCAACTCAAGGTCGAAACGTCTAATAGCTACAGAGGCGTAGTAATGGTTGCTCAAAATTTTGATGGCAACGATATTATATTTAGTCCACGCCAGGGTATGCCTGTTGACCCTGATGATGGTGGTGAATTCACGTTTTCAGTTAATAATTACTCAAAAATCATAAGTTTAAATGCTGTCGGACGGGTAACAATGGATTAATCATGCCTACAAAAAATTATCAAAAAGGGATTACGCTTATTGAAATGATGATTGCCATGATTATTGGTGTCTTCATTGTTGGCGGCGTTATCGGCATGTTTATTACTTCCGTAAGAAGTAATTCAGACCATATTCGAATGGTAGAGCTGAATCAGGAAATGCGGGTGGTCATGTCACTGATTACGCGCGAATTGCGAATGGCAAATGCGGATGAGGCTGCTTTTAATTCATTACCAAATGTTTATCTTTGTGATCCTTGTGATGTTGACTTAACCGCTCCAAGTGGTATCCAAACTTTGAGTTTTGCTTTCAATGGCGATAATAAATCATTCGCGGTTGATAATAGTTCGATTGTTTTTGATAACGGTGCAAACCCTGAAAGTCTTACTATGCCAGAGCATAATTACGCTAATAGTAATTTTACCGTATGGAAGCTATACACTAGTGCAGCCGATGGCACACGTTGGGAAGATCAGGATTATGCGGTTCAGGCTGACGACACTGATGAAGACCAGATAAAAGTTGATATTAACTTAGTTGGTTCTGTACCTATAAGTGGTGGTGATGTTGCCGAAAGAACGCTTATTAAGACAGTACGAGTGAGGAATTAATTATGAAACTGTACCGTCATAACCGACCACTTTATAAGCAGCAGGGGGCTGCTGCTTTGCTTACGGTTGTTGTTTTACTAATTGCCGTGACACTAATTGTGCTCTACTCGGGCAGGGTTACCATTCAAGAATTTCGTATTTCTGGTAACGATGCACGTGCCAAGCTCGCTTCAGCAAACGCTGAACAAGGTTTGAACGTAGCTTTATCCAACCTGAAAGTAACTAATCCGCCAGACCGCATTACATGGCCTTGGGTTGTTTGTACAGATGATGATTCAGCTCCTTGCGGCGCTGCATTTGACAGCAGTTGGTCTTATGCTGAATTAAATACTATCAATAACGACTGTGATAATTCTGATGAAGAGGGCTATTGTGCCCGATACTTTTCTCAAACTCCCGGTTTAAATTATGCATCTATTACAGTAGTTTCAGAAGGTCACGCAGACTTTTTTAATGCATCTTCAGTCGTTACTCAGACGGTTGCCAAATATAACTTTTTCTCAAGTGCAGCGGGTAGAATCCCTCCAATCATGACGCCAACACCATCAATTGGCGGCAATATGACAATTATTCCTAACCCTAATGCAAACGGGATAGCCGGCCAAAGTAATCCAATTTCTGTCTGGTCAAGTAACGCAATGGCATTTCCGGGTGCGGGCAGTATGCAATCCTGTGGTGCCTTGTTTGATGGCGGTGGTGATGTAGGAGATGCACAATGTGTGGAACCGGGCGTTGCCGATCCGTTTAATCGAACTGTTGATACTTTCAATCAGTGTGGTTGTAGTGATGTCGATGTGAATTACTCTACTGGTGTGGATGAAGATGGACGTCGCCGTCCTTACAGTACTAAAGACAATTTTGGTACAGATGTAGTCGATAGTGATGCTGGATTTCCAGATGATATGTTCGAATTTTTCTTTGGTGTGCCAGGTACGGATTGGCAAACTATCAAAGATCTGTCAAAAGTTTATGGTTCATGTAGCAATAACCCAGCAATTGATGATGACACCAATCCTGGCGACATCATCTGGATAGAAGGCGATTGTACATTAGGCTCTAACACTTTCCCTGATGATCAGCTTGGTAGCCGATTTGTCGATAATGGTGGTCGTGGTCCGGTAATTCTTGTCGTTGAGGGTGATCTTGATGTGACGGGTACGGAAGTTCACCTTTGGGGTATTGTTTACATCATTAATCAGACCGGTGTTAGTAACGAAGATTCTGAAGTGAAACTAACTGGCACACCATATATTCATGGTGCACTACTTGCCGATGATGAATTGGATATTGGTAATGGCTCTATGACAGTAATGTACGATGCTGAAATGTTAAATGCGGTTAGAGCTTCTGAAGATTCTGAAATAAATGTGGCTACAGATATTTGGTTGCCTCGCTCAGGAAGTTGGTCTGATTCTTTACCAGCTAACTAGCTGTTATGCGGGAGTTATAAAATGAAAGTATTACAGCTAAATAAACTAAATTCAGGTTTCAGCCTTGTCGAAGTGATGGTTGCATTAGTTGTATTAGGCTTGGGATTAGTCGCTCTTATTAAATTTCAAGGCGAACTCATAACTAATGCAACTGAGGCAAAAGAGCAAAGTGAGGCATATTCTGTTGCTGAGCAAACCATGGAGGTTTTCCGCTCTTTTGAAAATCTTGATACGTTTGCTGCGATTGATGATGGCGTTTATGAAGAGCCATATCCCGCCCCTTTTGATAACGCAAATGCTGATTTGTTACAGCTCGACCAGTACAACAATACCTATGATGTATCTTGGGTGGTAAATGATTGTTTTGGCGGTGGTGTTCGCACAGTTGATGCCGATAACAATGATATTGATCAATGTCTTAACGGTTTTGGTGAGACGGCACCCGCAGGCTGGGAAATAGGTGGTGCTAATGGTCAAATGTATAAAATCGTTGAAGTGAATGTTGAGTGGGATAGGAATGCTGATGGCAATTTAACTAATGATGAACCTGTAACGTTAATAAGTGCGCTGGAAAGTACAAATTTCAAAGATACAGCGCTGCCACCGACTAATGGTGATGCCTCGGATATTGCTGGTGAGTCAGCGTTGACCAGAGATACATTGAGTGATGAGATTCAGGTAAATGTCGACACTGGCACTGGTGAAAAACGTCAGGCAGGTAAGCCTTTACCAGAGGTTGTTGCTTCAGGACAACGAGCAAATACCCTAGTTGCATTTGATGTTATTACCTATAGCCCAATCAACAATACTAATGAAGTAAACGTTAACCTTCGCGAAGAATTTATTAATGTTGCTTGTGAATGTCAAATAAGCAGTGAATCCGGCATCGCCTATCCACCCGGACATGTGCAATGGAATACTCTTGGTTCGTATCGTTATGATGCAGTCACGAATACGGAACTTAAAACAACTGCTCAACCCACTGGTGACAATGCTGCCGATGTAGAAGGTTTGTGCACTTTATGTTGCAGAGATCATCATGATGGTAATAACCCGGTTAGATATGACGGTCAGACAGGTGTGACAGGGAATCATCTACATTTCGATGAAGATGGCAACGAGGTGAATGGCGTTGGCGCGATTTATACTGAGTCTTGCCGTTTCAAAAGAATTGATGGTGTTTTCCGGGTTTTTCAAGACTGGCAATTACAAGCGATTAACGTTATTCCAAACTCACAACTGGCAAGTAATGAGGCATTGTCAACTGCATACAGTAACTACGTTGCTGATTTTATTTCACCAGATGCTACAGTAACGACATTTAGCGATGTGGAAGCCTTAATTGATCCGGTTATCATCCCGGTTGGTGGTGCTGGCGAACAGCTACAAGCACGCGGTATTTATCTTGATAATGTTTATAGCATTGATGGCAATCTATCAACTGGTGATGGAAGCTATGCTGAATATGATGGTGACGACAGACTTGAGCAGACACCATTTGCCGAAGTTAATTTAACTCTTCTGGCTGACTGGAATGCGTTAAATCTTCAGCCACCCGATGAGCCAAACGGCCCAAATTATTTTTCGGAACCGGAGTTTTTAAACGAAGATCTGGCCACCATTGATGTGACAGAAAACTACTTTGGTAATTTGTACAGAAGAGGGATCGCTCGTGGGCTCGAAGAAACTCCTCAAAGTGGTTCGCCGTGGCCTTTATATGCGTCAATAGAAGATGGAAATGATGGCATTACAGATAGTGCAAACACAGAAATAGACTTGGTGTTGGCGCTCAATGGTACGAATCCTCAAGACCCCGACCCTGCAGATAAAAAGTTCGGTAGATTTGATGTGGCTGTCGCTGGGGCCGCTAGTTCATTTAGTGTCGGAGGCAGTATAAGTTTTTCTGGATTGCCAGGAAATAACCTGAAACCAGTTGGAACAGCTTCCCCATCTTTTTGCAGTCTAATTAGCTCGGGTAATAGCAATACATATTCGTGCATTGTGCCTGATGGTCAGACATTTACATTTAATGTCTCATTTACAGATAAAAATAATAATACCTACACATGTACCTCAACTGGTAATTCAAACTCATTCACGATAAATGGGGTGAACATAACAAGAAACCTCACTTTTACATGTCAGTAATCCTATGATTCTGAGTCCCATGATGGGCGATTTTAATCGCGCCCATCATGGCGGCAATCCGGCCAGTTTCTTGCCAGTCTTTACCGTTTAGAATGCCGTGCAACAACCCGGCACGGTATGCGTCACCACAACCAGTTGGATCGACAACCCGTTCGGCCTTCTGACAAGGGATATCAATCCGTTTGCCTTCGGTGTAAATATGCGAGCCTTGTGCGCCGCGGGTGATGATTAAGGCTTCAACGTGTTCGGCAATCTGCATTTCAGTCAGACCGGTACGATCCATAAATAACTGAGCTTCATAATCATTTAAGGCGATATAAGTGGCTTGCTCAGCAAATTGCATCAGTTCTTCACCGTTAAACATCGGTAGCCCCTGACCTGGATCGAAAATAAACGGGATTTTGGCATCTGAAAGTTGCTGAGCGTGCTGTACCATGCCATCACGGCCATCTGGAGCAACAATCGCCAGTTTGATGTCTTTAGCTTCACTGATCGGCGTTTCATGGGCCAGATTCATGGCGCCAGGGTGAAAAGCGGTGATCTGGTTATCGTCAATATCGGTGGTGATATAAGCCTGTGCGGTGTAATGGCCTTGTTTGACATGCACATGCTGGCGGCTGATGCCGTGTTTATCCATCCATTCGGCATAGGGTTCAAAATCGGTGCCGACAGTGCCCATCGGTACCGGTTCGTCACCCAACAGTTTCAGGTTATAGGCAATATTACCGGCGCAGCCACCAAATTCTCGGCGCAGTTCCGGCACCAGAAACGCGACATTCAGCATGTGCACTTTATCGGGCAGGATGTGGTTTTTGAACTGATCTGGAAACACCATGATGTTGTCGTAAGCAAAAGAACCACAAATTAATACCGACATGCTTATACCTCTTGTGTCGAAAGTTGCTGTGTATCGGCAGTAATAGCCAATTCACCTTGTAAAAAATCCAGTAATTTCTGACCAACGATACGTTTGCGCCAGCCTTGCAATAACGGGCTGTCACGTTCACCACGCACCAATTGTTCAATATCTTTGCGGGTTGCCACAGCAACCGGGGTAATGGATTGTTCGTCGCAGAATTTACGCAGTAACGCCATCAGGGCATCCATTAAAGCTTCCTGCTGATTGGTCAGTGGTACCGGTTTAATCAGCACCGGCCAGTCAGCTTCCGGAATGGTTTTCGCCGTCGCAATAACCGCTAGAATCGCATTGCCGTTGCGTTCGATATCTCGCGGTTCCAGTCCGCGGATCTGACTGAGTTTGTTTTTAGAATCTGGTGCAAACCGTGCTAAATCCAGCATCACTTCGTCTTTTAAAATCCAACGGCGGGGACGGTTACGGTCGACTGCACGCTGTTCACGCCAGGCGGCCAAGTGTTGCAGGATAACCAGTTGTGAAGCTTTAAGCTTGCCGGCGCCACGAATTTTGCGCCAAATAGATTCCGGATCTGCGGTGTAAGTTTGTGGATCAGACAACGCGGCAAAATCATCATCAAGCCAGCTGCGACGATTTAACTCATCAAGCTGTGTCGACATTTGCTGATACAGCGTACGCAAATAACGCACATCATCAGCGGCATATTCGAGCTGATCATCGCTAAGTGGCCGCTGCGTCCAATCGGTACGGGAATGCGCTTTATCGAGATCCACATCAAGACAGGTTTTGACTAAGTTGCCATAACCAATCTGGTCGCCAAGCCCCAGGACGGTGGCGGCCAATTGCGTATCGAAAATATTCTTCGGTAAATTACCACGCAGCATCAGCAGTAATTCCAGATCCTGCTTTGCCGCATGAAAAACCAGTGTTATATCGTCGCGATACAGCAGATCCAGCAACGGACTTAAATCTTCAAGCGCCAGTGGATCCACGCAGGCAATCACGTCTTGGTTGGCAATCTGAATCAGGCAAAGCTGCGGGTAGTAGGTTTTTTCGCGCAGAAATTCAGTGTCGATGGCAAGCCATGAACTGGTCTCAATTTGCTGACAAAAATCAGTCAGCGCAGGCCCTGTATCTATATATAAAACCGTCATAACTTCGCGCAAAAAGTCGACAGTATAACGGTTTTAACCTTCAGGATTCAGGCTCCGTGACTGCTGGAGAACATTGTTAATGGCGTCAATGATGATTTGCGGCTGCTGCTGCGGAATATCATGACCACTCTCATGCGCAAAAACATGCTGACTGTTTGGTGACAATAAATACAATTCCTGCTGTAAGTCGGTCCAGGTTTTTTCACGGGTCTGCTGACTCAAATCACCAAACCATTCCGGTTTGCCACGGCTGACAATAACCAGCGGAATGTCCGGCAGAGCGCGATGTTGCTGAACTTGCTCGGCACTTTGACTCAAAGATGAAATCTCAGCCCTGGCCGCGTGGAACGCCCGCTCACGCAGCACTTTAGGCTTTTTCATATGGGCTTCATTACCGATATCTTTAGGTAAAACCAGAATATTGCTGCGACGGTTGTAATGTTGCGGCAGGCTGATTTGAAAGCGTTCGTACTGATCTTCATGGGAGGCATCAACCAGAACCATACCCTGCACCTGTTCGGGATGATTCGCGGTAAATATGCGGATGTTATAGCCACCGAATGAATGGCCAACCATCACATAAGGTGGTTCAATTTTGGCGCGGTCCAACAAGGTTTCCAACTCAAACGCAATACGCATACTGTTACGTGGCTGCGGGCCAAAATCACTCCAGCCATAACCGGGCCGGTCGAAGACGCAGATCCGGCTGTTGGCGGCAATACCTTCCTGCACAGAAAGCCAGTCGGTCGAATCATCACCCAGACCCACATCAACAATGACGGTTGGCGAACCTTCGCCCTGACAGTGAATATGGACTTTATAACCGCCAATATCAAAGCGTTCACCGGGTGCTGGCGGAAACTCGCCGCTGACACTGACAGTGCTGATACTGAGCAAAAAAATAATTTGTAACAAGCGAGACATCGTACCTACTCCGTCACCCACAGACCGTGAGTGGTAAGAGTTTTATGACAAATTAAAGTTCCGTGCAATTAACTTGTAAGAAACTGAGCAATGCGTCTAAATCAAAAGGCCAGCCCAACTCAGCATCATTTGGACACTGCACCACGGGTATTCTGATGCCGTATTCGGCTATTAACTTATCATCATCACCAATTTCGACGCTTTGGATCGTTATCGGCATTTTTTGTTGCAGAGTTTGCAGTTGCTGAAGTGCCAGATCACATAAATGACAGCCGGCTGTGGTAAATAACGTGACGGTCATTATTTTTCCAGCAGACGGGGCATCAAGTCGACAAAGTTACAGGGCTTATGACGGGCATCTAGTTGCGCCAGAAGAATGTCATCCCAGGCGGTTTTGCAGGCGCCTGATGAGCCGGGCAGACAGAAAATAAACGTACCATTTGCCACACCAGCCACCGCCCTTGATTGAATGGTTGACGTCTTAATGGTGGTATAAGAAATTTGCCGGAACAACTCACCAAAGCCATCAATTGTTTTGTCGAATAACACACTGACCGCCTCAGGTGTCCCGTCACGACCGGTAAAACCAGTGCCGCCAGTGGTCAGAACAACTTGAATAGCGGAGTCAGCGATCCATTTGGAAAGCATAGCCCGGATTTGATAAATATCATCACGGACGATTTGCTGGTCTGCTAGCTGATGGCCAGCAGCCAACAGCCGTTCACGCAGCAGTTTACCGGAGACATCATCGGCTTCGCTGCGGCTGTCCGAAATGGTTAAAACCGCGATATTGACAGGGATAAATTGGCTGGTCATGACGACAGGTTCTCAGTTAAATTCAACAAAAACCAGTATAGTCAGGGCTATAGCAACGGTCTAGAATACTTATTCATCAGGAGGAATTTACTATGAAAAAAATCGTTCTAGTAACAGCAATGGCAACAGCGTTAGCTGCTTGTGCAACCGATGATCCGAATAAACGTACCAAAACTGGTGCGGCAATTGGTGCGGCGGCCGGTGCAATTGTCGGTTATGCCGTCGATGATGGTGCGGGTGGTGTATTGGCAGGTGCGGCAGTGGGTACGCTGGCAGGTGCCGGTGTTGGCCGCTATATGGATAACCAGCAGAGAGAAATGGAAGCGGCGCTGGCAGAAGAACAAGCGCGCAATGAATTGCAAATCCAGCAATTACAAGATGAGTCATTGAAAATTGATATCGCTAATGAAGTTTCTTTTGATGTCGACAGTTCAGCGATTAAACCGGCATTTGAACCAACGCTGAACAAAGTCGCCGATGTATTGCAGCGTTTCCCGAAAACCGTGGTGCATGTTATCGGCCATACCGACAGCACCGGTTCAGAAAGTTACAACCAGCAATTATCTGAACGCCGCGCGCAATCAGTAGTGAGTTATTTTGCCTCACGCGGAGTGGTCAGTGAACGGCTGAAACCGACCGGTCGCGGTGAGCTGCAACCACGTGCCAGCAACGATACTGAGTCTGGCCGGCAGTTAAACCGCCGCGTTGAAATTATTGTTAAACCGATTGTAGAGGGGCAGGAGTCTGAAGCCTACCAAACGCCGCAAGGCAGTTACTGATAACCCTGCGCCAGGCGCAGATTTACTGTTCGGTTTACACGCGGTACAGGCGGCTTTAGAAGCGCCGGTATCGCGTGTTGCTGAGATCTGGCTGGCCGATGAACGCCATGACCAGCGAGTCAGCGCCGTAATATCAGCCGCTCAGAATCAGGGGGTCGTTACCCACAAAATCAGCCGCAAAGAACTGGATCAGATGGTGCCGGAAGGTCGGCATCAAGGCTGTGTGGCCAGAGTCACGCCACTTGAGCCACTATCTGAAACTGATTTGGACCAACTGCTGGATAATCTAAATGAAACGCCGTTTTTGCTGATCCTCGATGGTGTGCAGGATCCGCATAATCTCGGTGCCTGTTTGCGCAGCGCCGAAGCCGCTGGTGCCCATGCTGTGATTGCCCCCAAAGACCGGGCATCCAGCCTGACAACCACGGCGATTAAAATTTCTAGTGGTTCCGCAGAGCGAGTACCATTTGTCCAAGTGACCAATCTGGCACGGGTGTTACGCGATTTACAGGAACGCGGGATTTGGCTGGTTGGCACTTCCGGTGACAGTGATACCAGTCTTTTTCAGGCGGATTTAAAAGGCCCGCTAGGGCTGATTCTTGGTGCGGAAGGTAAGGGGATTCGCCGATTAACTCGTGATCATTGTGATGCGGTGGTGTTTATTCCCATGCAAGGTCAGGCCGAAAGTTTGAATGTCTCGGTTGCCGCCGGTGTTTGTCTGTTTGAAGCGTTTCGTCAACGCAGCTTGTGAGCGCCTCATAAAATGAAGTAAAATACTTGATTACCTGCGTTTTTTGTAAATGCCGGTAAAAACTCCTTGCTTTTGGCAATGCGTCAAAAGCTGATTAAACCGTGAGGAGCTCTAATGAGACATTACGAAATCGTGTTTCTGGTCCACCCTGATCAGAGCGAACAAGTGCCGGGCATGATCGAGCGTTATACCCAAACGCTGACTGCCAATGGTGGCCAGGTTCACCGTCTGGAAGACTGGGGTCGCCGTCAACTGGCTTACCCAATCAACAAAGTGCACAAAGCACATTACGTGCTGATGAATGTGGAATGTGATGTGGCACAGCTTAATGAAGTCACCACTGCTTTCCGTTTCAACGATGCGGTTATTCGTCACTTAGTGGTCAATATGGATGAGGCACAAACTGAGCCTTCACCAATGATGCGCAAAGACGACGAAAAACAAGAACGCCAAGCATCTTAATCAGTAAACAGGAGAATTCCCATGGCACGTTTTTTCAGACGTAGAAAATTTTGTCGTTTCACTGCCGAAGGCGTGAAGCAAATTGATTATAAAGATGTAAATTTGCTGAAAAATTACATCACCGAAACCGGCAAAATTGTGCCGAGCCGTATCACCGGTACCAAAGCCCGTTACCAACGTCAGCTGTCGACCTGTGTGAAACGCGCGCGCTTTTTGGCTTTGCTGCCATATTGCGATATGCACAAATAAGCAGTTTCGTTTAATCCAAGTGTAACGTTTTAATCATGCTGCGCGGACTCGCACATTTTGCCATGCAAGGTCGCTGGCAGGCAGCATTAACGGCCAGTTTGCTGGCGGTGACAGCCTTGTTGGTGCCACCACTTAATTATCTGGCCAGCGGTATTATTGTGCTGGCCACATTAAAAACCGGCCCCCGTGAAGGTTTGCGGGTGTTGGCGGCGGCATTAGTGGTGTTTGCCATTGCAGCAGCACTGCTGTTTAAGCAGGTATGGCTGACCGCAATTTTATTTTTGTCAGCCTGGTTGCCGGTATATCTGGTAACGCTGGTGCTCGGCTACAGCCGTTCGCTAGCCAAAGCCATGGTCACAGCAGCTTTAATCGGCTTGCTGGGCATTATGCTGGTACATCTGTTTTTGGCCGATCCAGCTGCATGGTGGCAACAGACATTAGCGCCATTTATGCAGTTGTTAACTGAGCAGGAAGGCTGGCAACTCAGCGATGCTGATACCGCGCTGATGTTTGAAAATCTGGCCGGTATTATGACCGGACTGCTGGCAGCAGCGGTGACATTTAATATTATTGTCGCTGTATTGATTGGCAGGGCCTGGCAGGCAAGTTTGTATGACGCAGGCGCTTTTGGTCGCGAATTTACTCACATTATTCTGGGTAAGCCGCTGGCCTTGATGACAGCTGCTTTGATGCTGCTGTCACTGACGCCATTGGCAGAAAATCTGCCGGTGTTAGTGGATAGTTTAGCGGTATTGCTGCTGTTATTTGCTTTTCAGGGCGTTGCGGTGGTGCATGCTATCGTCCGTGAGCGGCAAAAATCAGTTGCCTGGCTGGTGGTGATGTATGTACTGCTGGTATTTATGTTGCCACAAATGGCGAGTTTGTTAGCGACACTTGGTATTACGGAACAATGGTTTAATTTTCGCAGACACCTGAAAGGTGATGCGGATTCAATTGATAAGCAGTAAACACTGCGAATGAGGGTAGAACGATGCAAGTAATTTTGCTGGAAAAAGTTCAAAGACTGGGCAACCTGGGTGATGAAGTCAGTGTTAAAGCAGGCTTTGGTCGTAATTTCCTGGTGCCTAAAGGTAAAGCCTTACCGGCCACTAAAAACAACCGTGAAAAGTTTGAAGCACGTCGTGAAGAACTGGAAGCGGCAGCCGCTAAACTGCTGAATGAAGCAGAAGCACGTAAAGCTAAGCTGGAAGCGGCGGGCGACGTTAACATTATGGCTAATGCTGGTGTTGAAGGTAAGTTGTTTGGTTCAGTAACCGCCGCAGATATTGCTGATGCGGTGAATGCCAAAGGTGCCGATATTGATCGTAACGAAGTGCGTTTGCCAACTGGCCCACTGCGTCACACGGGTGAGTATCAAATTGATGTGCAATTACATGCTGACGTATTAGTAAGCGTTGCAGTTAATATCACATCAGAAGCTGAAATCGCAGCCAAAGCCGCTGCTGAAGAAGCCAAAAAAGCACGTGATGCGGCTCGCCAAGAGCAAGAAGCTATCGCCAAGGCACAAGAGCAAGAATAAACTGCTCAGCTAGTATAAAATCGGACACAGGTCGTGAAGACCTGTGTCTTGTTTTTTTGACCGCAGTTGTGCGGTCTTTGTGTGTTTAACCAATCTGGGTGTCGCCTGTGGAACAGATTACCTATCCCGAAGATTATCAGGATAATGCCACGCAGGCTTTGAAGATCCCCCCGCATTCTGTTGAAGCAGAGCAGTCCGTTCTGGGTGGTTTGATGCTCGACAATAACGCCTGGGAACAGGTCGCTGATGTTGTTGTAGAGCAGGATTTTTACCGACGCGATCACCAACTGATTTTCCGTGCCATTGAGCAATTGATGGAAAAAGCCCAGCCGGTTGACGTTGTCACACTGGCGGAATACCACGACCAACGTGGTGAACTCGATAAAGTTGGCGAACTCGCCTATCTCGGTACCTTAGCCCGTAATACCCCCAGTGCCGCCAATATTGCCGCTTATGCCAATATTGTCCGTGAGCGCTCGATTCTCCGTCAGTTAATTCAAATCGGTAACAATATCGCCAATATGGCGTTTACGCCGGAAGGCCGTAACAGTGAAGAAATGCTTGATACTGCGGAGCGGCATGTCTTTGAAATCGCCGAAAAAGGTGCCAAACGCGGTGGCGGTTTTATTCAGGTCAAAGAAGTTCTGAGCAGTGTCGTCGACCGTATTGATCAATTATTTGAGCAGGACAGCGGCATTACCGGCCTGCCAACCGGTTTTATTGATTTTGACGAGCAAACCTCGGGGTTGCAGCCAGCTGACCTGATCATTGTTGCCGGCCGGCCATCGATGGGTAAAACTACGTTTGCTATGAATATCGCTGAAAATGCCGCGATTCAGGCCAAAGCGCCGGTTGCCGTGTTCAGTATGGAAATGCCGGCGGATTCACTAGCGATGCGGATGTTATCGTCACTTGGCCGCATTGATCAGCACCGTTTACGAACTGGTAAACTTAATGATGAAGATTGGCCACGGCTGACCTCAGCAATTCAGTTACTGAATGATGCGCCGTTATTTATTGATGATACTGGCGGCCTAACGCCGACTGAATTGCGTGCCCGGGCACGGCGTTTAAAACGCGAACATGGCCTTAGCCTGATTGTTATCGATTACCTGCAATTGATGCAGGGCAGCAGCAATGGCCGTCAGGCAGAAAACCGCGCCACAGAGATTTCGGAAATTTCCCGCTCGTTAAAAGCGTTGGCAAAAGAATTGAATGTGCCGGTTGTTGCCTTATCACAGCTTAACCGTTCACTGGAACAACGCCCCAATAAACGGCCGGTAATGTCGGATCTACGCGAGTCGGGTGCCATTGAGCAGGATGCAGACATCATCGTCTTTATCTATCGTGACGAAGTCTACAACGAAGATTCCGCCGAAAAAGGCAAAGCCGAAATCATTATCGGCAAACAGCGTAATGGTCCGATTGGCACCGTCGCGCTGACCTTTCAGGGCAAATACACCCGCTTTGAAAACTTTGCACCGGCTTATTATCAAGATTATGGTGACGATAATTCGTGAGTCAGTATCCCCGCGCTGAAATCAACCTTGACGCCCTACAGCACAATTTAGCCGTCGTGCGGCAACTGGCGCCGCACAGCAAAATCATGTCCGTTATCAAAGCCGATGCCTATGGGCATGGCGTTAAGGCTATTGCTGAGGCATTGGCGGCCAGCGATGCGTATGCTGTCGCGAGATTAAGCGAAGGTATTGCACTGCGTGACTTGGGCATTGAGCAGCCGGTGGTCTTGCTGGAAGGTGTGCACTCACTGAGTGAAATGCAAACCGCTGAACGCTATCAACTGGCACCGGTTATTCATCAAAAAACGCATATGGACTGGTTAAAGCAATGCCGGAACTTGCCGTTTTTCTGGCTGATGCTGGAAACGGGTATGCACCGTTTGGGTCTGCCGGAAACCGATATTCATGAGGCGGTAAAGGGATTACAGCAAACAGATTATGCTGACAAAATCGGCCTGATGAGTCATTTTGCTAATTCGGACTTGGTTGGTGATGAGCGTAATCAAAGCCAGTTAGTCGTGATGACCAACCTGTCGGCACAGACCGGTTTGCCAGTTTGTATGGCTAACTCTGCAGCGGTCATCAGTCTGCCATCCTCCCACGCTGACTGGGTGCGGCCGGGGCTGATGCTGTATGGCATCTCGCCATTTGCTGATAAAACGGGCGCCGATTTGGGTTTAAAACCAGCAATGCAGTTAAAGTCTCAACTTATCGCTACCCAAATGCTGCAAACCGGCGACCAGGTAGGCTATGGCGGCGAATGGACGGCAGCACAAAACTGTCGGATGGGCGTTGTCAGCATTGGTTATGGTGATGGTTTCAGCCGGCATCTATCCAATTCGGGGCAGGTGCTGATTCGTGGCAAGATTCTGCCAGTGATCGGCAGAGTATCGATGGATACTATTTGTGTCTTGCTGGATGCTTGTCCCGACGCGCAAACGGGGGATGAAGTGCTGCTCTGGGGCAGTGCTGAATTAGCGGTGGAAGCGCAGGCCCTAAGAGCCGGCACGATTCCGTATGAGCTGACCACCGTATTAGCAGGCCGCGTTGACAGGGAGTACCGGCATGGCGAAAGTTAAAAGGGTATACGTCTGCAAAGAGTGTGGCGCGCAAACGCCGCAGTGGGCGGGACGTTGCAGTGATTGTGGTGCCTGGAACAGTTTAACCGAAGAAGTCCAGGCTCCGGCCAGCAGTCAGGCAACTATCAGTCGTCATAGTAGTTATGCCGGTCAACAGCAAAATACTGTACAAGCCTTAAAAGAAGTCACCTCAGAACAGGCGGTGCGGTGGTCAACTGGTTTACCAGAACTGGACCGGGTGCTTGGCGGTGGTCTGGTCACGGGGTCAGTGGTGTTAATTGGCGGTGACCCGGGGATTGGTAAATCCACACTGTTACTGCAAGCGATGGCCATGATGGCTAAATCCAGTGGCATCAATCCGCTTTATGTCAGTGGCGAGGAATCATTGCAACAAATCAAACTGCGCGCTGAGCGGTTGCAGTTACAGGAAACGCCGGTGGATTTACTGGCGGAAACTCATGCTGAGCAAATGATCCACACGGCGCAGCAGCGCCGGCCACAAGTGATGGTCATTGATTCTATTCAAACGGTATTTACCGAATTATTGCAATCAGCGCCGGGTACCGTGGCACAGGTACGCGAGAGTGCTGCGCAATTGGTGCGGTTTGCCAAATCCAGCGGCACCACCATGATTCTGGTCGGCCATGTCACCAAACAGGGCGCCTTGGCCGGACCGCGGGTACTAGAGCATATGGTTGATACGGTGCTGTATTTTGAAGGTGACAGCTCAACCCGTTACCGGATCTTGCGGGCAGTGAAAAACCGCTTTGGCGCAGTCAATGAACTGGGCGTGTTTGCCATGACCGAACTCGGTCTGCGCGAAGTTTCAAACCCGTCAGCGATCTTTTTATCGCGTGGTGAACAGGCCGTACCTGGCAGCGTGATTACCGTCATTCGTGAGGGCAGCCGGCCGATGCTGGTGGAAGTGCAAGCGCTGGTCGATGAAAGTCCGCTGGGCAATCCGCGCCGTGTGTCCGTAGGACTCGAACAAAACCGGCTGGCGATGCTGCTGGCGATTTTACACCGTCATGGCGGCATTACCTGTCACGATCAGGATGTGTTTATCAACGTGGTCGGCGGCGTCAAACTCAGTGAAACCGGCGCTGATTTATCGGTGCTGGCGGCAGTGATTTCCAGTCTGCGCAATAAAGCCTTGCCGCATGACTGGGTAATGTTTGGTGAGGTCGGGTTAACCGGCGAGATCCGCCCGGTGCAGGCCGGCGAAGAACGGATCCGTGATGCCGCCAAACATGGTTTTACTCATGCACTGGTGCCGGCAGCCAATGCGCCGCGTAAGCCGATTAAGGATATGAAAGTGATTCCGGTACAGCATTTATCAGCGGCGATTGAAGCGCTGCGGAATGCTTGGCTTTAGAACCTAAATATCGTGTAATAAAGCGGCCAGTTCACGGTGTAATAAGGCTTCATCACCGAGATTCAATTCAACCAGTCGTTTAAGATGGGTGATGCTGTCGAGATCAATCAATTCGCAATGAAAACCCACCGAACCATTATCGATATGGGCAACTTCAGCCTGCATTTTAATGACCAGTTCAGCGTCATTCAGTAATAAATCCACCTGATATTGGTCGCCTATAACACCTTGCCAGCCGGTTGGTTTTTTCAGTAACAGACCATTTAACGAGACATCAACAACGCTGCAGTTGGGATGTAACTCACCTTTAGCAGCATGGACATGGGCGGCTGCGGTAAAAGGGATCCGCTGAAAACGCCGTTGTGACTGCTCAGATTCTGACATCGCCATCTCCTTTGCTGTTAAAGTTAATCTTATCACTGTTTATTTACGGAGACATTCAGCATGTTGTGGGTGCAGGCTTTTCATATCATTTTTGTGGTGACCTGGTTTGCCGCGCTGTTTTATTTACCGCGGCTGTTTGTTTATCACGCACAAACCGATGATGCCGCCGGCAATGCCCGCTTTAAAATCATGGAGCGTAAGCTGTATCGGGGCATTATGACGCCCAGTGCCGTGCTAGTAGTAGGGTCGGGGATCTGGCTGTTAAGCTTCTATGATTTGGCAACACTGAAAACCATGGGCTGGTTACATGCCAAACTGACGCTGGTGGTGCTTTTGCTGGGCTATCATCATATCTGCGGCCGTTATCTGAAACACTTTGCCAATGATAATAATCAGAAAAGCCATGTGTTTTACCGCTGGTTTAATGAACTACCAGTATTGGTGTTAATAGCTATCGTGATTCTGGCAGTGGTCAAACCGTTTTAAAAAAAAGCCCCGCGGTGCGGGGCTTTTTTTATTGAAAGTTTGCTGATCTTAATCAATATATTCAAATACTTTGACAACTTTTTGTACACCACCAGTGCTGCGAACCACATTAACCACTTTATCGGCTTCATTACGGCGGATTTTACCCATCAGGTAAACGATGCCACGCTCGGTCACAACCTTGGTATGCAGACCTTTGACAGCTTTGTCGGCCAGCAATTTAGATTTCACCTTGGAAGTGATCCAAGTATCGCTGGTACGTGATGGCACGGCGCTGGGCGCTAGAATGGCCAGTTCGTTATAAACCTTGCGTACCCGCGGAATATCCTTGACCAAATTAGTGACTTCTTGTTTTAAGGCCTCATTAGGCGTTTCGCCGGTCACTAACAACACACCGTTAAAACTGGTGAAGTTAATATGACTCTGATCATAGATTTTTTTGTTGTCGTAAATAATCGAGCTGGCTTTAAATTCAATACCCTGATCGTCAATCATGGCACCTGTGGTTCGGCGATCATTGTTGACTGCAGCACCGGTTGCGGCACCGCCAACAACGACTGCCGGGCAGCCCTGTAGCAAACATAAACTGAGCAGAAAAGAAATCAAATAAATACGACGCATGGGAATAACCTCAGGAGGAAATTAACAATCGACAGTTTACAGGCTGTCGCACTCAACAAAGCTGAAAGGCATCACGGATCCAGTCACTTATCTGATGTTGCTGACTATCCGCTGTTGGCGAAATTCGCAGTGTCACCACATCAAAACGGCAGTTTTGCTGAAGCCGGTTTTGTTGCAAATAATGTTGGGCGGTGGCAATGATACGCGATTGTTTGTCAACCGTGATACTTTCTAATGCGCTGCCAAAACGATCACTGCGGCGGGCGCGCACTTCGACAAAAACCAGTGTTTCGTCATCACGCATAATCAGATCAATTTCACCGCGTCGACAGTGATAATTTTGTTCAAGCAGCACCAGACCGTGTTGCTGCAAATAATCGCAGGCAATTTGTTCGGCCAGTTGTCCGCTATCGCGGCTCATTGTCCGCTGTTTAAGGGGGTTAACAAACCCTCTTTAAAAATGCCTTGTGGCATTTGTCGTTGAATATGACCGGCCTGATTAATTTGCAAGCTACCGGTGACACCGGCATAGCTGGCATTTTCGCTACGGCCTAACTCAGCCAATTCATCGATCAAACGGTAAGCATCCACGCCCATCGCTGCCAGGCGCATAAAAGTACCTTTATCACCACGCGATTGATTCAGTAGACCCTGATAAATGGCATCTTCTGGTGCCTGAATCATCCACGGAATATCACTGATGATGGTGCCATTGAGATCAATATCATGGCGGGCATCGGCTGCACCATCATAAACATGTGAGGTACTGATAACCGGTAACTGGCCGGAGCGATGGAAACGGAATTGTGGCACTAACTGCCGGCCTTTCAAAGGTTTGGCAACCATAAAAATAAAGTCGACATCTTGCCGGCGCCGCGGCTCAAATGACAGAGAACGACCTAAGGTGCTTTGCAATGCCTTGGCACGCTGTTCGCTGGCATTGAGACCAAATAACGGCACAATCACTTCGCTGAAGTCGCTGGCTGATTCGCGGTAAGCATTACTGCGTACCACAACACCGCCCTCATCACGCCAGGCGCTTTCAAAAGCTTCAGTGACCCGTTCGCCCCAGTCGCTGCGGGGGCCTAATACCAATGCCCGGCGATAGCCCTGTTTGGCAGCAAACTTGGCCGCGGTGCGGGCATCGTCTTCCGGTGCCAGACCAAACTGAAATAAATTGCGGTGTTGATGTAAGGTCGTTATCCGGTTTAAGGCGATGACCGGCACTGGCAAAGTGCTGAGCCGCGCCAGCTGTTCAACCGAAGGTTTATCGAGCGGGCCAATAACGATACTGGCGCCAGCCTCAACCGCTTGCTGATAGGCGGCCGCAGCATTGTTCTGCACATCATAAAATTTTAACTGGCGACCGTTGCCGCTGGTGAAATGTGCGGCAATAATGCCTTGTTTAACCGCCTGAGCGGCACCGGCAATCGGGCCCGATTCCGGCAGCAGCACGGCAATATTGTCGACATTAGTAGGCAACTGCAATGCGGGTTTGATGGTTTGACGTAGTTGTTCAATATCCGCCGGATGGTTGGGATAACTGCGCTGCCAATCTTCCAGCGCCACCGCCATGGCTTCAGGGTTATTGGCATAAGCTTTCATGGCGTAGGCCAGGGCAAACCAGCCACTGTCTTCAGCTGGTGGCTGACCCGGATTAAATAAATCCAGCTGCTGGGTATCTAATTTCATCAGCGCTTGCCATAACGCTTCGCGGTTATTTTGCTGATCAACACCGCTGAGCAAAGGGTCCAGTTCAATATGCGCCAGCGCTTTATCAAGATTATTGTCGCTCAGTGTGTAGGCGTTGATCCTCAGTGTTAAAGCCTGCGCACGTTGTTCATCACTGGCGTTAGTCATAGCAACACTATCCAGCGCGGTCAGCGCGGCAGCGGGATCTTCCTGAATAATGGCGATATCGGCCCGTAGCAAAGCGGCATCAATTTGTTCGGCTTCGCTTAATTGGTCAAGGTTGAGCTGTGCCAGCACTTCGACCGCTTTGGGGTAATCTTCTAATTCGTAGAGTACGGTGGCAGCACGATAAAAATAGGCTGATTGCAGAGCGCCTTCACTGTCAGCAGCTTTGGCCAGATAATCATCTGCGGCAGTTTGCAGATCACCGGTGGTCTCTGCTTCGGAAATTAAACTTTCGGCGGTGATGGGCGGTTGTTTTTGGTCGATGGCCATCGGTTGACAGGCTGCCAGTGTCATCACCAGCAGTACCAGCAGAAAAGCGGAGATTCTTTGCATCTTAGCCTGCATCGAGTCAGTGGATTAAGGGCAACATCTTACCTGTTCGCGTATATTACGACCAGAACCGTGTCTCACTTCAGGAATTCATCGTGGCTGTAACAGAATCCGGCTGTTTATATATTGTGGCAACGCCGATCGGCAATCTGGGCGACATCAGTCTGCGGGCCATTGAAACACTAAAACAGGTCGATTTAATTGCTGCTGAAGATACCCGCCACAGTAAGTTTCTGCTGGACAACCAGCAAATCAATACACCTACGATTTCTTTGCACGAACACAACGAACAGCAACGCAGTCTGTTACTGCTGGAGAAATTGCAGCAAGGCCAGTCGATTGCGCTGATTTCGGATGCCGGCACGCCACTCATCAGTGATCCCGGCTACCGGCTGGTGACGCTGGTGCGCAGTGCGGGCATTAAAGTGGTGCCCATTCCCGGCAGCAGTGCATTGATTGCGGCGTTATCGGCCTCTGGTCTGCCATCGGACCGCTTTGCTTTTGAGGGCTTTATACCGCCCAAAGCCGGCGCCCGGCAGCAGCGGTTACAATTGCTGGCTGATGAAACGCGGACGCTGATTTTTTATGAAAGTCCCAAACGCATCGTCGCTACTTTAAAGGATATGCAGCAAGTTTTTGGCGGTGAACGGCAGGCTTGTTTAGCGCGGGAACTCACCAAAATTCACGAAACCATTGAAACCCGGCCATTACAGGAGCTGGCGGAATGGGTGGCGGCCGATGGCAATCAGCAAAAAGGTGAAATTGTGTTACTGGTGGCGGGCGCTGCAGAGACAATCTCGGCGGATGAACAGGCGATGCAACGCCTGCTCAGTTTACTGCTGCCGGAAATGCCAGTGAAAAAAGCAGCGGCGATTACCGCTGAATGGTTATCGGTTAGCAAGAATGCCGCTTATCAGATGGCGTTGAAACTTCAGCAGAAATAAGTCAGCTTGCGTAAAATAGCAGACTGAGATGGCCAGGCAATCGCACTGAATGCAAATTTGGTGAGGAAAGTCCGGGCTCCACAGGGCGAGGTGCCAGGTAACACCTGGGGGACGCGAGTCCACGGCAAGTGCAACAGAAAGGATACCGCCCGGTTTTAAATCGGGTAAGGGTGAAATGGTGCGGTAAGAGCGCACCGCGCGGCTGGTAACAGCAACGGCAAGGTAAACCCCACCTGGAGCAAGACCAAATAGGGGGACACGTGCTTTATGCACATCATGCGGCCCGCATGGTTCCCGGGTAGGTTGCTTGAGGCAGATGGCGACATCTGTCCCAGATGAATGATTGTCCACGACAGAACCCGGCTTATGGCCATCTCAAACTTTTTCCCCTGTGACCAGTTTGGCATTTGCCTGAAATTTTTTCAGGCGTAAATGCTGAGGTGAAACTTTTTTGATAGCTAGAATTTACTTTAACTTCATCTGCCAGTTTTTTGATAAGAAAACAGTCCTCTCTAAGTCCTTGATCCACTTTCCTGCCACTTTTGTAAAACGTCGCTAAGTCCTTGTCGTAAAAAGAGGATTTTGATCATTTTGATGCTTGACTTGTCAGATCGGCACTCCTATAGTGTCGATTAGTGGGGAAAAGTGGATCTTAGTGGATCACAAATTTTGAGGACTCAGCGTGTTTAGAGGCGTCGCAACTTTTAATCTGGATGTTAAGGGACGGATGGCAGTGCCAGCCCGTTTCCGTAAGCAGCTGGATGTTTGTTGTGAAGGTCGACTGGTCATCACCATCGATCATGCCGATCGCTGCCTGCAAGTTTACCCGCTGCCGGAATGGGAGCTGGTTGAACAAAAACTCAGTGGACTGCCCAGTCTCAATCAGCAAGTACGCCGTTTAAAGCGGATGCTGCTTGGTTATGCCACCGAATGTGAAATGGACAGCCATGGCCGTGTTCTGCTGCCAGCCAAACTGCGCGAATTTGCCGGTCTCGATAAAAATACCGTGATGATTGGTCAGGGCAATAAATTTGAATTATGGGATGAGCAAACCTGGAACGGTCTGATGGATGATTGTTTGCAGGAAGATTTCGACGCGATTTTACCGGCTGAACTCGAAAGCCTATCCATATAGGGTGGACCATGACAGAGCGCCTCCCACAACATTTACCGGTCTTACTTGAAGAGGCCGTAACCGCGCTGGCTATTAAGCCGGCGGGCTTTTATGTCGATGGTACTTTTGGTCGTGGTGGTCATAGCCGTGCCATTCTCAAACAGCTGAATCAGGATGGTCGTCTGCTGGGACTGGATAGGGATCCCGAAGCGATAAAAACTGGCCAGCAGCTGGCAGCAGAAGATCCGCGTTTTCAAATCGAACATTGTGCATTTTCGCATCTCAGTGAGGTTATTCATCAGCGCCTTTGGCAACAAAGGACGGATGGTATTTTGCTGGATATCGGTGTTTCTTCTCCGCAACTTGATGAAGCCGCCCGCGGCTTCAGTTTTATGCAGGATGGCCCGCTGGACATGCGTATGGATACCACCAGCGGTATCAGCGCTGCGCAGTGGCTGGCCGAAGCGGAAGAAGTCGAAATTGCCACGGTTATCAAAACACTGGGTGAAGAACGCTACGGCAAACGTATTGCCCGGGCGATTGTTGAGCAACGCCAAACAGCGCCACTGACCACGACCCGACAACTGGCCGAACTGGTCGATAAAGCGAGCCCGACCAAAGATCGGTTTAAACATCCGGCTACCCGCACCTTTCAGGCGCTGAGAATTTTCATCAATAACGAACTGGAAGAATTGAGTAGCGCGTTAGAGCAGGCATTGGATGTGCTGACGGTAGGTGGCCGGCTGGCAGTGATCAGTTTTCATTCGCTAGAAGATCGTATTGTTAAGCGTTTTTTCCGCGATGCCGCCAAAGGCGACGATTTACCAGCGCATTTCCCGATACGGGCAGCAGAACTGAATCCACGGTTAAAGCTGGTTGGCAAAGCTATTTATGCTGGTGAAGCGGAGCTTGCCGCCAATCCCAGAGCACGTAGTGCCGTATTGCGCGTTGCGGAGAAACTGGCATGAATGTGTCAGCGTTTTTAAATGCTTTAAAAGCCGACTTGCCGGTTTTGGTGATGATGCTGTTGGTGCTGTTCTCAGCGGTGGCAGTGGTGGTCACTAAACATGCCGGGCGCAGTGAGTTTGTCATCATGCAGCAACTGGAACATCAGCGCGACAAGTTGAACGAAGAGTGGGGCCGCTTACTACTGGAGCAAAGCACCTGGGCCAGTCCCGGCCGTGTTGAACAACAAGCGCGCAATAAGCTGAATATGCAGGCACCAACCGCTGACAATACTGTGATGGTGATGCCATGAGCCGGCAGCAATCCGTGATGCAGGTTAATGGCTGGCGTTTGAATCTGGTACGGCTCAGTTTTGTGCTGATAGTTGTCGGCCTGCTGTGGCGGCTGATTGATATTCAAATTCTCAACAATGAATTTTTGCGCAATCAGGGCGATGCCCGGCATTTGCGTAATGTGCCGGTTGTGGCGCATCGCGGCATGATTCTGGATCGTCATGGTGAACCGCTGGCGATTAGCACACCGGTGCATTCCGTATGGATCAATCCGCAGGTGACCAAGGTTGATCAGCCGCATCTGGATAAGCTGGCAAAAATGCTGGATGTCCGGCTGGAAGATATTCAGCAAAAAATCCTCAACAATGCCAGCCGCGAATTTGTTTACGTTAAACGGCGTATCACACCGGCTTTATCCGCACAGGTGCAACAACTGAAAATTCCCGGTGTTGCTTTGCAGCGTGAATACAAACGTTATTATCCGACCGCCGAAGTCAGTGCCCATGTACTTGGCTTTACCAATATTGATGACAGCGGTCAGGAAGGGCTGGAACTGGCTTATGAACCGGTATTAACCGGTGTGCCTGGCCTGAAGCGGATGGTGCGCGACAGCAAAGGTAATTTTGTCGGTGGTGGCGAGCAGATCCGTGCCGCCAAAGCCGGTGAAAACCTCAAGTTGAGCCTCGATCTGCGGTTACAGTATTTGAGCTATAACGCTTTAAAAAATGCGGTGAAAACCCATGGCGCAGTCGCCGGTACCGCCGTTATTCTCGATGTAAAAACCGGTGAAGTGCTGGCAATGGTTAATCAACCGGCATTCAATCCTAATAACCGGGCGGGCCTGCGCAGCAGTGATTACCGTAATCGCGCCGTTACCGATTTGTTTGAGCCGGGCTCCACGGTGAAGCCATTTACCGTGGTCAGCGGCCTGAAATCAGGCTTATTTGATCTGGATAGCATTATTAATACCCATCCCGGCGTGTTTCGTGTGTCCGGTCATCCGATTAAAGACTTCCGTGATTATGGTGAAATCGATCTGGCCACCTTGATCCAGAAATCCAGCAACATCGGCGCCAGCAAAATTGCGCTGGCAGTAGATCCTAAGGATTTATGGAACGATTTTGACAGTTTCGGCATGGGCGCTGATACCGGTGCCTATTTTCCGGGCGAAGCCAGCGGTTATTTACCGGACCCGCGTGACTGGCGAACGCTGGATCGCGCCACACTGGCTTATGGTTATGGTCTGGTGACCAATGCGCTGCAACTGGCGCGTGCTTATACGGTCATTGGCAGTGACGGCATTTTGCGGGATTTAACGTTTATCAAACAGGATAAACCCATGCCCGGCCGTCGTGTGTTCAATAAAGATTTGATGCAAACCATCCGCAGCATGATGGAACTCACCGTTTTGCCGGGCGGTACTGCCACCCGTGCAGCAGTGCAGAATTACCGGGTGGCCGGTAAAACCGGTACCGTCAAAAAAGCCCGTGCTGGGGGTTATACCGAAGCTGATTACCAATCGGTGTTTGCGGGTCTTATTCCGGCCAGTGACCCACGGCTTGCCATGGTGGTGATGGTCGACTCACCCAGTAAAGATGAATATTACGGCGGCGCGGTCGCCGCACCCGTGTTTGCCGAAGTGATGACGGGTGCTATGCGCTTGTTGAATATCGCGCCCGACGCATTGCCTACCAGCCAGTTACAGGTGGCCAAGCAATGATCTCGGTGAATGGGTTAATTAAAGATCTGGCCACACCGCTGGCAGAAGATATTCAGGTGGCCGCTATCAGTATGGATAGCCGCGATGTGATGCCGGACAGCCTGTTTATAGCGACTGCCAAACAAGCGGATGTGCGCCAGCAGCATATTGACGAGGCGGTTATCGCCGGTGCCAGCATTATTATTTTAGATGCTGAACATACAGCAGACAGCAGCGTGCCGGTTTTGAAAATAATGGATCTGGACCAGCAAATCAGCACGATTGGCGATCGTTTTTATGGTCAGCCAAGTAAAGCGATGACTATCGTGGCGGTGACCGGCACCAATGGCAAAACATCGGTCAGCCAGTTCATTGCTCAGAGTCTGGAATTGGTCGGCAAACCTTGCGGTGTTATTGGTACCTTGGGTGTTGGCCGGCTTAGCGAGTTACGTGATACCGGTATGACCACCCCCAACCCGTTGCAATTGCAACAAGCACTGGCGGCAATGCGGGATGATGGCCTTAAATATGTTGCCATTGAGGCATCCTCGCATGCACTGGCACAAGGCCGGCTCAATGCAGTCGCTATCGATATTGCAGTTTTGACGAATTTAAGCCGTGATCATCTCGATTATCACGGTGATATGCAGACTTATGCCGCCGCCAAACAGCGGTTATTTACGTTGCCAGGCGTTCAGACTGCGATTGTGAATGTCGACGATAACTTCGGACAGACCTTATATGAACAGCAGCCGGCAGATCTCAACTGGCAAAGCTACAGCCAGAAAAAATTGGCTGACTGGCAGGCAACACAGCTACGTTTCGAGACCACCGGTTTACATTTTCAACTGTCGTCTGAAGCAACCGAATTGCCGGTAACCGCCGGCTTATTAGGTCGTTTTAATGTCGATAATCTACTGGCGACCGCTGCTGTACTGAGCGCCTTGGATATTGAGCCTGCGGAGATTGCCCACTGCCTGTCGCAGTTGCAGCCGGTTAGTGGCCGGATGCAGTTAATGCAGGCAGCAAACAGCCCTGCCGTGGTAGTTGATTATGCACATACGCCAGATGCACTGGCACAAGCGCTGTCAGCGATGCGCCAGCATTTAAATCATCAGGCTGATTTGTGGTGTGTGTTTGGCTGTGGTGGTGATCGGGATCGCGGTAAACGGCCGTTGATGGGCACACAGGCCGAGCAACTTGCCAGCAGGCTGGTATTGACGGATGACAACCCACGCAGTGAAAGCAGCGATAGCATAATTGCCGACATTCTCAGCGGCTTACAGCAACCGCAACAAGCGGTGATCCAGCCGGATCGGCGTCAGGCTATTTTTTATGCAGTGGCCGAGGCGGCCAATGACGATATGGTGCTGGTAGCCGGTAAAGGTCACGAAGCCTATCAGGAAAAACAAGGGCACAAACAGCCATTCAGTGACGTTGCCGTCGTCAAAGAAGCGCTGCTTGCCCGCCAACAACATGCCGGAGCAAATTTATGAGCTTGCCGCTCTTTTTGACGGATATTGCCAAACAGCTGGGCTGTGATTTCCACGGTGCAGCAACGCCGGTCACTGGTACCGCGATAGACAGTCGCAAAATCAAAAAAGGCGATTTATTTATTGCCCTGGCTGGCAGTCAGGTGGATGGCCATGATTTTCTGGCACAGGCACGCGAAGTCGGTGCAGTCGCTGCTTTAGTCAGTCATAAACAAGCTGATCCATTACCACAACTGGTGGTTGATGACGTGGTGGCCGCTTTTGGCAAACTGGCAACTTTTTGGCGGCAACAAAGCCAGGCTAAAGTGATTGCTGTTACCGGCAGTAATGGCAAAACCACGCTGAAAGAAATGGTCAGCGCTATGCTCGCCCAGCAGCATCATGTGATAGCGACGCAGGGCAACCTTAATAATGAACTGGGTGTGCCATTAACGCTGAGCCGTCTGAAAAAAGAACACCAGTATGCAGTCATTGAAATGGGCGCCAATCACCACGGTGAAATTAAAAATCTGGTGGCGATGGCGCAGCCGCAAGTTGCAATCATTAATAATGTTGCGGCAGCCCATTTAGAAGGTTTTGGCAGCCTTGAAGGTGTGGCCAGTGCTAAAGGCGAAATATATGGTGGCCTGACAACTGACGGTGTGGCAATCGTCAATGCTGATATGCCTTATCAGTCAATCTGGCAGCCGCTTATCGGCCAACGCAAGACGCTGACCTTCGGGCTTGATAAAGCAGCAGATGTGATGGCACTGGATTGCCAGACAACACCGGCCGGTAGCCATTTTATGGTGCAACTCGATGGCGTGAATCATTTTGTCAGTCTGCCCTTACCGGGTCGCCACAATGTCGCCAATGCTCTGGCAGCGATGACAGTTTGTCATGCACTGGGTATTGAACCGGCGGCCATGATCAAAGGCCTGGCCAGTATTAAAGCAGTGCCACACCGGCTGCAACTGCGGCCAACTAAACAACAGGCATTGTTGATTGACGACACTTATAACGCCAATCCCGGCTCTTTCGGGCAGGCGTTGCAAACGCTGAAAAGCTTCCCGGGTCAGCGCTGGCTGGTGTTAGGTGATTTTGGTGAGTTGGGTCCAGATAGTTTGTCAATTCATCAGCAAATGGGCCGTGATGCCAAAGCAGCGGATGTGCACCGTTTATTGACCGTCGGCCAGCAAAGCGCTGAAGCCGCCGCAGAATTTGGTGGTGATGCAGAGCATTTTGCCGATCGTGACAGCCTGCAAAGCTACTTACAGCAGAATCTGCAAGCTGGCGTGACCTGTCTCATCAAAGGGTCGCGTTTTATGCAACTCGACAAACTGGCGGATGCACTGGCTGCCGGAGGAGAACGCTGATGCTGTTATTTCTGAGTGAATATCTGAGCCAGTTTTATAGCGGCTTTAGCGTTTTCCAGTACCTGACACTGCGGGCTATCCTCGGCGTGATGACGGCGCTCGGCATTGCCTTGATCATCGGTCCGATGATGATCCGCCATTTGAGCTTCAGACAAATTGGTCAGGTGGTCAGAACCGACGGGCCGGAATCACATTTCAGTAAAAAAGGCACACCCACCATGGGTGGTTCGCTGATCCTGGTGGCAATAGCCGTCAGTACCCTGTTGTGGGCAGATTTAGCGAACCGCTATGTCTGGGTGGTGCTGCTGGTGACCTTATTGTTCGGCGTGATCGGTTTTATAGATGATTACATCAAACTGGTGCGTCAGGATCCCAAAGGGCTTATCAGCCGTTACAAATACTTTTGGCAGTCAGTAGTAGGTGCTGGTGCAGCGGTGTTTTTATATACCACTGCGACGCTGCCGGCAGAAACCCAGCTGATCGTACCGTTCTTTAAAGAAATCATTATTCCGCTGGGTGGCTGGTACATGTTGCTGGCTTATCTGGTGATTGTCGGCAGCAGTAATGCGGTCAATCTGACTGACGGTCTGGATGGTCTGGCGATTATGCCAACGGTCATGGTGGCTGCGGCACTGGGTTTGTTTGCCTATGTTGCCGGTCATGCCGAGTTTTCCCGCTATTTACAGATCCCGTTCGTGCCGGGCTCCGGTGAATTGATTGTGTTTTGTGCTGCACTGGTCGGCGCAGGGCTGGGCTTTTTATGGTTCAACACTTATCCGGCACAGGTGTTTATGGGGGATGTTGGTGCGCTGGCGCTGGGCGCCGCACTCGGCGTTGTGGCTGTTGTTGTCCGTCAGGAGCTGGTGCTGCTGATTATGGGCGGGGTATTTGTCATTGAAACCTTGTCGGTGATGATTCAGGTGGCTTCATATAAGTGGCGGGGCAAACGGGTGTTTCTGATGGCACCGATTCACCACCATTACGAATTAAAAGGCTGGCCGGAGCCACGCATTATCGTCCGGTTTTGGATCATTACCGTGTTTTTAGTGTTAATCGGTTTGGCAACCCTGAAAATCAGATGAGTATTTTGATGGCCAATATGCAACATAAAAACTGTGTGATTGTCGGTCTGGGTCAGACCGGACTGTCGTGCGCGCAGTTTTTAGTCAAGCAAGGCGCTGCGGTTGCCGTGATGGACACCCGTGATTTGCCACCGGCTTTGCACACCTTGCAGCAAGAACATCCGGAAGTACTGGTGCATACCGGCGGTTTGTCGGCGGAATGGCTGCAACGTGCTGATGAAATCATTCTCAGCCCCGGTGTTGATCCACGTTTGCCGGAATTACAGGCGGCCGCTAAAGCCGGTATTGAAATCATCGGTGATGTGGAGTTATTCGCCCGCTACGCTGATAAGCCGGTCATTGCGATCACCGGTTCCAACGGTAAAAGTACCGTGACAACGCTGGTCAGTCTGATGGCGCAGCTGGCAGGTCAAAAAGTAGCGACAGGCGGTAATCTTGGTACACCGGCATTGGATTTATTAAATGAATCACCGTTAGATTTTTATGTGCTGGAGCTATCCAGTTTTCAGCTGGAAACAGTCAGTAGCTTGAATGCTTTTGCCGCGGTGATTCTCAATATCAGCCCGGACCATCTGGATCGCTACGACAATGTCACCGATTACCAACTAGCAAAACAGCGCATTTATCAGGGCAACGGTGTGATGGTCATCAATCGTGATGATCCAGTTGTCGCAGCGATGGCAACTACCGGCCGGCAAAACATCGGTTTTGGTTTACAACAACAAACCGAACAGGATTTTGGCCTGCGCAGTATTGACGGTGAAAACTGGCTTTGTGAAGGCCCTTATCAACTGATGCCGGTTAGCGAATTAAAAATCGCCGGTCAGCACAATATTGCCAATGCACTGGCAGCGCTGGCGCTGGGCAGTGTGATGGGGTTACCGATGCATGCCATGTTATCGGCACTGCGTGAATTTAAAGGTTTGCCGCATCGTTGCCGTCTGGTGCGGGAACGCTGCGGTGTGCGTTGGTATAACGATTCTAAGGCGACCAATGTTGGTGCCAGCATTGCGGCCATTGAAGGTCTGGCGGAAACCGGCCAGTTGGTAATGATCCTCGGTGGCGTGGGTAAAGAGCAGGATTTTTCGGGTTTGACGCCGGTTTTGGCAAAACATGTCTATGCAGTAGTGCTGATTGGTGAAGCCGCGGCAGAGATTGCTGCCATTGTGCCGGCGAATGTTATTTCACAAACCGCTGACAGCATTAAATCAGCAGTCAATGTGGCAGCAAATCTGGCTAAAGAAGGCATGCAGGTGTTGTTGTCCCCCGCCTGTGCCAGCTTTGATATGTTTTTAAGTTATGTGGATCGTGGCCAGCAGTTTGAACAGGCCGTGCGGGAGCTGCAGCCATGAGTTTGAGCCAGCAATATGACCGCCACATCTTATTTGCCGCGTTGGCGTTACTAATGCTCGGCCTGGTAATGGTCTGCTCGGCGTCGATCACCATGGCGGAAAGCAAAACCGGTCAGCCTTTGTATTTCTTTATCCGGCAATTGATTTATGCCTTCATGGGACTGGGTTTTGCCTGGGCGGTGCTGACAATCCGGTTGTTCAGCTGGCAGCAACTGGCACCGCAATTGTTACTGTTCGGCATTATTTTGCTGGCACTGGTGTTGATCCCGGGGATTGGCCGTGAAGTCAACGGCAGTGCCCGCTGGCTGCCGCTGGGCCCGGTGAATTTACAAGTGGCAGAGCTCATTAAACTGTTTGCGATTATTTATATCGCCGACTATTTGCAGCGCCATCAGGGGCAAATCAGTACCGCAATGGCCGGTATTTTGGCACCAATGGTGTTACTCGGTATTGCCTCGTTTTTACTGTTGTTGCAGCCGGATATGGGCTCAATTGTGGTGATTTTGTCGACGGTGGTGGCCATGCTGTTTTTGGGCGGTGCCCGGATCAGCATTTTTGTCATGATGATTTCAGTGCTGGGCGGCTTGTTTTATTTGCTGGTGACCTTGGCGCCGTACCGTTTGCAGCGTTTACAGAGCTTCATGGACCCGTGGGCTGACCCGTTTGGTAGTGGTTTTCAGCTGACCCAGGCATTGATTGCTTTTGGCCGGGGTGACTGGCTTGGTGTTGGACTCGGCAGCAGTATGCAAAAGCTGTTTTATCTGCCGGAAGCGCATACCGACTTTTTATATTCAATTATCGCTGAAGAGTTGGGTTTGATTGGTGCACTGGTGGTCATTGCATTGTTTTTTGTTTTGATCTGGCGTGCTTTAGCTATTGGCCGCGCTGCTGAATTGGCCGGACAGCGGTTTGGTGCCCAACTGGCCTATGGCATCGGTATCTGGCTGGGCATTCAGGCCTGCGTCAATATCGGCGTCAATATGGGCGCCT
>FYBJ01000143.1_pt1 | contig 51748 bp, 51 predicted proteins | sample 1134611 | NCBI WGS metagenome assembly FYBJ01 (sample SAMEA104116008, study PRJEB20421) | marine metagenome | isolation source: marine
AATGCTGGCATCGCCGGCCACAAAACCGCTGCGCAGGCCCGGTGCATTGGAACGCTTTGACAAGCTGTGAAATACCACACAACGGCTTAAATCGGTATAACCGGCCGCCACGGCAGCTTGCAATAAACCAACTGGCGGCAGTGCTTCATCAAAATAAATTTCTGAGTAGCACTCATCAGCGGCAATAATAAAATCGTATTCATGGGCCAATTGAATCAACCGGGTCATCGCTTCGGCATCAATCACCGCACCGGATGGATTGCCCGGACTGCAAATGTACAGCAACTGACATTGTGACCAGACACTGCCGGGTACGGCATCAAAATCGGGCACAAAACCATTATCAGCCGTGCAATTAAGCAAATGCATACGGGCACCGGCAAGGATCGCAGCACCTTCATAAATTTGATAAAACGGATTCGGCATCACAACCAATGGGTCATTATCCCGGTCAATAACAGCCTGAGCGAAAGCAAACAACGCTTCTCGGGTCCCATTGACCGGTAATACCTGCGTCTGAGGATTGATATGACCCGCTAGCTGAAACCGCTGATCCAGCCAGTTGGCAATGGTTTGCCGTAATTGCGGTGTACCGGCGGTAGTGGGATAAATTGACAGGCCATGCAGATGACTTATCACCGCTTCGGTAATAAAGCCCGGCGTCGGGTGCTTGGGCTCACCAATTGACAGCGCGATATGCGGTAAGTGCGACGGCGGCTGACAGCCTTGCTGCAATTCGGCCAGTTTCTCGAACGGATAGGGATGCAGTTTGGCCAATTCTGGATTCATGGTTGCAGTTGCCGGATCAAAAAAACGCTACATTATAACGTTTTGCAGCCAGCCCGTGTTATAAGCATCGTTATGTCTTTATCTACTGCTCAACAATATCGTCTTTCTATTTTCTGCTTGCTGTTTGCAGCCAGCATGTGGGGTTTTATCTGGTATCCGATGCGGCTGTTTGAAGCTGCCGGTTTACCGGTGGTCTGGGCGACCCTGCTGATTTATGTTTCGGCGGCGGTCATGCAGTTGCCACAGGCATTTCGAGGCCCCTGGCCATGGCGACAATTGCCACTGGATTTATTATGGCTGGCATTGGCTGCCGGTTTAACCAATCTGTCTTTTTTAGTGGCGCTCATTGAAGGTGAAGTGATGCGCGTCATGTTGTTGTTTTACCTTGCGCCTTTATGGAGTGTCATTTTAGGTCGCTGGTGGTTGGGCGAAAAGCTTTCCGGTAAAGCGATGCTGTTGTTGTTACTGGCGATGACCGGCACACTGATCATGCTCTGGCAGCCAGCTATCGGCTTACCCTGGCCGCATGGTCTTGCTGACTGGCTGGCTTTATTTGCCGGCATCATGTTTGCGGTCAATAATGTTTTGAGCCGTAAACTGGCCGATGTGCCAATGCACATTAAAACCACCGTGGTGTATTGGGGGGTGGTGCTGGTGTCATTGCTGGTTATTATTCTGCGCGGCAGCGAATTACCGGCAGTTTCCTGGACAGTCAGCTTACTGGCGATCATTTTCGGCGGCATCGCTATTATTGCCATGACCGTTACTGTTTTATACGGTTTGGCGCGTTTGCCGGTTTACCGGGCGGCAGTCATTATGCTGTTCGAACTAGTGGTTGCTGCGGTGAGTGCCTGGCTTTTGACGGAAGAAGTGATGCGTGCTGCTGATTGGTGGGGCGGGTTGCTGATTATCGCCGCTGCCTATGGCGTGGCCAGAATCGAAGGCCGTCAACAGTCCTGACTTGAACTGCACCTGCTGTCACCCCAACTGATTAAGAATAGAAGTAACAAAGGATAAACTGATGATTAAATCAATTGCCCATGCAACTTTCCTGGTGGCTGATTTAGAAAAATCACTGGATTTTTATTGTAATGTGCTGGGTATTCAACAAAACCACAGTCGGCCGGATTTCTGGTTTGACGGTGCCTGGCTGGATTTGGATGCTGGTCAGCAAATCCATTTGATGGTGTTGCCGGACCCCGACCCCAAAGAAGGGCGACCTGAGCATGGTGGCCGGGATCGGCATGTGGCGCTGATTGTTGAGGATTTAGAAAAGCTGGCGCAGCGTTTTGACAAAGCGGGCATGCCATACTCTCGGAGCAAGTCTGGCCGGGCTGCTTTTTTCTGTCGTGATCCGGATGGCAATGCACTGGAATTTGCCGAAGACTTCACACCACAAGCCAATTGATACATTAGCTTAAATGCGAGAATCAACAGCTTAGCGACTTACTCACATTTTCTGTGGATAAGTCTGTGGTTAATGTTTGTGAAAATCGGTAAGTGATTCATTCATAACAAACGATGACAAATTGGTTAAAAATTAATCACTTTTAAAATTTTTTTAAAAACAATAGCTTATGTTTGATTTTCGAAAATTCAACAACTTAGCGCTGACTCTTGTAAAGCCGCTGTAACAGTCATAGCAAACCGTGAATAAGTTTATGACAATAAGATCAATTACCGTGCCAAAGCAGGAAAAAGTTGATCATCAAAATGGGCATCTTCATCGCCGTTAGGCGGCTGACGTGCCTCTTCCAGGTTTTGAAAGTCAAAAAGAGCATTGTCGGCAAGTTGTGAAGGTGCCACGTTTTGCAGGCTGCGGAAGATATTTTCCAGCCTTCCCGGTGTTTGTTTTTCCCATGCCTGCAGCATGTCTTTAATCACTTGCCGTTGCAGATTTTGCTGCGAACCACACAGGTTGCAGGGGATGATCGGAAACTGTCGTGCTTCCGCATAACGGGCAATATCGGCTTCTTTAGCGTAAGCCAGCGGCCGGATGACGATATTGGTTTTGTCATCACTCAGTAACTTGGGGGGCATAGCTTTGATTTTGCTGCCGTAAAACATATTCAGAAACAGCGTTTCGATAATATCGTCACGATGATGACCCAAGGCGATTTTGGTAATGCCATTTTGCCGGGCATAACCATACAGACTGCCACGCCGCAGCCGCGAGCAAATACCACAAGTGGTTTTGCCTTCCGGCACTACTTCCTTAACAATGCTATAGGTGTCTTTTTCAATGATGTGATAAGGCACACCAATTGATTCAAGATACGCAGGCAGGACTTCCTCAGGAAAACCAGGCTGCTTTTGATCTAGATTAACGGCGATGAGTTCAAAGTTAACCGGCGCGTGATCCCGCAGATTGAGCAAAATATCCAGCATGGTGTAACTGTCTTTACCGCCTGACAGGCAAACCATCACCTTGTCACCATCCTGAATCATGTCGTAATCGGCAATCGCCTGACCGACCTGACGACGCAGGCGTTTGCGTAATTTGTTAAATTCAAACTGTTGTTTGGCGTGTACTTCTGACATCACATTAGACCTGCAAAAGGCTGGACAGTCACCCTTTCGCCGGCGTTGATACCGGCGCAGTTTTCATCCAGCAAAATAAAACAATTGGCATGGCTCATAGAGCTTAAAATGCCCGAGCCTTGTTCACCCGTCATGCACACCTGTAACTGACCATCAGCCGAGCTTTTTAATATGCCACGCTGAAATTCAAACCGGCCTGGCCGCTTGCGGATCGGTGCTGCTGCCGTTGCCTGAAGTAGCAGCGGCGCGGTTTGTGTTTCGCCCGCCATTTTTTGTAACGCCGGTAGCACAAACTGGTAAAAGGTCACCATCACCGAGACCGGATTGCCAGGGAGACCAAAAAACGGTGTATTGGCGATTTGACCAAAGGCCAGCGGCCGGCCGGGTTTCATGGCAATTTTCCAGAAATTGACCTGCCCCGGTTCAGCCAACAGGGCTTTGATATAGTCAGCATCACCGACTGAAACACCACCGGAGGTTATCACCACGTCCGCATTATCACTTGCCGCTTGTAACGCCTGACGCAGCGCCTCGGGATCATCTTTGATGACACCCATATCAAGCATATCAATGCCGAGCTTTTGTAACATAGCAAACAGCGTATAACGATTACTGTCATAAATATCGCCGGGTTTTAGTGATTCACCAATGGATTTGAGTTCGTCACCGGTAGAAAAAAATGCTACTCGCAGCTTTCTCAGTACGGACACTTCACTGCGCCCCAGAGAAGCCAGTAGACCAAGATCTGCTGCGTTTATCCGCCGGCCTTTACTGAAAACAACCTGACCCTGGGCAATATCTTCACCGGCAAGACGCACATTGTCACCACGGCGGTGTTCACCACTAAAATAGATGTTATCGCCATCAACCTCAGCCTGTTCTTGCATAATCACCGTATCGCAGCCGTCAGGCACAATAGCGCCAGTCATAATGCGGATACATTCACCGGGCTGAACACTGCCAGCAAAAGGCTGACCAGCAAAAGCCTGACCGACACAACGCAGTGTGGCCGGAAGCTTTTCTAAATCAGTGCTGGCCAATGCATAACCATCCATCGCTGAATTAGCATAAGGCGGCACATTAAACGGCGAAATAATATCTTCAGCCAGAACCCGGCCCAGCGTATCGCGCAAAGCCAGTTTTTGCAGGCTTTGCAATACCGGAAGCTTTGCAAGGATAGCTTCACGGGCAGCATTGACCCGTAGCACTGACGGATTTTCAGGGGCGGCGCAGCTATCAGGGAGTGTTGGTTCACGCATGCGTTTTTCGGGCCTGCTCACAAAATTCTTCAATAAATTCAGCTATCTTACCGATATTGTTTAAATCCAGCACGGGCAGCGGCCGGTTTAGCGTCAGCGGGGCATCGCTGGCAACGGCAATAATTTGCTGATCATCGTTGGCCATCAAGGGTTTACCAAGGCTTGGCCGGTGTAACTCTAATTTGGCAAAGTTGGCTAGCTTGAAGCCTTCAACCAGCACCAGATCCAATTCAGCGTAATCCAGCCGCGCCAGACATTCTGCCAATTGTGGTTCATCACGTTCGGCCAGTGGTTTCTGCATTAAAGCCAGTAAATTTTTTGAAGCCACTACGACCTGGCTGGCGCCGGCTTCACGGATTTGATAGCTGTCTTTGCCCGGCTGATCGATATCAAACCGATGGTGAGCATGTTTAATCACCGCAATACGCAGATTTTTTTGTCGTAACCTGGGGAGCAGTTTGGTTAATAGTGTGGTTTTGCCGGTACCGCTGAACGCAGCGATCCCCAGCATCGGCAAAGGGCATTCAACTGGGACAGCCGCTAAGTCTTCCGGATGGTTGAGGTTTTTAAAACAGTCCGGCTCATCACTAAAATCAACTTCGACCAGCGGATACTCAGCAAAAAACTTATCTATTTTGCGCTCACCACTGGCCAGAAATCTCGCCAAATCATCCTGTAAATGGCAGGGCATCAAGCAATAAACAGGTTGCAACCGCTGACCATCGGTGGCAACGGCCATAGTTTTATCGCTGAGCAACAGGGTTTCCAGCATCCGCTGGCGGAGTTTTATGCTGAGTAATGGACCATCACAAGGCGCCGTCAAAATATAATCAGTTTTCGCAGTGCGCATAGCGCTGAGCATGCCGGCTAGCGGGCCCTGAAAATCTTCCAGCGTATCCGGAATCACGCGGTAGCCAAATTGCTGATAGCGATCTATATTACGATTAGCGTTGATAAGAAGTTCGTTAACCTGTGGTGACAGTATGTCAATCACATGTTTGACCAATGGTTGGCCGTGAAAAATGGTAAGACCTTTATCTTCGCCGCCCATACGCCGGCCAAGGCCACCGGCGAGGATCACACCACTGACGGTGGGGTAGTAAACAGATGACATTTATAAAACGTCCGGCTTGGGGAAAAGTAGCATGAGCATGCGGGTTCGATTATTCAAAATACTTATTATACCGCTTATCGTACCGGCTGTTGTGCTGGCCGAGGTGGCGCTTAGTATTCAAGTGAAAGGTCTGTTCCGCGATCAGGCAGTGATTGAAATTGATGCTCAACAACGCATCTTGAAAGTTGGTGAAACCAGTCCTGAAGGGGTAACGCTGATTAGCGCTGACAGTCAGCAGGCAGTCCTCGAGATTGATGGTGTACAGCAGACGTACCCGCTGGGCAGTCAGATTGGCGGGGTGTTCACGCCGCCGCAGCCACAACCAACGGTGAGCCTCTGGCCGACGGATGGTATGTATTTAACCAATGGCAGCATTAATGGCTATGGCGTTGATTTTCTGGTCGATACGGGTGCTTCAGCCGTGGCATTAAACGCAGCGACGGCGCAGCGGCTGGGTATTGATTATTTAAACGCACCGCAAATCGGTGTCAGAACGGCTTCAGGTACCGGTGTTGGCTATCAGGTTAATCTCGATAGTGTGCAGCTTGGTGATATCAGCCGCTTTAATGTGATGGCGATTGTGATTGACGGGCCCGAACCACAGCGCGCTTTACTGGGCATGAGTTTTCTGCGGGATCTGGATTTACAGCGGCGGGGTGAGCGACTGGATTTGATCCAGAAATTTTAAAAAAAAGCCCGGACCAGCCGGGCTTTTTAATTCATTACGATTTTCAGAAACCTTTGGTAATCAGCGCATAAGCTGAGTGATTATGAATCGATTCAAAGTTTTCTGATTCAACGGTGTAAGCCTGAATACGCTTATCGGCATTCAAACGTGCCGCGACATCACGGACCATATCTTCAACAAATTTCGGATTGTCGTAGGCATGTTCGGTGACATATTTTTCGTCCGGACGCTTCAGCAAACCATAGATTTGGCATGAGGCTTCATCTTCAACCAGATCAATCAGATCTTCGATCCAGATAAAGCTGTCAGTTTTTACCGTCAACGTTACGTGTGAACGCTGATTATGCGCACCGTAATCAGAAATGTTTTTTGAACAAGGGCACAGGCTGGTGACCGGCACGATGACTTTAACGGTCATGCAGGTTTTACCTTTGTTGATTTCACCAACAAAGCTGACTTGATAATCCATCAGGCTGCGCACTTTGGAAATCGGCGCTTCTTTATTGACGAAATACGGAAAGCTCATTTCGATATAACCGGACTCGGCATCAAGCCGTTCCGTCATTTCACCGAGCATGGTGTGGAAAGACTTAACGGTGATTTCGCGCTCATGCTGATTAAGAATTTCAACAAAACGAGACATGTGCGTGCCTTTGAATTCGTGCGGCAGATTCACATACATGTTGAAATTGGCAATGGTGTGCTGTTCGCCGGTTGTGCGATCGCTGACCACCACAGGATGGCGGATATCTTTGATACCGACTTTGTCGATGGCGATATGACGTTTGTCTTTGATGTTCTGAACGTCTTCGATTTCGGCAGCAGCTACCGGTTTGTTTTGTTCGGTCATTAGTGGCTTATTCCTCGCTGTATTTGACGCAGGCGCGGTCAGTTTCCCATAGGGTCACGCCAGAAACCCTGGCGATGTCATTATTCAAAACCGGGCTGAGTTGCTGGTAAAAATATTTAGCAATATTTTCAGCCGTCGGGTTAATGACATCAAACGGTGGAATATCATTCAAATAGCGGTGATCCAGCGTTTTTGCCAACTCGCGGGTAGCGGTTTTGATGGTTTTAAAATCCATACCCATCCCGTGTTCATTCAAATCACGGGAGGTGACTTCCACTTCTACTTTCCAGTTATGGCCGTGCATTCGACGGCAATCACCCGGGTAATCACGCAGGGTGTGGGCAGAAGCGAAATCAGCAAGGATTTTAAGGGTGTAGGTCGCGCTCATATTGTTGACTATTATACTCAGGAATTAGTCGGGGTAACAGACCATTATGACGCAAAAAAACGATTGATGAAATCGACTAAGCCATTGGCAGATAAACCGACATCGGCCAGCATTTGCTGATGATTACCATGATCGAGAAAGCTGTCAGGTAAGCCTAAATGGCGGATAGGTGTGGTGCAGCCAACCTCATGCAGATATTCAGCAATCCCACTGCCAGCACCGCCGGCGACCGCATTTTCTTCGATGGTAACCAGCAAATCATGTTCAGCTGCCAGCTTATCAATCATGCTGGTATCTAGTGGTTTAACAAAGCGCATATTGACCACAGTGGCATCCAGTTCTTCGCCTGCCGATAAGGCCATCGTTAACATGCTGCCGAATGCCAAAATTGCAACTTTTTGCCCGCTGCGGCGCAGTTCAGCTTTGCCAATCGGTAACACGGATAAGCTGTTATCAATGGCGGCACCGGGGCCGCTGCCACGCGGATAACGTACTGCAGCAGGACCATTATGCTTAAAGCCGGTGGTCAGCATTTGCCGGCATTCATTTTCATCAGCCGGCGCCATAATCAGCAAATTGGGAATACAGCGCAGATAACTCAGATCAAAACTGCCGGCATGGGTCGGGCCGTCGGCACCCACCAGACCCGCGCGATCGATGGCAAACAGCACCGGCAGATTCTGCAAGGCGACATCGTGGATCAATTGATCATAAGCCCGCTGGAGGAACGTGGAATAAATTGCTACCACCGGTTTTTTGCCCTCACAGGCAAGGCCCGCTGCCAGTGTTACTGCATGTTGTTCAGCGATGCCGACATCAAAATAGCGATCGGCAAACCGTTCAGCAAAGGTATTCAGCCCAGAGCCTTCACACATTGCCGGGGTAATGCCAATCAAATCCTTATCACTGGCAGCCATATCACATAGCCACTCACCGAATACCTGCGTATAACTGGGACCGGATTTAGTTTTGCTGCCAGCCGGACTGACACCATGATATTTGCAGGGCTGTTCTTCGGCTGGCGCGAAACCTTTGCCTTTTTTGGTGACAATATGCAGAAACTGTGGCCCTTTGCGCTGGCGCAAATTGGTCAGTGTGGTGATCAACGTATCGAGGTTATGGCCATCAATCGGCCCGATATAGTTAAAGCCCATTTCCTCAAATAAGGTACCGGGCACCACCATGCCTTTCACATGCTCTTCGGCGCGGCGGGCGATTTCCCAGGCAGTGGGAATTTTTTCCAGTACTTTTTTACTGCCTTCGCGGGCGGATGCATAGAAATTACCAGATAACAAACGAGCCAGATAATTGGCCATGCCACCAACATTACGGGAAATCGACATTTCATTGTCGTTCAACACCACCAGCAGGTTAGCACTTAAATCACCGGCGTGGGCCAGCGCTTCATAAGCCTGACCTGCGGTTAAGGCACCATCACCGATAATGGCCACCGCGCGGCGTGAATCGTTGTTTGCTTGGGCAGCAATGGCCATACCCAATGCAGCACTGATGGAAGTACTGGAATGGCCAACGCCAAAGGTATCAAAGTCACTTTCACTGCGTTTTGGAAAACCGGATAAACCGCCGCCCTGACGCATGGTATGCATTTTGTCGCGGCGGCCAGTAATGATTTTATGGGTATAACTTTGATGGCCGACATCCCAGACCAGGCGATCTTCGGGCGTATTAAAGACATAATGTAATGCCAGCGTCAGCTCAACAACACCGAGGTTTGATGAAATATGGCCACCGGTTTGCTGGACACTTTCGATAATCAGGGTGCGGATTTCTTCGGCGAGCTGTGGTAATTGTTTACGTGACAGCTGCCGCAAATCCTGCGGGTCATTAATCTGATCTAACAATCGGCTCATGATATTCACGTTAAAAAGTCCGCTGTACGACAAAGCGTGCCAGACCTGATAAAGCCTGAGTAGGCCCGGTTAAATGTTGTAATGCTGCCAGCGCCTGTTCGACCAGATCCCGGGCTTTTTGCTGCGCAGCTTCCAAACCCATAATGGCTGGGTAGGTGGGTTTATTGCGGGCAATATCGGCGCCTTGTTGTTTGCCCAGCGTTTGCGTATCGGCGATCACATCCAGTACATCATCCTGCACCTGAAAAGCAAGGCCAATCGCCGCGGCATAGTTATCCAGCACCACCAGATCTCTTTCTGTGGTCTGCGCTGAGGCCAATGCACCCAGCTGCACGCTGGCACGGATCAACGCGCCGGTTTTCAACTGATGCATTTGCTCAAGTGCCTGCAAATCCAATGTTTTACCAACACTTTGTAAATCAATTGCCTGACCACCAGCCATACCGGCTACACCGCTGGCGCAGGCCAGCGTTCTGACCATGGCAATTTGTTGTGACGACGATAAGCTGTTTTCTGACAGACATAAAAAAGCATGTGTTTGCAGTGCATCACCGGCCAGCAGTGCGGTGGCTTCATCAAATGCTTTGTGACAACTGGGCCGGCCGCGGCGTAAATCATCATCATCCATCATTGGCATATCGTCGTGGATTAGTGAATAGGCGTGAATCATTTCAACAGCGCAAGCCGCAGCGTCCAGGCCTTCTTTATCACTGAGCATCGCTTCACCAGCAGCATAGACCAGCAGCGCCCGCAGGCGTTTACCACCGTCAAGCGTGGCATATTGCATCGCCTTGACCAGCGTGCTGGCTTCACTAGGTAAGTCCAGACGTGTATTCAGGGCATTAGCCACACGTTGCTGATGTGCCGACATCCAGTCGGTCAAAGAAAAAGCGGCTGTCACGAAGCGTCGGGATCCGAATCAAAATCAACCAGTGTCGGGTTACCGGCCTGTTTGACCAGCATTTGCACTTTTTGGTCGGCAGCCTGCAATGCTTCCTGACAATCACGGGTTAGCAAAACACCGCGCTCATAGAGTTTCAAAGACTCTTCCAGGGTAATATCACCGCGCTCGAGTTGTTCGACCAAAGATTCCAACTCAGCCACTGCCGTTTCGTAATCCAGTTTTTTGCGTTTTGCTACCATTACGGCCTCAAAAAAACAGCTTCAGCAATGTATTATAAAAGAATCTGCATGTGGCTTGTTGATCTTTGCGCCACAGTTTTACAAATTGCTGTTGCTACAGCGGTGTTCCGCGGACTCGCTTGCTGGCATCTTATGGCATTTGTGCTTATCCTATCAGGCCTTATCTTAATGCCAGTTTGAAATGCCCAGAATTATTCGCGGTTTGCACAATTTGCCAGATCCACAATGCGCCTGTGTGGCGACCATTGGTAATTTTGACGGTGTGCATCTCGGTCATCAGGCGGTGCTCAGCCAACTGGCCATGAAAGCCGATATGCTCGGTCTGCCCGCGGTGGTCATTACTTTCGAGCCGCAGCCCTATGAATATTTTGTACCGGAAAAAGCCCCGGCACGGCTGAGCCGGTTTCGGGAAAAAGTCGAAGCGCTGCGTGCTTATTCGATCCAGAAACTCTGTGTGCTGCGTTTTGATAACAAGCTGGCCAACATGCCGGCAGCCGAGTTTATTCAGCGTTTGTTGATTGATGGCCTGCGAGTTAGTTATCTGGTGGTAGGTGATGATTTCCGCTTTGGTAAAAATCGGCAGGGTGATTTTGCGCTGTTGCAGCAAGCCGGACGTCAGCATGGTTTCCAGGTGGTGAATATGCATACTTTTGCGATTGATCATATGCGGGTCAGCAGTACGCGGATCCGGGAAGCCTTGCGTGATGGCGATCTGGGCATGGCTGAAAAGCTGCTAGGCAGGCCTTACCGGATGAGTGGCCGGGTGGCCCATGGTGATAAACGTGGCCGGCAAATGGGTTTTCCGACAGCAAACATTCATTTACATCGCCACACCGTGCCACTTAGCGGCGTTTATGCGGTGCAGTTATTCGGTATTGAAGGTGAACCGGTCAATGGCGTTGCCAATATCGGTGTCAGACCCACCATCGGCGGTGACAAAGCGCTGCTGGAAGTGCATTTGCTGGACTTTCAGCGGGATATCTACGGTGCCCATGTGCAGGTGATCTTTCTGCAAAAACTGCGTGAAGAACACAAATTTGCCAATCTCGATGCCTTAATTAAACAAATCCACTTAGACATTGCCGCCGCCCGCCAGTATTTTGCCACCAGCCCGGATTAATCTTGTATGAGACGACCGGCTTCGTAGTCGGCAATTAACTGATTAGCCGCTTCTTCATCAGCATGTTCATGCAAAAAAACATGGGCAAAATCACTGGCCGGCAAATCACCGACAGCGCCCTGTAAATAATGACCGGCAACATGACAATCAATACCGTGTGCCTGCAAAAGGCCGCTGATGATATGTGCTTCGAGAATATTCTGGCCCTGAAAAATCAGCAGCATTACAAATGCACCGCCTGAAATCGTGCCAAAAGTTGGCCATCTTTATCAGAAAGCTCCAGATATTGACCCTGAATGCGCCAGTACTGCACCTGTTCCAGCGTTGAATGATAACGCTGCGCGGTTTCTATACCGGCCGGACAGGCCATCATGGTACTGGCCATTTTGCTGAATTTCAGTTTATTGGCTTTTAATTGAAAGCTGCCAATCATACGGTTACAGCCATCAGAACCCGAGACTCTCGGATCATTGCCACTGGTAAGGGTCAGACTCGGTTCGCGCTGGCCGTCAACGACAATCACCGGCTGATTTTGCAAACGTGTCAGTTTCCAGTAAGTATCCAATAAATTTTCTTTGTAGCCGGGCCGGCCACAGGTTTCGCCCGGCCAGATCCCGGTAAAAGTTTCTATATGCAGTTTGCTGCTTTTGGTGGTGGCTGATTGTTTCTGATCGTCAGGCAGTAAAACTGCATTGGCGGAGATCAGTAATGCCTGATCCGGTTTTTGCTGCATTTCAGCATAGCGTTTTTGCAGAATTTGATGATCGGCACCGGCAACAACCTGCCAGCGTTGTCCGGTCAGACACTCACTGAAAAAGCTGCCATTAGCGCTGTGATGATACAAACCGCGCATCGCCATTTGCGGGTAAATCGCTTTAAAACGGCTGTCGCGATGCAGTTGATAATCATGTTCACTGTCAATAATTTGCCCTTGCTGATTAAGCAGCGTCAGCTGATCTTTATCGTCGATGGCAAAGCGGTAATTTCGCTGATCACTTAATAACACCAGCGTGTTTTGTGTATGCAACTGCCAGCGACCGAGCTGAAAAAAACGGCCGGGATCACGATCCTGATAATCGGTCTGCAAAAAAAAGGATTGATCAGCAAACAGGTTCAGCCGGTAATCAATACCTGGACAATCGGCACAGGGCAGGGTACCGCTGAAACTGACCGGAAAGTCGACAGCAGCCCGCCAGTCAAATGTGTTATCGGCATCATCAGGCTGACAAGCTGCCAAAATCAACAAGCCCGCTAAAATACCGAAAGCCAATTTCAGCCGGTCAAACATACTGCTAACCGCCGATGATATGCAGCGCCAGCCAAGGTGCCAGAAACAACATAAACGTCAGGGTTTTAAACAGCGCCATCGTACCGTAATGAATCGCAGCAAACTGTTCGCGCGATAAAGCAAACCAGCGGCTGTGCAGCCGATAAATCCAGTCTGCACAGCAAGCGTACATCACAAACCAAATAGTCAGCAGCAGATAATTAATCAGTGCTGTCCAGCCCAGCAGACTTTGTAAACCATCGATGTTCATAGACACACTCCTTGTTGCTATGACCACAATTTACGCCGTTAAATTGCAGCCTGCCAGTTATGGTTTTTGCTGACGTGCCTGCCACCAGCGGCGGATCGCTTTTCGACCGTATTTACGTTTGAAATTTACTTTGAAATCGTAAAGATAAAACGGCAGTTTCATTCGCCAGTTAAAGCGTTTGCCGAATTTACGGTTTAATGCCAGATATTCTTTTAACAGCTGTTCGCGACCGGCCCAGTGCAATTTGTGGCAGATCCGTGCCAGATCGGATAAGCGCTCACTTAAGGTCGCATTACGATTAAAAAAACGCGCCCGATTGATATCAATCAATGTGAAAGCAAGCGTACTGTCGGTCTGTTTTTTGATGAGAATATTGCCGCCAGCCAGATCGCGGAAAAATACCCCACGGGCATGCATATCATTCAGAAAAACAGCCAGTTGCGGATAAGCCTGCGCGGCCGTTACGCCCTGATATGTATCGGCACCATCACGAAAAGCGGTGACCAGTTCTCGGGCGCTGAAATCGTGATCAACCTGTTCACATAAATATAGATTTTGCAGTAAAGAACGATCCGCGGTTTTCTCAAAATAAGCGATGGGTTTAGCGGTTGGAATACCACGGCGCAGTAACTCGGCAGCAGCAATCCAGCTGCGTTTGGCTTTGCAGGGGCGCCAGCGGTCCAGCAATTTTTTATGAGCGGCCATTTTCAGTGGTTTTTTGGCGATAAACGGCCGATCCAGCACATTGTCGACCCGCCAGATAATATTGCGGGCCTTACGTAAGATATTGTCCGTTTGTGGTTCAGGCAAATGCAGCGGGTGCAGTTGCTGACGCAGCTGGTTTGCTACTGCCTGATTATCGGCATACAGCAAACCATGCCAACCATCTTGCTGAAACCGGTACAGTTGTTTGCCAGGCATATAGCGATACCAGGCATCCATATTTTTGCCATGCGGATCGTCAAAACTGATTAATGTGCCAGCCGGCCAACGCAGATAAATCGGCGATTCACCGGCAAACTCCGGTGTCTCTGTTAACAATTCGCCATCGCGGCTGAAACATTCGGCTTTGGCAAGCGTTTCCTCATCATAAAGCTGATTGAGCGCCATGGCTTTACCATTGATTGTCCATAACACATGGATCAGCGCATCACTGCGGCGAAAGGCGTGCACTTCAAGATTCTCAGTGGTGGCCAAGGGGCCCTGATAAAAACTGCCGGGGATGAGCCGATTGAACTGCTGCATCGCATAAAATGCCGGCCGCAGGCGAAAATCAGCCCGCTGGCCAAGCACAGACTGGTAATGGGTAATGCGTTCCAGTTTCGGATAAACACCACTGCCATCATCCACCAGACCTTCACGACTACATAAAAATGGTCCCCAGAATACCTGCTGCATGGCACCTGACGCTGCCAACAGCGTGAAATAACGGGTCAGATAATCAGCTTGTTTTTGTTCACCATGTACCAGTAAACGGCGGATCCGCGGCAGTGTCCAGAACGCTGCCGGTGAAATTAATTGTTTCACACCGAAATCAGTCGTCACTTTTTGCAGCAAGCGGGCTTTTTTGACCAGATTAACTTTCAGTTTCAGTGCCAGTTTGGTACCGAAGATCCGGTGATCATAGCGCTCAGGTTCGGTGACTCGTTCGCTGAATAAATTATTGGTGTGAATATCCGGCAGTTGCAGATCCCGCTGCATGCGACTGAGCGCGGCAATATTATGCAGTGGCTCAAAATCGGAAATATTGGGACCGGCAAGTTTAATACGCTGCTCGCGGATAATATCGTGGGCAATCCGCCAGCAATGAAAAAAACTTTCAGTGTCATAACCCGACCAGTGACGGCGATTACTGGTGGCACCGATTTCAATGGCATACAGCCGATGGCCGAATTTTTGAGTGACGTTTTCAACAAAGGTTTGCCAGCGAGCCTGTGCTGCCGCTGTTTTCATCTGCTGTGCTTCACGAAATGGTTGTACCAGATGTAATAACACCCGAATTCTGGCATCCAGCAGTTTGCCCAGTAGCCGGCTGACCGGGCCATCAATATCGTCGTAGCTGAAATCCAGGCGGACTTGTTTTAAATTTAGTTCAGCCAGTTTTTCCAGCACAAAGTCATCAATCGCCGGATCATCACCGGTGGTTACGCCGACACCGACAAAATCTGCAGGTACCGGATGCGCTGCTGGAGGCAAGTGTCCGCCCGGCAAAGCCAGCCGGCCTTTAATCACATAATTGAGCGCTCTGCCCAGTTGTCGCAGATCCATCAACGGACCATTAACATAATGCTCCTGGTTTTCAGCGTTTTGCGTCATTTAATACTCGTTATAGGGCTTGCCGGAAAATCAGTGAGTCACACTGCCGGAAAAAACATTTAAGGTGATGACGCCGGCAATAATCAGCGTAATGCCGATCATCGCCGGTAAATCCAGAGATTGATCAAACACCACCCAGCCGATTAAAGCGATCAGCACCACACCAACGCCGGCCCATATCGCATAAGCAATACCTACCGGGATAAATTTAAGGCTCAAGGCCAGAAAATAAAACGCCACCATATAGCCAACAATCACGGCAACCGATGGCCAGAATTTACTGAAACCTTCAGAGGCTTTTAAAAAGCTGGTGCCAAATACTTCAGCGACGATCGCGACGCTGAGCAATAACCATTTAGACATGAATTGACTCAGTTATAGGTAAAAAACAAACTTATCGCCAGCGCGCTGCCGAGCACAGAAACAATAATCCCCACTAACACACCCCACTGACTGCGATACCCTTCGGGAAATTCAGACTCACCCAGTGTTTTCAGCACACGGCGAAACTGACTGGTGGCATAGATTGCCGAAAAACTGCCCAGCAGAATAAAGGCCATGCCCAGCCAGAAAGTCAGCTCGGTATTAATGATCTGCTGACCGTCAGATAAAATTTCCAGAATCAGGCCGGAGCGTTCGATCAAAAAACCGAACATGACAAAAGTCAGCCCGGTGCGGATCCAGGCTAATAACGTCCGCTCAGCCGCAAATAAAACCCTTGGATCTTGCAAATAAGACATAGCTTATTTGACCTTACGCTGGCGCAGCCAAGCTTTTAATTTGGCACTGAGTTTGTGGAAAAACCGGTGTTTATTACCGGCCGCTTCACTGGTCAGAAAATTGATCTGGATCGAGCGGCGAGTGCCTTCATAAGCCGGATAACCATGCCAGCAGTTGTCAGTTACCTTAAAGGCAACCAGTGAGCCGGGGCCGGGTGAAATTTCTTCTACATAGTTTTCCAGATCATGATCATTGCGCAAAATCCGCAAGCGACCCGTTGTCGCCGGCCATGATTCATTCAGATAAATCAGAATGGTGACCAGTTTGGTTTTAGAGTCGGTATGAATACGGCCGTCTTTTTTGCGTGAGTAGCCGCGCAATGTCATCAGCATCGGCAAATCCATCACATCAACCGCAAATTTGTCACAAATGATCTGTCGGAAAGCGGGACTGTCTATGGCATCTAAAAAAGCTTTGAAATCATTATTGACCGGCACATCGTCAACATTAAAACTGCCACCGTCACCGATTTCGGGAAAATCCGCCAGCACCGGTGCCAGCATGGCATCACTGATTGACCGCTCCACGGTGAAAAAGGGGAACGGATCCGTTTTGACGGGGGCTGCCTGTAAAGCAGCCAAATCAAGCACAGTGCTCATTGGTTTTCCTGTCATTGGTTAAAGCCAGCAGGCAATATGATAATACAAATAAGCTGTTAGCCGGTTGCTGCGTAATGTTGAACGGTTGAAAACGTCATCATGCCAACCCACATGTTAATAAACACAGACAAGTAATAAATAGGAAGATAACCATGGCTAAGTGGCTGGAAGGACAAGTGGTAGAAAATAAGCGCTGGACAGACCGTTTACATTCACTGCGCGTCAAAGCTGACATGGCACCATTTGATGCCGGACAGTTCACCCGTCTGGCACTTAAAGTCGATGATGAAGAAGTCAGCCGGCCATTTTCACTAGTGAATGCGCCTGATGATCCGGTGCTGGATTTTTATTTTATTGAAGTGCCGGACGGTAAATTATCGACGCGACTGGCTCAGCTTAAAGCGGGCGATGTGATTCAGGTTGCCCCTAAAGCCGCGGGACTGTTGACGCTTAAACAATTGGCACCAGCCAGCAATTTATTTTTGATCGCTACCGGCACCGGCATTGGGCCGTTTTTATCGATTATCAAAACCGACGCTGTCTGGCAGCAATTTCAGCAGGTAAGACTGGTACATGCGGTGCGGTTTGCTGAAGAACTCAGCTATCAGGACACCATTAACGACGTTAAAACTGCGCATGCTGATCAGTTTGATTATCAGCCAATCGTCAGTCGTGAAACGTCTCAGGGCGCCTTACAGGGGCGCATTCCGCAGTTGCTTGAAAATCAGCAATTGGAGCAGGCATTAGCGCTGAATATTGATGATGACAGTCAAATTCTGTTGTGTGGTAACCCGGAAATGGTTCAGGACACCACTGATATTTTGCTGGCGCGCGGATTGCGCCGTCACAGTCGCCGGGAAGCCGGCCATATCAGTATCGAAAAATATTGGTAACGCCGATTAGGATTGTCCAGCGGTGGTCGCCGAACAACGGTCGTGAACCCGGGCTTTGGATCCCGGTCTTAAATCTATATGTTGTGCGCCACTATTGGTAAGTTCAGTCTGCGCAGACAGTCTTTCCACCACTAAATAATAGTGTTCAAAAAGTAGCAAAATCCTGTTGGCTCAAAGGCTTAGGTTGTTGCTGCAACATTGGCAATTAAAACGGGATTTTTTTGCTTGCATTAAGGGGAAAAGTTTTACAGTGTAGAAATGCATTGTTCATACCGGATCCGTTTTTGTGATCCAAACAGGGGAGGGGCCATGTCAGATGTCTGGCAGGAAACCATCACCAACGCTGAAGTGTTACGTCGTGATTTACACGCGCATCCTGAGTTGGGCTGGCAGGAATATCGAACCGCTGATCGCATTCGCGATACGCTCAGTACGCTGAATATTCCATGGCGTGCCTGCGCTGGCACTGGCACGCTGGCCTGGTTGAACCCCACAGGTAAAGGGCCGCATATTGCGCTTCGCGGTGATATCGATGCCCTGCCAATCCATGAAAACAGCCAAACAGACTGGACCTCCCAGCACGAAGGGTGCATGCATGCCTGTGGCCATGACGGCCACACCGCCACGTTAATGGCAGCCGCCCGCTGGCTGAAACTGCATGAATCAGACTTGCCGGGGCCGGTCACACTGATTTTTCAGCCGGCCGAAGAGGGTGGTCACGGCGCCCGGGAAATGATTGCCGATGGGGCGCTGGACGGAGTTGATGTGATTTATGGCTGGCATAACTGGCCGGCGATTCCGTTCGGCAAACTGGTTTGTCCTGATGACATTGTGATGTGCGGCAATGGTACTTTTGAGCTGATTGTTCATGGTCTGGGCGGGCATGCCAGTCAGCCGGAGCTGTGCCGGGATCCGGTGCTGGCGGCCAGTGCTATTACCCTGAATTTGCAGCAAATTATCAGTCGACGGCTTGCCCCCCAACAAGCCGCTGTGCTGAGTGTCACCTCAATCGAAGCTCCCAGTGCACCGACGGTCATTCCACAAACAGCCAAAATTGGCGGCAGTATCCGGGTGCCTGATAAAACCACGCGTGCAGAACTGAATCGACTGATAACAGAAATCAGCGAGCAAACTGCGACCAGCTATGGTGTGCACTGTGAGGTCAACATTTATCCGCGTTATGAGGCGACGATTAATCATCCGCAGCCGGCATTAAATGTTCGTGAACACTGGCAGGCGCTATTTGGGGTTAATGCACTGCATCACGATATTCGCCTGCCGATCATGGCCTCAGAAGATTTCAGTTATTACCTGCAAGAAATTCCAGGCGCTTTTGCGCTGATTGGCAGTGATGACGGTCCTTTGCATCAGGCGCCGTGCCACAGCCCGCATTACGATTTTAACGACCGGCTGATCCCGCTGGTCACTGCCATGTTTTCGCGTCTTTGTGGCGCACCCGTTCCGGAGGAACTGCCCCACGCCGGCAAGGCGTAAAACCGTTAGGAGAAGAAGTAGATGAGCATATTTGAACAGAGAGAGTCAGCGATCCGGGCTTATTGCCGGGTCTATCCGGTGGTATTTGATAAAGCGATTAATGCCCGGCAGATTGATGAAAATGGCCGTGAATATATCGATTTTTTTGCCGGTGCTGGTGTGCTGAATTTTGGGCATAACAATCAGCGGATGACCGAAGCCGTGATTGAATATATTCAGGGAAACGGTGTGCTGCACAGTCTCGATATGCATACGACTGCCAAACGAAAATATATGGAACACTTCACCGAAACCATTCTCGAACCGCGCAATATGCCGCACAAAATGCAGTTTATGGGGCCAACTGGTACCAATGCCGTTGAAGCGGCGATGAAACTGGCACGCCGCGCCACTGGCCGGCAGGACATTGTTGCCTTCAGTCATGGTTTTCACGGTATGACGCTGGGCGCACTCAGTGCCACGGCCAATCAATATTTCCGCAACGCGGCCGGTGTACCACTCAATCACGTTAAACATTTTCCGTTTGGCTGTGAAACAGTTTGCCCTGGCTGTGAACTCGGCTGCGGTATGCAGAGCATTGAGCAACTGGAAGCGATTTATGCTGACAGTTCCAGCGGTATTGCGCCACCGGCAGCATTTTTGCTGGAAACCATCCAGGCTGAAGGCGGCGTCAAAGTCGCCGACAAAGATTGGTTACAGGCATTGGCAAAACTCGCCAAAGACGTCGGCGCACTGCTGATTGTCGATGATATCCAGGTCGGTGTCGGCCGCACCGGCTCGTTTTTCAGCTTTGATGATTTGGGACTGGACCCCGATATTATCTGCCTTGCCAAAGGCATTGGCGGACTGGGCACACCGATGGCGATGAATCTGGTGAAACCGGAATTTGATGTCCATTGGTCGCCGGGTGAGCATACCGGTACCTTCCGCGGTCAGGATATTTCGTTTATCGCTGGGGATCAGGCGCTGAGCTATTTTGATGATGATGCACTGATGCAAACCGTCAAAACCCATGGCTCAATGATGGCCGACACCTTACAGCCATTGGTAGATCGCCACCCACTGCTCAACCTGACTGGTAAAGGCATGATCCTGGGGCTGGATGTTGGCAATGGAGACCGCGCTAAACAAATCGTTAATCAATGTTTCGAGGCAGGCCTATTGGTATCGGCGTGCGGTACCGGCGGCCGCGTGGTCAAGCTGATCCCGCCATTAACAACACCAGAAGCCGATCTGCAGGAAGGCTTGGGCATTCTTATCAAAGCCACTGACAACGTGATGATGCAGGAGGCCGCATGAAACAGCGTGATGATATGACGTTCCCGTTTGAGGAATACGAGCGACGATTACGCGAACTGCGTGAGCGCATCGCTGAGCGGTGTATGGATGCGGTGGTGATTTCCGATCCGGAAAACATCATGTATCTGACCGATTATCAGACCACCGGCTATTCGTTTTTTCAGGCGCTAGTGGTACCGCTCGAAGATGAGCCATTCATGATCACCCGTAAACTGGAAGAATCCAACGTGATTCACCGCACCTGGGTGGAAATCACCCGGCCGTATCCGGATACCGGTGATGCGATTCAGATGCTGGTTGATGCGTTGCGCGAATTTGGTCTCGATAAAAAGCGTATCGGTTACGAACGTAACAGCTATTTTTTCCCCGCTTATCATCAGGATTGCATTCACACCACACTGACTGACGGTAAATTGCTGGATTGTTTTGGCATTGTCGAAGAAGGCCGGGTCTGCAAATCACCGATGGAAATCGCCCTGATGCAAAATGCCGCTCGGGCCACTGAAGCGGGCATGCAGGCGGGTATTGAAGCGACTGAAGCCGGCGTTACTGAAAATGAAATCGGCGCAGCGATCAGTGCCGCCATGTTTAAAGCCGGCGGTGAAGCGCCGGCAGTCATGCCTTATGTAACTTCAGGGCCACGCACCATGATTGGTCATGCCACCTGGGAAGGCCGTATTGTGCAGCCCGATGAGCACGTATTTCTGGAAGTCGGCGGCTGTTACCGGCGTTATCACACGGCCATGATGCGCACCATTGTGCTCGGCAAGCTGAGTCCGTCGATGTACAAAGCCCAGGAAATCATGAAAATGGCGCTGGACGCTGTGCACAGCAAGTTTCAGCCGGGTATGACGGTATCTGATGCTGACAATATGATCCGCAATATCATTACCAAAAATGATATTGGCGCACGGCTGGTGACCCGCAGTGGTTATTCGATTGGTATTGCGTTTCCGCCCAGTTGGGATGAGGGCTATATCGTCAGTCTCAAACAGGGTGAATCGGCGGTGCTCAAACCGGGTATGACTTTCCATATTATTCCGTGGATGTGGGGCGTTGATGGCGATAAAACCTGCGGTATTTCCGACACGATTCATATTACCGAAGACGGCTGTGAGTCGTTTTTCAGTATGGATAGGGATTTTGTCGTCAAGCCTGCCAGCAACAATAAGAAACTGCTGAGTCTGGATAGCGCCCGTCAAGGCGATACCGCCAAAGACGATAAAAAAGCCACCGCCAAATCTTCTTCCTGAGGTCATCATGCTGATAGCAACAAATCCATTTAACGGTCAGCAAATTGATCGTTTTCCATCACTTGATAAACATGAAATGTATGCCCGTATTGGCGAAGCTGCCTCAGCGTTTGCCGATTGGCGGGATCGCAGTTTCAGTGAACGTGCCGCTGTTTTAAAAGCCGTTGCCAAACAGCTGCGCGCCGAAAAACACGACATTGCCGAACTGATGGCACTGGAAATGGGCAAGCCCATTAAAGAAGGTGTGCCAGAAGTCGAAAAAGCCGCTAGCTGCGCCGAGTTTTATGCGGACAACGCAGCGGCTTATCTGGCTGATGAAACGCTGCCATCGGATGCCAGTTTAAGTTATGTCACCTATCAGCCGCTTGGCACGTTGTTGGGGATTTTGCCGTGGAATGCACCGTTATGGCTGGCGTTTCGCTATTTAGCCCCGGCTTTGATGGCCGGTAACACCTGTGTTATGAAACACGATCCGCATGTGCCACAGTCGGCGCAAGCGATTGCCAATGCGTTTTTAAAAGCCGGTGCGCCAGACAATATTATGGTCAATCTGCCACTGGAAATCCCTGAGGTGGAACTGGCGATCCGTGATCCACGTATTGCCGCGGTGTCGTTTACCGGTTCTGGGGGCGCTGGTCGCAAAGTGGCTGCGATTGCTGGCAGCGAAATCAAACCTTGTGTGCTGGAACTGGGTGGCTCCGATCCGGTGCTGGTGCTGAATGATGCCAATCTGGAACAGGCTGCCGATGTTATCTGCCTGTCGCGGATCATTAACGCCGGCCAGTCCTGTATCGCCGCCAAGCGGGTGATTGTTGAAGCAGCCGTTTATGATCGTTTTGTGGCTCTGGTTAAAACCCGTCTCAGCAAACTTCAGCTCGGTGATCCGCTTCAACCCAGCACCGATGTCGGGCCCATTGCCCGGCAGGATTTACAGCTAAATCTGCATCGTCAGGTCGAGGATACGGTCGCGGCTGGTGCTAAATGTCTGCTGGGTGGTGATTTGCCGGAAACTGACGGCTTTTTCTATCCGGTGACTTTGTTGACCGATGTCACGCCGACCATGTGCGCGTTTCGCGAAGAAACCTTTGGCCCGGTGATGGTGCTTATCAAAGCTGATGATGTGGATCATGCGCTGGAAATGGCCAACGATACTGAGTATGGATTGGGTGCCGGGATCTGGACTGAAAATGCAACGCTGGCAAAACAACTGGCGATGCAGATTGAATCAGGGCAGGTGGCCATTAACGGGATTGTTAAAACCGATCCGAGATTGCCCAGTGGTGGGATTAAAGGCTCTGGTTATGGCCGTGAGCTCGGCCCGCATGGCATTAAAGAATTTGTTAATGCTAAGCAGATCTGGATAAAGTAAAAATCATTCACTTGAAAAGCCCGCTCAGCGGGCTTTTTTTATGGCATTTTGTTTAAGTCTTCAGCGATCAAAACCGCCAGTTTATCGAGGTTTTGGCTTAACGCCCGCACCAGCGCCGGATAGCCGGAGTCGTTGAGTTCAGTTTGTAAATCAAAGCGGCTTAAATGCTGTATTTCGCCGCGGGCATTTTGTAACTGCCACTGGCCGCTGGTGAGTGCCAGCCCATCGTAACGGCCATGAAAAGCGTGGATTTCTAGCGATAATTGTAAATTGGCGGCTGTTTGCGGGCCGACGATGGTAAATTTTTGTTGCTGCTGACTGAGCCGGGCGCGCAAGCCCCGGTTGATCTGCCGGCTGAGATCTTCGGCCCACAAATGGTTCTTCGCCTGATTCAGAGTGATGTCATCCAGTTGCAGCACCAGGCCATCTTCATCGAGAAAATCAGCCAGTTGTACATCACTGATTTGCAGCAATGGCGTGGTCTCAGACTTGGCTAGTGGCGCTGCGAGCGCATCAGCGGCCTGCAAAAAATAATGCTGATTTTCAACGGCTGATTTGGCGCAGCCCATCAGCAGCATGATAAAAAAAGTCGCAAGGTAAGATTTAAATGTCATTACAAAAACCTGCTCTTATTTAAGGGCTGGCAGCCGGTGGCTGCGGATCATTGGCGGGCGGCGGATTAAAAATCAGCGCATTGGGCTGTTCGCCAAGGGTGCGGGCAATCGGTTGTAAATCGCGCAGTAGTTTTTCCAGACTTTGCAGGGTGCGGTTCAGCTCCTGATAGGCTTGTGAATCGGGTGACAAACCCTTAATTGCCTCACGTAATTCGGCCAGTGTCTGGTTGATATTGGCCGGTACTTGCTGTGTCGCAGGATCATTGACCAGTTGATTAATACTGCTGCTCAAATCACGAATTTCGCGCAGTAAGGTTTCCGATTGCTGCATGGTGTTATCCATGCCCTGCAATATAGGCTCTACCTCAAGGGCATTAAGTTTGTCGAGCAGATTAGAGACTTTGAGCTCAATTTGCGCAAGCCCTGTCGGGGTGGTTGGAATCACGGGGCGATCTTCAAAGGTTTCGGCGACATAGTCATCTGCATTGTCGCGCTGGAAATTTAAATCGACAAACAAAGCACCGGTCAGCAGATTGCCTGATTTTAAGGTAGCCCGCAGACCATTGCCCAACATGTTTTCAAGCCGGTCTCGCCATTCGTTCAGGTCTATTTTTTCCTGACCACCCAGACGCTGCGGTTCCAGACGGATCAGTACCGGAATAGCAAAACGTTCACGGATCTGGCGCTCTGGCGAGGTAAAACGCCACGGCACTTTGCGCACCGTGCCAACACGAATACCGCGAAATTCTACGGGTGCACCTTCTGATAAACCGCGGACCGTGTCTTCGACTAACAGCACAAATTCGATGTAATCGTTATACATCCCCTGACGGGCGCTGTCTTCATCCGAAAATAACTGATAAATCTGATCCGGATCAGGTTCGGCGGTGGTGGCCGGTAAATCCGCTAATTCGCCAAAAGTCACACCACCGCTGACCAATGCTTCCAGCGACGCGATATTGACTTCAAACCCTGCAGAAGTCAGTTCCAGGTTGATACCTTTGGCTGACCAGAAGCGGGTATTAGGTGTAATTAGCACATCGTAGGGTTTTTCGATAAATAACTGATGGTTAACCTGCCGGGTATTTTTATCAAATTCAGCGGTTTCGACGCGGCCCACGGTATAACCCTGATAGGTCACCGGATCGCCGGTGCGCAGCGAATTACCGAGTTGGCTGACCAGTTTTAGCCGAATCCCTTCTGCGCCGTCCAGCGATACCGGCGGCTGATCCATGACTTCAAATTCCCGTTGTTGCTGATCAGACTCACCCGGTTGCAACTGAATATAAGCGCCGGATAACACCGTACCAAAACCGCTGATACCTTCGCGGCTGATGCGAGGTTTCACTACCCAAAAACGGGTGTCTTCAACCAGAATAGACTCAGCATCATGGTTGATGCGCGCCATAATCAGCGCATGGCTGAGATCTTCGGATAGCCTGACATCTTCAACCTGACCAATATCGACATTACGGGTTTTAATTCGGGTTTTGCCAGCTTCAATACCTTCGGCATTCGACATTGTCAGGGTGATAAGCGGTCCGGTCTGCCGATAATTATCGACAATCAACCATGCACCAATTAAAAACGCCACGATGGGAATAATCCAAATCGGCGAAAACCGGGAGGCTTTAACCGCGGTTGCCCGGTGTAAATCAGTGCTTTGTGGCTGGTCGGTTGAACCGGTGTCACTCATGCAAAGGGTCCTTAATCATTGAAGCTGATTGTTTAGGAGGCTGGTCCCAAATCAGGCGCGGGTCAAAACTGATGGCCGCTAACATCGTCAATATTACCACTGCGGCAAAGGCCAGCGCTGCCGGTCCGGGATTAATCGACAGTAAATTACCAGAGCGGATCAACGCAACCAGAATCGCCACGACAAACACATCAACCATCGACCAGCGACCGATAAATTCGGTCACACGATACAGGCGGCTACGGCTACGATGACTGATTTCACTGCTTTTGCCCACCCGCAAACATAACCAGCCGAGCGCCAGGATTTTGCCGACCGGCACAATAATACTGGCAATAAAAATCACCAGTGCAATCGGCCATGAGCCGGCATTAATCATATCGACCACCCCACCGATAATGGTTTTCGGCTGCGTTTGGCCGAGGCGGGTGCTGTACATAATCGGATACAGATTGGCCGGAATATACAACACGCAGGCCGTTAATAATAAAGCCCAGGTGCGTTGTAAGCTGTGCGGTAAACGCTGCAGCAATAACTCACCACAACGTTGACAATAGGTTTTGCCAAGCGATGGTAGACGCTGCAATAGCCCGCAAGTCGTGCAGCCGGTTAATTGCTGTGAGGCAGCGGTTCGGCCGGTCTGACTACCTTCCGGTGCCTGCGGTTCACTGGCAATGGCAAACCAGAGCCAGTCATCATCCAGTGAGCGCATGGTCAGCAGTAATAAAACGGTGAAACTACAAAAAGCCCAAAAACCAATGCCCAGCGCAATATCGGCCGCCGCCGAGACTTTAAACAAGCTGACTAGCGCACCGATAATAAACACGTCCGCCATCATCCACGGATGTAAATGTTTCAGTGAACGGGCAATCAGCCTGCTAAAACGCAGCGGTTCACCTAATAACAAACCTGTTTGCAACCAGATAATACTCAGCAGATAAACTGCCGGCAGAATAACAATGGTCAACGCCACCAAAATCGCCACCAGCGGCTGATCAAAACTCAATAATTGGGTTGCTGTCTGGCTCAGTTCAATTTGCTGGCCGATACCCAGCGCCGTAAAGCTGACAAATGGGAAGCTCACAGCCAAAGCCAGGGCCAGTAGCGCACTGATAGCCAGGGCCATACTGCGTTGAACTGGCCGAAAATGGCGTTTCACCAAGGTATGCTGGCAGCGCGGACAAGCGGCTAATTGACCCGGGCGTAATGGCGGCAACGCCACCACCCAGTCACATTCCTGGCAAGCACGCAATCGACGACGGCTGGTGCGCGATTCGGGCGAGCCAGATTCGACTTCTTTAAAAACAGGCGGTTTTGGTTTGGGCTGCAAATCAACGTTCCGTTGCGGCGAATAAACAGAGTATAACGCGATGCTGTATTCGCTTTTGTGATTCGGACAGCGCCTTGCGATTAATCTAAATTCAGCAATGTTTGTTTAATAGCACTCCGGACTCTATCTATTTGGGTAACCAGCACAGTAGTTGCCGTCTGATCGCTGGCAACAACCGACCAGTTTTCTTGCCAGAGTTGCTGTAAAACGGTGGCCTCAGCGTTAACGTCTGCACTGACAATACTGCTCAAATCAGTGATTAAACCGACCTGCACCCATGCTTTTCTGGGGCTGCCATCTTGTTCGTTCTGGTCATAGTGGCGTGCATAAATAATTTGTTCCAGTGTGGCCAGTGCTTTAAAGGACTCGAAAGCGGCAGTGCGAATATTATTGTTGTTTTCACTGATTTCCAGCCGCCAGGTGTTATAAGCAAAGCCGAGCAGGCCGATTAACACACCCAGCACAGCGGTCAGATAATAGATTTGCAGTTTTCTGTGTAAATACATCACTCGGCCTCGCGTCATTGTTTAGTTGAGACGAAGCGGGTGGCAGACTATTACAAAAAAATGCCGTGAGTGCCCTGAGACTTCTCAACCGATCAGATCAGCGCTTTGTGAATGGGGATTTCACCTTGATATAACTCAAAAATACGGTTGACGGTACTTTCCTGCATCAGGCATTGGGCAATCGCCGCAGCCACATCAGCACGGCTGATAACACGCTGGTTTTTATCTTCAGGTCTTTGTGTGCTGATGTTACCAGTGGCAGCAGTATCGGTTAACCGGCCCGGTCGCAGAATGGTAAACGGCACACCACTGCCTAGCAGATATTGATCAGCAAAATGTTTACAGACGTTGTAATGCTTAATTGCCGGATTGCCGTTATCGGGGTCACCTGCATGCTGCGCGCTGACCATGACAAACTGTTTCACGGCATGTTTTTTGGCCATTTCGACGACTTTGCAGGCACCCCATAAATCCACTAGGATGGTTTTATCAGCGCCGGTTTTACCGCCACTGCCTGCGGTGAACACCACCTTATTGCAGTCGGTAAACGCAGCGTCCGGTAAGGGTTGCTCTAAGTCACCCATCACAACTTCTGCGCCCAACTGCTGAAAATAATCAGCCTGTTCAGCAGTGCGAATCATTGCCCGCACCGGGAGTTGCTGCTCACACAGTAGCTTGACCAATAACCGACCAATCTGACCATTGGCGCCGATAACCAGAATTTTTGACATGCTGTGTCCTTCCTCTTTACCTATCAACGCCTAGGACACTATGCGTTTTTATAGCAATTGGCAAAATCTGGCATGAGACACATTTTAATCAGCGTCGGTTTCAGCAGCCTGATAACGATCGATGAAGTCCTGCAAACTTTGTTGCACAAGATCGTAGGTGCGGTCGATATTACTGGCAATGTCACCTTCCAGCACTTTTAAGCCGCTGAGAATGTCACGGGCTTCACTGAAACCCTGTTCAATACCGCCGCGGATAATGTCGATAAAAGACTGCAGCGCGGCCTCAATCGGCATCTCTTCACGACCCGTCAGATAGGCACCGAAAAAGGCCGTACTCATCTGCACAATCCGTTCAGCAGTCGCTTCCGGTGAGACATCAATGCCGGTATCGACAGCCTGCTGAATAGCATTGTCACCAAAGTCAGCCCGCAACACTTCGTTGATGCCATCAATTGCGGTTTTCAGTAATAAAATCTGGGCTTTGTCGGTACGGCCGAGGCTATTGCTGAGTGCGCTTTCCAGAATCGATTTGTTCAACAGTTGCTGATTATCGTCGGCAGTGAATTTTTTTGCTTTGGCTAATTCGGCAATTTGCTGACCAAATGGCCCATCTTGTTTATTAAGCGGATCTTTTGCCAGAGAACTGACCGTTTGGCCAAAGGGTTGGATAGGGGATGTCATGTGTTGTCCTCCTGTGAAGAACAACTTGATTATCGGCCGATTTACCAAAAAATACAGAAATTATGATTTGCTGGCGGCGGCTTTGCATGTGACTTTCTCATCAAAGCATTTGCGGTCAATAATAAACCGCTCGTGCCGGCCTTTGGCAATCAGATTCAGCCCAAAAGCTCTCAGACGTTTTGTTGCTGGTTGCGGGCCTGTTTTATTTGACCTTGTGCCAGCAGCCAGCCGAGCAACATAAATATCAGCATACCTATCAAAATAGCGGCAAAACTGACGCCATCATCAATCAAAAAGCCCAGCACAGCCGGTGCCAACCCGGTTGAAAACACCATCAGCGCAGATTTCACACTACGCACCCGGCCTAAATGCTCACGGCCCCACAAGGTGACCAGCAAACTATCGACAACCGGTGACGACATACCCAGCGAAATACCGGCACCAATCATCAGAATCAAAACACCGGCATTGCCGCCTATCAGTACTGCGGCGATGATTGCTAAAGCAAAAGGCACTAAATACAACCGCGCCAACATTGCCACACCCCATTCATCAACCCAGCGGCCGCCCATTAAAGAGCCGGGGAAGCGTGCGATCCCCATGGCGGTAAGCCCCAGTGCATAGACCGTGGTGGTGGCCTGTAAATCGGTGGTCATTTGCGCCTGATAAATAAAAATACCGGTGAGCGTCACCGGCAATGCCATGGTCAGCGGAATGATCTGCCAGAAGCGCCATTCACGCAGTGGACTGGGGCCTTTGATTTTGTTGCCACTGGCATCGCGCTGAATTTCCGGTGCCGGCGGCCAGGGGGCAAATAAAATCAGCAGCAACCACAGCACCGCAATCAGCAAAGCAACCGCCCACCAGATTTGTTGCCAGCTCAACCAGCCGATTAAAATGGCCAGCAGGGGTGGCAGTAAAATTTCACCAAATGGCATACCCAGACTGACCAGACCCAGCGCTCGGCCACGATTGACCGTAAACTCCCTACCAGCAAGTGTGCTGCCGAAATGGGTCATTAATCCCTGACCGCATAAACGCACCAAACCAAGCCCAATAATCGCCGTCAGCAGCCAAGGTGATAACGTTAAAAGCAAAACACCAGTTAATAAAGCGGACAATACCAACAACGCATAACGCCGCGGCGCTATCCAGTCGAGTTTGGCACCAAAATGCATGACCAGAAAGCCGCTGATCATCGTGATGGCAGCATAGACGCCTCCAAACTCGCCGGCTGATAAATTAAGGCTTTGTGCAATATCCTGCTGAAACAGACCGATAAAAAAGCTTTGACCGAGATTACCGGTAAACAGCGCGACAAAACTGACCGCCAACAGTCCGAAATGCTGACGGATCAGCGGCCAGTAGCCGGGGTTATTATTTTGGTTCATGTCGTTCCTGACTTAGCGACGTTTAAATAATCGCGGATTACTATGAATAAAACGTTGGATCATACGCTCCAGAAAAGAGCTGTCATCAGTGGTTTTAAGATAACCGTAACCGAGTACACTGATCACCAGCGCGCCGATGGCATCAACGATCAGATCCCACATGGTATCGGTTAATCCTGAATGATCACCTAACATTGGTTTTTGCATATTCATGCCCAACAGCGAATCCATGCTGAATTCAAAAATCTCCCATAAAGTACCGGCACCGATGGCAAATAAAAAGGCAAAAAACGCCACAAAGCCGGGCCGCATATGTAAATCAACCCGCTCACTTTCATTGAGCACATACACCAGCAAAAAACCGATGATGCCGAGCAGTAAACCGGAACTGGTGTGCAGCACAATATCCCACCACCAGAAACGGGTGTAGTAACCATGCACTTCACCGAGAAACACGGCAGCAAACACAAAACCAATGGTTAACAGCTGAAATTCAGCCGGGATCCGCACATGAAAATGCCGCGCCAGAAATAGCGGATATAAGCTGAGCATAATGATGCCGGTAATGATCACCACATTCAGCCACTGCTGCTCCCATATCGCGCCGGCAAGCCCCAGCAGCAGAATGCCCTGCAAAATCATGGTCAGCCGTTTGTAGTAGACACTCTCTGCCATCACGGTCTCCAGAAAATATTTGCAACCTGCGCGCCAGACGAAGGTCATTAAGTTTATCTTAGCAATTCAGGTGTTTCAGGTGCTGCATTACGGCTTACTGTTTTTATGTTTACTCACCGCGCAGGTGCAGGCAGCTGATCTGCGACTTTTAAATGCGCCCGGTCATGCTTTATTACTCAGACATGCGCTGGCGCCCGGCGTCGGCGATCCGGCTGGTTTTGAGCTTGATGATTGCAGTACGCAACGTAATGTATCTGCAAAAGGGCGGCAGCAGGCCCGGCAAATCGGCGACCGATTGCGGGCTGCCGGCATCCATCAGGCAGATGTGTTCAGCAGTCACTGGTGTCGCTGCCTGGAAACGGCCGCGTTGTTAGGCTTTGGTGAGCCGCAACCGTTAGCGGCGATAGATTCGTTTTTTCAATCTAATGATCCAAACGCTAAAAGTCAGGCGACCAAGGCACTTCGGCAACATTTTGCTGATGGACGTCAACAAGCTGCGCGTATTTATATCACTCATCAGGTTAACTTATCCGCATTACTCGGCGGTTTTGCAGCGTCCGGTAATGGTTATCTGGTGAAAATTAATCAACAAGGTGGAGCCGAAATTATCAGTGAATTTAAGCTGGAATAACGTTTGGTTACAGCCTGGCAGTTTGAAGCGGGGGGCCTGAATTTGTATACTGCTTGCGAACAATCGTTCTGCACAACACAGGGTGTGTTCAGCAACCGTCATTCAAAATGCCGCCAGCAATGGTCTCTTAACGAATGATTGATAAGCCCTGCCATAACCTAAAAAATTAACGGAGTGTTCTGTGCATTTATTTGCCTTTCACCGGACTTTAAAGCCGGTTTTTACTGCCTTTTTGTTTGCGAGTTTGTTTCTGTTTTCAGCGTTGGCGCAGGCCGGCCAGACGGCAGCTGATCCAGCCACAGGGACTGACAGCAAAGCATCTTACGAAACGCTGGCCGATGTGCTGGAAAATCCCGAGTCCCGGCAGCAGTTAATTGATGAACTGCGATCCTTATCAGCGGATAAAACCGGTGAAACGTCAGATAACAGTGATGATACGTCGGCCGAAGCGGAGCCATCATTTGCCCGTCAAATAGCCGATCAAACACAGAATATTGCTCAGGATCTGGTGTCGACAGTCAGTAACAGTTTTCAGGCAGTTGGTAATATCGGCAGTGGTGAGAGCCAGCGTGACTGGTCGGCACTGATGACCGATTTATTGCATTTGCTGGTGGTCATTGCGGCGACAGTGGGGGTCTTCTGGCTGACAAGAGGTATTGCCTGCAAATTATTTACCCGGGCCAATAATTGGGCCGATGCTGATAACGACAACCCATTGCTGCGCCGTGGTTTGGCGATAACAGCCTCGGTATTACTGGATTTGCTGGTCGTGGCACTGGCCTGGGTCGCCGGTTATGCCGTCGCGTTATTCGCCATCGGTAATGGCGGCGAAATGCAGGTGATTGAGTCTTTATATCTCAATGCCTTTTTGATGATTGAGATTTTCAAAGTGGTATTGCGCACAGTGTTTTCAGTTAAAGACGCTGCCTTGCGACCATTGCCAATGAGCGATGCAACGGCGATCTACTGGCATAGCTGGCTAAACCGGCTAACCAACTTTATCGGTTATGGCGTATTGCTGGTGGTACCACTTACCAGCAATTTATTGTCATCGGCTGTTGCGCAGTTACTCAATGTGCTGATCGTGTTATTTGCCTTTGTTTATGCGCTTTTAACCATTTTGCACAACCGTGCTCAGGTACGCGAACAATTGCAGGATATGGCGCTGCAATCCAATTTCAGCTTCAGCCGCGTCGGTCTCGGTATGTTGGCGCGCAGCTGGCATATCTTGGCGATTATTTACTTTGCGGTGATGGCCGGCAGCTTGTTGTTACAACCTGAAACAGCGCTGCCATTGATGTTGATGGCAACCGTACAAACGCTGGTTGCGATTGCTGTTGGTATGTTATTGATGAGTATTCTGGCTTGGTATCTGGGTCGGCCGCTTCAAGTCAATGACAGTTTGCGCAAGCGTTTCCCGATGCTGGAATATCGCCTGAACGGTTTTGTGCCGAAAGTCTTTCAGACACTGCGGATTGTCGTTCTTATCAGTGTCATTGCCGTGGTACTGGATGCCTGGCATATCTTTAACTTGCATGACTGGCTGGCGTCAGGCGCCGGTATCCAATTTATTGCCACAGTGCTGACGGTGGGGGCTATTTTGTTAGCTGCCATGCTGATTTGGATTGGTCTTGCCAGTTGGATCGAGCACCGGCTGAATCCGCAAAGTGCTGATGATGCACCGACGGCCCGGGAAAAAACCTTGCTGACGATCTTCCGTAATGCGTCGGCAATTGCACTGATTATTATGACGCTGATGATTATTCTGTCAGAAATCGGCATTAATATTGGCCCATTGCTGGCGGGTGCCGGTGTGTTGGGTCTGGCCATTGGTTTTGGTGCTCAGAAACTGGTGCAGGATGTCATTACCGGCGTCTTTATTCAGATGGAAAATGCCATCAGTGTCGGCGATATTGTCACCGCCGGTACGCTGACCGGTACTGCTGAAAAATTGACCATCCGCTCACTGGGGCTGCGCGATTTATCCGGTACCTATCACATCATTCCATTTTCATCGGTTGATACCGTTTCCAACTATATGCGTGAGTTTGCCTATCATGTTGGTGAATACGGTGTGGGTTACCGTGAAGACACTGATGAAGTGATTGTGAAACTGCGTGAGGCCTTTGATGAGTTACTGGCTGATGATGACAATCGCCAGAAAATTCTCTCTGATGAGTTGGAGGTGCATGGTGTCACCGCATTGGCTGACAGCTCGGTGAATATCCGGGTACGCATCAAGACCTTGCCCGGTAATCAGTGGGCCATCGGCCGTGCGTACAACCGTCTGGTCAAACGGCATCTGGATGCGGCCGGCATTGAGATCCCGTTCCCGCATATGACCTTGTATTTTGGTGAAGACAAGCAAGGTAATGCACCGGCGGCACCGTTGCGGATCATTGATGCACCGAAAGCTGATGACAGTGACGACAAATCAGCGGATGAATCAGCGAATAAACCGGCATCTCGCAGCAGAACCAATCCGAAGAAAAATCAGGATTTTGACGACGAGAATTAAAGCTCATACCGGCTGGCAGTTCTTGCTGCCGGTCGGTATCAGCTCAGCTTACGGTTTATCAGTAACTGCAGATTCTGCTCGCCGCGGCAATCATTACAGCTTTGCAGCGATTCATTGATAGCCTTATCAGCTGCCTGATAATTCTGCTGTAAATACAAAATCGTCGCGCTCATCAACGGCGTATCAGCGTAATTTGGCAGCATTTCATCGAGCACTAACTGCAAATTGGCATCAGCCTGAAAATAGTGCAGATCATTAACATTGGCTGCCAACGCCAGCTCCATCACCCAGGCGGCTTTGTCATATTCACCCGCTAATGCTGTTGCCAGTGAGAAGCCAACTTTCGGCAGGGCATTATTCGGGTTTTGCCGGGACTGATAGGTAAAGCCATCAATTGCCTGGCCGGTTTGATAATTACCCAGTGCCGCCCAGGCATCAATATTTTGTCCAGCCAGATTGCGGCTCGGTGCGACTTCGGCACGTATGTCAGGCGCTGCAGAATAAGTCCGTGGTGAGACATCATTGTAATAAGTGCCGGAATAGACAATCGGTGCAACGATACTCAGACCAATACCATTGTGGTGATAGCTACCGTGAGGGCGGTAATGATGACGGTGGTTGTCAAATTTTGGCCGGTAATCCCGATAATGGGGTTTGTCCCGCTGATAATGGCGTTTACCGGAATGTTTGAAACTGTCGTAAGTTTTTGGCCGGTATGATTTGAAGTTTTGATTGCCGAATGATTTATGTCCACTGATACCCATGCTCGGTCTGTGTGGGTAGCTCGATGACTTGCCACTAAAACCACTACAATTGCTACAGGTACGGGGTTTCATACTCAAATCGGCGTAACTTGCAACTGGTACTGACAACAGCAAACTGCCGAACAGAAACGGCATCGAAAATAAGGTTAATTTTCTTAAAAAAGACATGGCCTTGACCTCATTGGATACAGGCAGTTTTATTGTGACTGTAAATATGGGCTGCTTGTTCAAATTTTACCTGATTTAACTTTTTGTTTTTAAAGCAGGATTGCACCGGCAGCCGGTCAGTTTTGGTATCATGCGCGCTCACTGAGTTTAAAAAGTCTCCTATGTCCGAACAACGTTTTAACAAGCTGCCTTTGCCGGCAGCGCAAATTGATGTGCTTAACAGTTTGGGTTATCAACAGATGACCGCTATTCAGGCACAGGCTTTACCGGCTATTTTGCAAGGTCGTGATGTCATTGCCCGGGCCAAAACCGGCAGTGGCAAAACCGCGGCATTCGGCATTGGTCTGCTGCAAAATATCAAACCGCAATGGTTTGCCGTGCAGGCACTGGTACTGTGTCCAACCCGTGAACTGGCAGATCAGGTCGGCAAAGAGATCCGCAAACTGGCGCGCTTTATTCCTAATCTGAAACTGGTCATGCTCTGCGGTGGCAAGTCCATTGGTCCACAAATCGGGTCACTGGAAAAAGGTGCACATATTATTGTCGGCACCCCGGGACGGGTACAGGATCATCTGCGTAAAAACACGCTGAAGCTGGACGGCCTAAATACTGTGGTGCTGGATGAAGCCGACCGGATGCTGGATATGGGCTTTATCGAGGTGATGCAGGATATTCTTGGCCAGGCGCCCAAACAGCGGCAGACACTGTTATTTTCAGCAACCTATCCGGAAGGTATCGCCAAAATCAGTCGCCAGTTTCAGCAAAATCCGCTCACCGTCACGGTGGAAAGCGAACATCAGCCGGCGGTAATTGAGCAGTTGTTTTACGAAATTAAAAAACACGAACGCAACAATACCCTGCGCGCGCTGTTCGAACATTATCGGCCGCGCAGTGCCATTGTCTTTTGTCACACCAAAAAACAGTGTGATGAAGTTGCTGACTGGCTGAACAGCCAACAAATCAGTGCCCAGGCCATTCATGGTGATTTAGAACAACGGGATCGCGATGAAGTGCTGGCCTGTTTTGATAACCAAAGCTGTCCGGTACTGGTGGCGACTGATGTCGCGGCACGTGGTCTGGATATTAAAAACATCGATCTGGTGGTTAATTATGAATTGCCACGCGATCCGGAAGTCTATGTGCATCGCATCGGCCGTACCGGCCGCGCCGGTGAAAAAGGGCTGGCAATGAGTCTGGCGGTTGAAGCTGACGCACCCCGTATGGCTGCCATTGAACGTTATTTAAACCAGCCATGCCGTTGTGATGTGCCGGCCTCATTAGATCGCGATGCTGGCTTCAGTCTGCAATCTGACTGGGCGACCATTCAGATCGATGCCGGCCGTAAACAAAAAATGCGTCCCGGCGATATTCTGGGTGCGTTGACCGGTGATGGCGGCCTGGATGGCAGCAGCATTGGCAAAATCAGCATTATGGATATGTCCAGCTATGTGGCGATTGCCAGCGACAAAGTCCGGCAGGCATTAAGTTATCTGGCGCAGGGGAAAATCAAAAACCGCAGTGTCCGCGTCCGGAAAATTCGCTAAGCGGCTTTTTATTTACCTGATTTAGGCTAAACTCCGTTTTATAGCATTCAGGATTTGTTATGGCCGAGCCAACCAACCAATTTAACGACGATCCCGGCGTTTACAAAACGCTGCTGGAATCAACCAAAGCCATTCCCTGGAAAATTGACTGGGCAACGTTGCAATTTAGCTATATTGGTCCGCAAATTGAAAAATTACTCGGGTGGAAGCCGGAAAGCTGGGTTAGCGTTGAAGACTGGGCGACGCGGATGCATCCGGAAGATCGGCAGTGGGTGGTCGATTTTTGCGTGGCGCAATCCAAGGCGGGCACTGATCATGAAGCCGATTATCGGGCGCTGACCGACAAAGGTGATTATGTCTGGATCCGTGATGTGGTGCATGTGGTGCGTAACGACGATGGCGACGTCGAGTCACTGATTGGTTTTATGTTTGATATCAGTGAGCGCAAAGCCACCGAACAAAAACTAATAAGCCTGCAAAAAGAACTGGAAGAAATGTCCTATCAGGACGGTCTGACCGGTGTTGCCAACCGCCGGATGCTGGATCAGGTGCTGGAAGCCGAGTGGCACCATGCCGTGCGACATCAGCAGCCGCTATCGGTGATTTTGCTGGATATTGATTATTTTAAAGAATTCAATGATTGCTACGGTCACTTGCAGGGCGACGACTGTCTGAAGAAAGTTGCTCAGTCATTGGCTGGCACCGCCACCCGCGCAAAAGACTTTTTCGGCCGTTTTGGTGGTGAAGAATTTATGCTGGTATTACCGGAAACTGATGTCGATGCGGCCAGCAAAATCGCTGAACGCTGCCGTCAGCATATTTTTAAATTACAACTGCCGCATCAACAGTCAAAAATCAGCAATGTGCTGACCATCAGCCTCGGCGTTAATACCCTCAAACCCAAGCAAACGGATAAGTTACAGGATTTTATTAATAGCGTTGATAAGCTGCTATATCAGGCTAAAACGCAAGGCCGTAACCAGATTCAGACAGCGACTAATCCTTAACAAATTCACCCACAGCGGCGCCGGCCAGCAGGTTTTGTAAATCGCTGGCTTGCAGTGCCAGAGCATAACCCAGCACGCCGCTGCCGATAATAACCTCATCAAAATTAGTAATGCTTTGATCTACTAATACCTGAATGGCATCTGGCAATGCCACCGGCGGCACGGCACCAACTACATAGCCCGTGGCTTCTGAGACTTCGGCAAATTCCGCCATACGCAGTTTTTTCTCGCCCAGTTGTTTACGCAGCGCGCCCCAATCAGCACGGCCACCACCAGCGACAGCCAGCAAAACAAATTGATCCGAGCCCGTTTTGAATAACAGGCTGCGTACCACCGAGTGTGGGTCACGGCCTTCACTGATCAGCCATTCTTCTAAGTTACGGATGGGTTTTTTGTCTTCACTAAGTGGAATGGTGATGACCGAAAAGGGGATCTGTTGCTGATTCAGTAATTCGGTCACCGGTGATTGCAATTCAGACATGGTTTTCCTCAGATAAATAAAGCAGCACGTTAGCGAATTAACACTGACGAAGCAAAAAAGTTGGTTGCGCTTGGCTGTCAATCAGTTGATGTTTCAGTAACCAGTCACGGGCATCGTCAGCATCTTGTTCAAACCAGAGTCTGGCGCTGCCAAGCCGGAAACTGTACCCCCAGCTGTCCATATCCTGCCACATCCGCTGGCGGCCGACGCCGGGCAAATAATCACTGAGCAGAATTTGCAGATAACAAACGCCGTTTTCCTCGTCGTAATCACCTTCGGCGTTGGTATCCAGTGCTTTACGGCGTGCGGGATCCATACAGATATAGTGTCCTGCCTCATGTAAAGCCGAATGCACCGGTGTGTCATTGCGTAAAAACAGCTGATTGCCTTTTAATCCCGCTTCGCGTTCACCAAAAAAACTACCGGGGATCGCCTCGTCTTCAGCGATATCAACGACTTCGATGCCATAGCGACCTAATAATGCCGCCAGTGAAGGCCGCAACGCGCTATGACAATTCACCACATCAGTGGGATCTTCAAGCAGTAGGTTCACGCCGCGCATCACCAATAATATGATTAATGACCAGACCGGCTAATGTCAGGCCGAAAATCGATGGCATATAACTGACCGTGCCATTGACCGCCCGGGCACGACCACGGCTGACCGGCTCTGGTGGCAGTGGTGGTAGTGGGGATTCCAGCGAATAAACAGTTTGTACGCCGCGGCCAACGCCACGTTTACGAAGCTGTGATCGTAAATGTTTAGCCAGTTTGCACATTGAGGTATCCATCAAATCACCGGTGCGTACCTGCGTCGGATCTAACTTTCCGCCAGCGCCCATACTGGCAAAAATCGGCAGTTGCATCCGCCAGGCCGTTTCCACCAGCGCTGATTTACTGCTCAGGCTGTCGATGGCATCGACCACCACGTCATAACCATTTGTGAGAATTTGCGGAATGGTTTCCGGCGTTAAAAAATCGGTCATCAGCGTTAACTGGCAATCCGGATGAATATCACGAATGCGTGCTGCCATGACTTCGGCTTTCAGTTCGCCAACCGTGGATTTTAAGGCGACCAGTTGCCGATTCAGATTTGAGCCGGACACCACATCATGATCCACCAGCGTTAATTTTCCAACGCCCATCCGCGCTAAGGCTTCAGCGGTAAAAGAGCCAACGCCGCCCATACCGGCCAGAAACACATGACTGTTTTGCAGCCGTTCAATACCGGTATCGCCGATTAAAATATGGGTGCGTTCAAACAGGGGATTTGTGTGCGCCATCATCTACCTCAAATAATTATGATGTTATTTTCCGCTATTGGCGGGGCGCTTGGCAAAAACAGCGGTCAACGACGGATAGAAAAGGCTTTGATGGCGTTGATAAATTGATCCCGTAAGTCCTGTTCGCGGCGATAACGCAGTCGCCGATAAAGATCGGTTATCTGCTGAATATCGTTTTGTTTGGCAGGCAGGCGGGCACTGGCACGGACGGCAAATGCCTGAGGACCTTCATGTGGCTCGCGGCTGATGCCGATTTTTGCCAGCTTGTTGCAAAACCGCTGGTAATAACGCTGTACCGGATCGGTTATGGGCTTTTGCCAACTCATCAATATGGCAATGATGGTAAACAGAATCGTAATTAAAATAGCCAGCCACAGTGCCATTTTTTGCCAATCCGGCTGTTGCATCCCAAGCATGCTTAATACGGCTTTTTGCAACGCCGGACTGTAGCCGACGACCCAAATATCCCAGGCATTATTCAGTGCATGCCAGTTATTGCCGAGATCTTGCCAGAGCTTTTCAAGTATTGGCAGCGCACTTTCAGACTGGCCGGCTGACAGCAGTTCATTAATGCCCATTTCGATACGATCCGGTGACACGGCCGCCGTCGGATCAACTCTTATCCAGCCCTGCAAAGGTAACCACACCTCCGCCCAGGCGTGAGCATCGCGCTGGCGAATCACCATCACATTATCAACCGGATTAATTTCACCGCCCTGATAACCGGTCACAATCCTTGCCGGCACACCGGCCGCACGCATCAAAACGGTAAAACTCGCCGCATAGTGCTCACAAAACCCTTCGCGGGATTCAAACAAAAACTGATCAACAGCGTCACCCGTTAACACTGGTGGTGTCAGGGTGTAATAAAACGGCTCTTCGTTAAAATAGCGCAATACGGTATCAATATAGTCCGAGTCATTTTCACTGGTTTTACGCAGTTGCAAAGCCAGTTGTTTAGTGCGTGGATGCTGGTTTTCCGGCAGTTGCAGTGCGGCTTTCAACAACGGCTCCTGCTCGGCATTAAACAAATATTCGGTATGTGAAGTCAGCTTGATTTGGCTGCGGCTACGCAATTTATTGTCACTGGTCAGCAGGCCGTCTGCAGAAAACCGGGTAGTCATCTCCGACTGTTTACTGGTCGGCATATCAAGGGCAAACAGCCAGTTTCGATTGTGGGCTTCCAGCGTCATCGTGTACAGGTAAGCCTTACCGCTAACCGATAACGCCGGACTAAATTGATTCACAATATCGCGTTGTAGTGGTTTCCAGCCGGTGCCATCGGTGGTCCATAATACCGGGCCGCGCCAGTATCGCTGGTTATTGGGGGGATAATTGTCCGCTTCAAACTCCACCCGAAAGGCGATAGCGTCAGACTGAATGACTTCACTGATCCGGCCCATCAGCATTTCATCTGACATACCGCTAATGCCGGCACTGCGCGAGGTATTACCCAAGGTCATACCATCAGGTAGCTGTTCGCTGCCGGCATTGGCATCGGCGGGTAAACCCCAAATAGGCCCGGGAATTCGCGGAAATAGCACAAATAACACCAGCATCACCGGCAAAGCCTGCAGCAGTATACCGCCGGCCAGTTTCAGCCGGGCTTTGTGACCGAGCGTACCGCTGTTGATCTGAATCAGCGAAGCGGTCAACAAAATCACCACTAGAATCATCAGTGCTACCACCAGCATATTTTGAGTGTAGAAAAAATTGGTGGTGACCAGAAAATAACCCAGAAAACAGGCCAGGTAGAAGTCACGGCGGTTATTGATTTCAACAACTTTAAAAGCCAGCATGACTGTCAGAAGGGCCACACCGGCATCGCGGCCAATGGTCAGGCCGTAATTGGCAAACAGCAACACAATGGTCAGTACCGCGCCAAGACTATGCAGCCATTTTAAACTGCGTTTATCGGCCGGCAATGGCCAGCCGCGCCAATGATGTAAAACCCGCCAGCCCATCATCAAAATAAATAAGCCAGCCACCCAGATAGGCTGATAAATAAAATGCGGCAAAGCGCCGATAGCCAGTGCCACCATCAGCCAGAGAATAACGCTGCTGCTAATCGCTTTATTGTCCATACAAAGCCAATGCGGTTAAACACTGCTGCCGGTGAGCATCACCAAGGTCACTGGCAATTTGCTGGGTCGGCAGACTCAGACTATAGCTGCGACCGGCAGCTTCGGCCTGTAATATCCACTGACAAAGTTGTGACAATCTGGCTTCGGTATCGGCCAAATCGGCGACGGTCAGCCAATCTAAATCAAGCTGACAGCCTTTTGGCTGGGAAAATTGTTTGGTGCGCAGTACATCATCGCGGGCCAGTGCTTTCCAGGCGATTTGATGACGGGCATCACCTTCACGGTACTTCTGAAAGCCGGCAAATTCATCACGGCCACTTTGCTGTTGCGTGTGTTGCTGCAGGCCGCTGCTGCCGGTATTGGGCAGTGGCAGATCACCCAGCGGTTTTGGGAAAACCAGCACACGACGATTGATATCCACAAAAAACCAGCAGAAAAACAGTCCAAGCGGAAACACACTGGCTATCCGCAACCGGCCCAGATCCAGCCAGCCGCGTTTGCTGGTGGGGATTAAAAGGTTCAATAAACGATTTTGTTGCCCTGGTATTTGATCGATATTTGCCAGCGTTTGATATTGCGAAAAATGTTGCAGCGGATTCCATCGCCGCCTCGCCGGTTTCGGACAATAGGCAATATCAATCGCCATTAGCGGATGATTACGTGGATTATCAACGTGCAAACTGAGTTTCAGTGGTTGGCCGGCAAATACCGGTGCGGCGGTGCCCGGCCGGCAATTCACATAACGGGCATTACGATAACTGTGATGCATCACCACATGGCCGATAGCCGCCAGCAAAAAACTCAACAAATGGCCGAGACTGTTGTTGTAATTAATCGCGCCCAGCAGCATGAGCAAAATCAGTGCGGCAAACCCATAACCGGCGCGGCTGGGCATAATATAAACTCGCCGGCCGCGGGTAGCGGTCAGCCGGTGCCATTGTCGCTGGAAGCCCGCCAGCATAATTACGGAATAGCAACCTGATGCAGCAAATCGTTGGCCCAGTCAGCTGGCAGCGAGTCATTTAATGCTTGTAGCCTGTGACCGACCACACTCGGCAACACTGCCTGCACGTCTTCCGGCTCGGCAAAATCGCGGCCGCTGATAAAAGCCCAGGCTTGTGCAGCATGCACTAAACCCAAACCGGCACGCGGAGAAATACCGGTATGAAACTGTCCCGACTGACGGGTATAGGCCAGCAGCGCCTGAATATAATCGACCAGTGGCTCGCTGACAGTCACTTTATGCACCTGTTGTTGCAGGTCGATTAATTGTTGCGGTTTAATCACCGGTTGCAGCAATTTCAGCATTTGCCGGCGATCTTCGCCCATCAGTAATGCCCGTCCAGCGGCGCTATCGGGATAACCGATTTCAATACGCATCAAAAACCGGTCGAGCTGCGATTCCGGCAGCGGAAAGGTACCGATTTGATGGGTGGGGTTTTGCGTGGCGATCACAAAAAACGGCGATTGTAATTCAAACGTTTCGCCCTCAATAGTCACTTGCTGCTCTTCCATGGCTTCCAGCAACGCGCTCTGGGTACGCGGTGAAGCACGGTTGACTTCATCAGCCAGCAATAGCTGGGTAAAAATTGGTCCGCGATGGAATGTGAATTTTTGCTGTTCGCGTTCATAAACCGAGACGCCGAGAATATCCGCTGGCAACATATCGCTGGTAAATTGAATACGCTGAAAACTCAGCCCCAGCGTGGTTGCCAGCGTGTGGGCCAGCGTGGTTTTACCGACGCCTGGTAAGTCTTCAATCAGCAAATGGCCGCGCGCCAACAAACAACTGAGCGCTAGTTTGACCGGCCGGCTTTTGCCGAGAATGATTTGGTTTACCTGACTGAGAATGTTTTCAATGCTGCCCTGCGACATAAAAATTCCTGATGAACGACGAAAATAATGATGATGTGACCAGTCTGCTTCGTTGCAGTTCAACTCTATCATTGCTGAGCACAAAACGGCTGTTTAACGAGGTTAAAAAGGAATTTTTCAGTTTATAGGGTAAATAAGCGACGCACATTCTCACTGGTCTGCGCGGCAATATCCGCCATCGATTCGCTGCGTAATTCGGCCAGTTTTTCAGCAACCAATGGAATATATTCCGGCGAGTTACGTTCGCCCTGATGGCCACAAAATGGCATGTCCGGCGCATCGGTTTCCAGCGCAATTTGCGATAGCGGTAATTGACTGAAAAGTGCCTGTAAACGTTGTGCTCGTGGATACGTCAGTGCGCCGCCAATGCCGACCAGAAAGCCGAGTCCCTGATATTGCTGCGCCTGCTGAAAACTGCCGCTGAATGCGTGGACAATGCCGCCTTTCAACGGTATTTGCCGCAATAATTTGAGCACTTCATCATGGGCTTTGCGAACATGCAAAATCACCGGCAGCTGATATTTTTCGGCCAGTTTCAGCTGACCTTCAAATAACGCTAATTGGCTTTTTTTGTTGTGACCGGGCAGATAAAAGTCAAGGCCGATTTCACCGACAGCCAGCGGCTGAAACTGCGTAATAGCCTTATCCAATTGATCCAGCGCATCGTCGGGATGTTCGGCCATAAACATCGGATGACAACCCAGCGCATAATGCAGCATTGGCGCCTGATTACAAATTGCCATTAATTGTGGCCAGCGTGCGCAGGTGACTGCCGGCACAATAATATCGGTCAGGCCCAGCAGTTGGCAGTAATGGATGATGTCGCGGCGATCTTCATCAAAATCGGCAAAATCAAGGTGGCAATGGCTGTCAATTAGCGGCAACATAGCTCAGGTAATGCTGTGGGAGAAATGCACATGGACAACAACGAACAAAAGGCCGCCAGCCGGCCGCATGAACGTTTTTTGTTTAATCTGGCGATTTTTCATTTTTTTGTCCCGGCAATTTTATTCGGCACAAAAAATCTGTGGCTGATTTTCACTATACCGCTTTTTGCATCAACATTGATCCTGGCCAGCATCGGTTGGCAGGCGCATCAGCCGGCCAATAAATCTCCATTGGTACTGGCGCACTGGCAACTGGCCTGGCAGCGGAGTATTTATCTGCTGATAACCTATGGCCTGTCACTACTGATTTTTGGCATCGGTGTTTTGCTGACCATGGATACTGCCAGCGGCAGTGACCAGTTTATCCAGCGGGCAGTGATTGGCTGGTTTGCATTGGCGCCGTTGTCTCTGGCGCTGGTGGCACTGCTTATCATGGAGGGCAGTGCGCTGGTGCAATCGCGGCAAGGCGTCATGCCGGCGGAGATGAAACTTTAATCAGTTGTGATGTTACGTACCTCGGCGGCACCTTCTCCGCGGGGATCACTGGCCGCTTCAAGTTGACCGCTGTTTTTATTGAGCGTTATCAGTTGCATATTGCCAAATTGACGATCCAGTTGATTAATGTCGTGACCGCGTTCTGCCAGTTGATCCACCAGTGCTTTATCAAAACCGGGCGATTCCAGACTGATATGATCCGGCAAATACTGGTGGTGCAAACGCGGTGCGGTAACAATGCCTTCGGCGTCAACACCATCGGCAAAATGTAAAACGCCTTGTAAGACCATAGTGATGATGCGGCTGCCACCGGGGGTGCCGAGGATCAGTAATTTTTCGTTATTTTCAACAAAGGTCGGCGTCATGCTCGACAGTGGTCGCTTACCCGGTTCAATGCTGTTGGCGGATTCACTGACCAGTTCATAAGCGTTGGGCACACCGGCTTTGGCCGAAAAATCATCCATTTCGTCATTGAGTAAAATACCGGTGCCGGGCACCATAAATCCTGAACCAAATGGATAATTGATGCTGAGTGTGGCGGCGACTTTATTGCCATCATGATCAATGACCGAGAAATGGGTGGTGTCCTGACCTTTTCCAGCAAACGCATCGTCACCGGCTTCACTGATCGAGGCTTTATCAGCATCAATGCTGGCGGCGAGTTCTGCTGCAAAATCCTGGTCGGTCAAATGCGCCGGAATACTGACAAAATCACTGTCACCGAGATGTTCACTGCGCACGAAATAAGCCCGGCGCATTACTTCAGCGAGATAATGCAGGCGCAACGCCGGATCGGCATCAAGGTAATTCAGCGTTTCCAGCTGATTGAACATATTCAGCAGTAACACACCGCCGCCGGAGGGCAGGGCAGCGGTGGTGACTTTGAAACCGGCAAATTCACCGGTAAGGGGCGTTCGTTTTTTTAACTGGTAATTTGCTAAATCTGCTGCCTGCCAAATACCCCCGGCCTGTTGCACCGCGGTCAGCATCTTCTCAGCGGTTTCACCTTGATAAAAGCCCTGATGACCAAATGTAGCAAGGCGTTCCAGTGTGGCAGCCAAATCCGGCTGTTTAATCAAGGTGCCGGTGTCAGGCATATCACCGCCCGGCATCAATACGCTTTTTGCTGCAGCATTTAAATGTTCAGCACGAAAACCCAGCATCCGCTGATAACGGGGCGTGACCGTGAAACCTTCACGGGCAAATCGGATAGCCGGCGCCAGCGCTGTTTTCAGCGGCAGTTGACCGTATTGCTCACTAAGTACCACCAGACCTGCCGGCAAACCGGGGATCGCTGCGGCGAGTGGTCCATTTAATGATAAATCTCGGTTTACTTCGCCATTTTCATCAAGATACATATCACGATGGGCTTTTAACGGCGCAGTTTCCCGGCCATCAAGCATGACTGTTTCACCGCTTTGGATATTGTCTAATAACCAGAAGCCACCACCACCCAACCCAGAACCGGCAGGTTCTACCACCGCCAGTGCTGCGCTGACTGCAACGGCCGCATCAAAGGCATTGCCGCCTTGTTGGAGGATTTCAAAACCGGCATCAGTTGCCAGCGGGTGAGCGCTGGCAATTGCGGCGGTTTGGTTTTGTGGTGAGCAGCCGGTAGCGCTGATTAGCGCAGCGGCCAATAACAGATAAGCAAAATAACGCATTTAGCTGTGAGCTTTTTTCACGTCAGCCAGTCTGTCCTGTTCGCGGCGGCGTTGTTTTTCAAGGCGATGTTGCGCTGCGATTTCGCGGGTTTCGAGACCAATATGGGCTTCACCACGCAGCCGAGCCAGTTGCATTTGTTTCTCACGCTCGGCAAAACGGGCTTTTTGCTCCGCTGTGGTTTTATCAAAACAATGCGGACAACAAATGCCTTGCTGATATTGCTCGCTTTGTTTTTCGGCTTCGGTTATTGGCATCCGGCAGGCATGGCACTGATCGTAATCGCCTTTTCCCAGTTGGTGATTAACGGTCACCCGTTCATCAAATACAAAACATTCTCCTTGCCACAGCGATTCCTGTTCAGGCACATCTTCAAGATATTTGAGAATGCCGCCTTCCAGATGATAAACCTCTTTAAAGCCTTGCTCTTTAAGATAGGCAGTTGATTTTTCGCAGCGAATCCCGCCGGTGCAAAACATGGCGACTTTGCTGTGTTTTTGCGGATCAAGTTGTTGTTTTACATAGTCCGGAAACTCTCGAAAACTCTCGGTTTTTGGGTTAACCGCATTTTTAAAAGTGCCGACCTGATATTCATAATCATTGCGGGTATCAATCAGCAGCACCTCCGGATCGCTGATTAACTGATTCCAGTCGCGGGCTTTAACATAAGTACCAGCCGAATGGCGCGGGTCAATGCCTTCGACGCCCATAGTGACAATTTCTTTTTTCAGTTTGACGCGGCTGCGCAGAAACGGCGGAGTGTCGGTGAATGATTCTTTGTAACTGATGGGATCCAGCCGCGGATCGCTTTGTAAATGCGCCAGCAGTTTGTCGATTGCTGCCCGTGAACCAGCCACTGTACCGTTAATACCTTCACTGGCAAGCAACAGGGTGCCACGGATTTTTTCCGCAAGCATCAGATTCAAAAGTGGTGTTTTTAATGCGGCATAGTCATCCAAGCGGACAAATTTATACAGCGCGCAAACAACAATATCAGTCATAACCGGTTAATTTCTGGCGATAAAAAAGCGTTATTTTACAGGCATTAAACAGCGCTGTGGATCTGACTTGACAATCGTTGGCAACAGGCAGGTAATTCAGTAAATAATTTACCTGTATTTGAGGCGCAGGATGAATGAATTACAACACTGGCAGCAGGAAAATCTTGCCTGGCGCAATGATCACGCATTTTGGCTGCAAGAAGTCGATCATTGGGTGAAACAAACTCAGCGTCTGGTCGGACTGATTTATAAACTGGAACATGCTTTACCGGAACATTCGGCACGACTGGATCAGCATGTGGCGCGTATTAATGGCCATGATGTGGAAATCAAACGCTATGAATGTGGTTTGGATCCGCGTTGTTTAAAAGACTGCGATAGTTTTATCGGCAGTGACGAACAGCGGCGTTTTCACGAAAAACTGGCCAAGTTGCATGAAAAAATGCAACAGCAACATGACGACTTTGAATTACAGCACAAACATCAAATGCAGCAGTTTCGCGAAATCGCTATACAACTGATTGAAGAGTTGGGCGCCGACTAACCGCGCCATTGCCGGACCGGGCCGGTATCGATATGCACAAAGTCAGAGGTTGGATAATAACCAACGCCGCCGGCATGTAGTTTTAGCGCAGCAGCATGTAAGTCAGTCAATTGGCGGCCGGGCAGACGAATATCAACTGCCTGACCCAGGGTGTGAAAACTTTTTTTGGCGACACCGCCACCGCCGGTTTTGCGCAGCATTTCATTGGTTTTCGGTGAACGGTAACCGGAAATAATATGGTAGGGCTGCTTACCCTGCATTTGCCGGTGCAGGATAGTCATCAAATCAATCAGGTCATTATCCATATCGATCATTTCATTGGTGCGGTGATCACGCAGGATATGGCTTATCGCCTGTAATTCGCTGGTCTGATAATGGCCTTCAGCCCAGTAGGTGGTTTTCAGTTGCTCGCCGGTATGCAGGTTAAAAAGAGACAGTTTGCGTTCCGGTAGTTTGGCGAGATTGGCAAACGCCTGCGGCATGGCCAACATGCTGGCGGTGGCGCCAATACCCAGTTTGATCAAACGGCGACGGTGATGACAGGTGGCCAGACTTGCCCGGTTAAAACGACGTAATTTGTCCCGCATAAAGCTAAATCCTAAACGGCAATTTGCGCGATTATAGAGCCGATACTCTTTTAATTACAAGAATTTAGCCATCCGGCTATCACGGCCATAATGGTCGCTGGCAAAGCGTAATTCACCATTTTCTGACCATGCTGTCTGATAAACAGCATAGACGGGTAAGGGGGTATTTAGGGTTTTTCCGCGATTTTGCCGGCTGGCCAGAAGGTTGTCGATAAGCTGCTGGCTGTCGGGTTGGTTAAGACTGAACGCTGCCAGTGCCAGCGGATCCTCTACGCGGATACAACCAGAGCTGAAATTACGCTGGTTTTCGGCAAATAGCGCTTTTTGCGGCGTGTCGTGCAGATAAATACTCCAAGGATTTGGAAACATAAATTTCATCGTACCCAACGCGTTCAGCGGTCCCGGTTGCTGACGCAAAATATACGGGAAATAGCTGCTATTCAGCTGCTGCCAGTCAATCTCACTAATGCGCAGCTCGATCCGCTGATCATCAATTTTTTCAAATACCTGAAATTGCTGACTGGCAAGATAATCCGGATCAGCCTGTTGTTTGGGCAAAATATCCAGCCGGGCGATTTTATTGGGAACGGTCCAATAGGGATTAAAGACAATATGACTCATATCACTATGAAAACTGGGTGTCTGCCGGTAACTACGACCAATAATCACCCGCATATTCAGTGTGATGTGATTATTTTCGACCGCAGTCAGATGATAACCGGCCAGATTAACCATTAAATAACGATTGCCGGGGTCATTTGGCAGCCAGCGCAGCCGTTCCAGCGATGTCTGTAACTGCGAAATCCGTTGTCTGACCGGCTGGTTCATTGCACTGTGGGTGGCATTGCCAATAATACCGTCTACTTTCAGACTATAGCGCTGCTGAAAAAGCTTAACCGCATCAACTAATTGCGGATCATAGACATCAACCGGATTGTGGTGGATATCAATACCGGTCAGTTCAGCCGCCAGCCGCTGGCGGATATTCACAACTTCAGCATGTTGATCGCCGGGGCGCAGTAGCGGTAAATCGCCGATAGCCGGCCAGCCACCGCGTTTGGCAATTTGCCGGTATTGCGCCAGCATTTTTTGTAAAAAAGCATAATCCGGTGTTTGTGGCAGTAAACCTGCAATCGCGTTATCCAGGGTGCTGGCATCGGCTTTATCAGCGATCAAGCTTGCCAGAAAGGCAACGTTGTCAAACGCATCGCCGCTGATATGCCAGTCGGGATCAGCAACAGCTGGGCGGGTGCGGCCAAGTGCCAGTTCTTCTGTTAATCGCAACAAGCTGGCGGTTAACAATTCATCTGTTTCACGAGCCTTGGCCGGCTGCATATGGCGTAATTGCTGTTGCAGTTTCGGCAGTGGGTAATGGCGACGGTTAAGGCCATGCTGTTCGGCGCTTTCCAGCCATTTGACGGCCACTTCACCGGCAGGGTTGAGATTGTTGCCATTGAACCAATGCAGGCGAGTCGGTGAATCGTACAGAGCCTCGCGGACATCGTCAGTCAGCGAAAAACTATCTGGATTGACGCCTGCCTGCAGTGGTGGCGCGGCTAGCAAGGTCAGCCATAAACAGAGTAAAAACAAGCTGCGCATCACACGATCCATTGTGTTGTTGACACAAGTTTATCTTCACCGCTAAAACCTAAAGGGTCAAGCAGTGAGTCGTTTATTACGGATCAGCAGCCACAGAAAAAACGGCCCGCCCAGCAAGGTGGTAATGACGCCGACCGGTAACTCAGCAGGCGCAATGATGATTCGCGCCACGGTATCGCAAATGATCAGAAAACTGCCGCCAAATAGCATGCTGGCCGGGATCAGCCACTGGTGATCCTGACCAATCAATAACCGGCAAATATGCGGTACCATCATGCCGACAAAACCAATCGGACCGCACAAAGCCACAATAGCGCCGACACATAATGAGGTGATTAAAAACAACAGATAGCGCAGCCGGTTAACGTTAACCCCGCGGCTGGCCGCAATATCATCACCAGCCATCAGCAGATTTAATTCACGGCCAAAGCCGATAATGACCAGCGCTGCAATCATCACAAACGGCGCCAGTTGCCGGACATCATCATAACCGACCACGGTCAGGCTGCCCATCAGCCAGCGAATGATTTGAAAGGCATCAGTGACGTCACTGAGATATTGCACTAATAAAATCAGGCTGGAAAAAAAGAAGCTGATGGCAACGCCGGTTAACAGCAGCGTTTCGGTCGAAAAACCGCTGCGCAGGCGGCTGATAAAGTACACCAGACTGATGGCGACTAAAGCGCCGATAAAGGCGCTGAGTGTTTGTGCACTAAAGCCAAGCAGCAGAAAGTTTAATCCCAGATAGACACTGACTGCCGCGCCTAAAGAAGCACCACTGGCAACACCTAGGGTGAACGGCGTAGCCAGTGGATTATGAAACATGGCTTGAAACACCAGGCCACACAAGGCCAGCCCGCAGCCGGCCAGAAAGGCAAACAACAGCCGTGGCAGACGGATATCCCATAAGATTTGCTGGCGGATCTCGGCGCTATCAATGGCTTGTAAATCCAGCCAGGGGCTGACGATAACGACAACAAGTGTCAGCAACAGCAAAGCCAGCAGCGTATGTTTGCGGTGTATAGGTAAACGATTCATCAAATATCCGCCGTCAGTGCGACATTAAGATCGGTTTGCGGATGCTGCACAAACACAAAATCCTGTTGATACAGATCCTGCAGTCGCTGCGAATCAAGAAATTCCCTTGCCTCACCCAGCCATAATTGATCGCCGTCTTTTAACGCCAGCACTTTGTCGGCATGCTGGCCGGCGTGGTTAATATCATGAGTGACTTCGATGATAGTTTTGCCGTGGTTGCGGTGCAGGGTTTTGATAAGTTGCTGAACTTCAGTCTGATGATGCGGATCCAGAAAGCTGGTCGGTTCATCAAGCAAAATCAGTGGTGTATCCTGCGCCAGCGCCGCAGCGATCATCACTTTCTGGCATTCACCACCGCTTAACGTCATCATTTGCCGCTGTCGGAATTGCTGACAACCGGTAATCTCCAGCGCAGTGGTAATCGCCTGCTCGTCAGTAACCTGCCAACTGGCCAACCACGTTAAATGCGGATAACGCGCCATATGCAAGAAATCCTCGACTACGAACGGCAAAGCCCGGCCACTGTTTTGCGGTACATAACTGATTTGTCTGGCGATTTGTTTGCGGGAATAACTTTTGAGTGGTTGCTGATTCAGCCAAATTTGCCCGTGACTGAGCGGAATCATGGCATTCAGCGTGCGCAGCAATGTGC
>FYBJ01001389.1_pt1 | contig 51510 bp, 49 predicted proteins | sample 1134611 | NCBI WGS metagenome assembly FYBJ01 (sample SAMEA104116008, study PRJEB20421) | marine metagenome | isolation source: marine
TGATCATGCCCCTCCGGGATCGCGCGCATCACCTGTAGCTGCGCACCGCCTTTCAAATTGACCACCTGACGGCCCTTGCGGGTCTCGGCCAGCAGTTCAGCTTCTTCCGCGACAAAGCCCTTGCCGATGCTGGAGGCCAGAAGCAGCCGGCCCTTGGGATTATGCACCAACATGCCTGCAATGCCTGTATCGGCCTCGAGATCAACCATCGACTGGACAGGTTCGCCAAAGCCGCGCGCACCCGGCAATTTGTCTGCGCCCAGAGTGTAGAAACGCCCGTTTTCCGCCGCGATCAAAATTTTGTCGGTCGTTTGCGCATGGACGATGAAGGCCAGCTCATCGCCTTCCTTGTATTTGAATTCATGATCGAGCGGCACGTGTCCCTTGGCCGCGCGGATCCAGCCCTTCTTTGACAGGATGACGGTGACCGGTTCCTTCTCGATCATCGCATCCATGCTGAATTCCACCGCCGGTTCCACCTCTTCGATCTTGGTCCGGCGCGCGCCCAGCTTGGTTTCAGGCCCGTATTCTTTCAGCAAAGCCTTCAGATCGCGTTTCAGCCTGGTGCGTTGGCGCGCGGGCGAGCCAAGCAGAGTTTCCAGCTCTTCCTGCTCTGCCAGCAATTCGTCCTTCTCATTGCGCAGCTGCATTTCTTCCAGTTTGCGCAAACTGCGCAGCCGCATGTTGAGTATGGCTTCCGCTTGGCGATCCGTCAGCTTGAATTCGGCCATCATCACTGCCTTCGGATCATCTTCATAACGGATGATCTCGATCACGCGGTCGAGGTTGAGGAAAGCGATGATGTAGCCTTCGACCAGCTCCAGCCGCCGTGCGATCTGATCCAGCCGGTGCTGGCTGCGGCGCTGCAGGATGTCGATCTGGCTCGCAACCCAGTTCTGCAACAGCTCTTTCAGTCCCATGACCATCGGCGTGCGATTGGCATCGAGCACGTTGAGGTTGAGGCCAAAACGGGTTTCGAGATCGGTCAGCTTGAAGACCGATTCCTTGAGCAGTTCGGGGTCAACATTGCGGCTGCGCGGGACCAACACAATGCGGATCTGCTCGTCAGATTCGTCGCGCACATCGTCGAGGATCGGCAGCTTCTTGTCAGCAATTGCCTGCGCGATTTGCTCGATCAGCTTGCCCTTCTGCACCTGATACGGGATTTGAGAGATAACCAGCTGCCATTGCCCGCCACCCAAGCGTTCAATCCCCGCTTCGCGATCTTCGGCCTTGTCCGCCTCGGCCGCATGGAACACGCCGCGCACGCGAAAGCTACCACGCCCTGTTTCATAGGCATGCGCAATCGCTTCGCGGCTGTCGATGATCTGGCCGCCGGTGGCAAAATCCGGCCCCTGGAAAAGCTCCATCAATCGCGCATGCTCAACATGCGGATTATCAATCAGCTCCAAAGTGGCGTCGATCACTTCTGCGACATTGTGCGACGGGATGTTAGTCGCCATGCCAACCGCAATGCCGCTCGAACCGTTCGCGAGCAGATTGGGGAACAGGCCAGGGAAAATCTCCGGCTCCTGCTCTTCACCATTATAGGTCGGGATAAAATCGACTGTGCCTTCGTCGAGGCCAGCCATCAATTGCAGCGCGGTTTTGGTCAGGCGGGCTTCGGTGTAGCGATAGGCGGCGGCATTATCGCCATCGATATTGCCGAAATTCCCTTGCCCCTCGACCAGCGGATAGCGCAGCGCAAAATCCTGAGCCAAGCGAACCATCGCGTCATAGACACTGGCATCACCATGCGGGTGGTATTTACCGATCACGTCACCCACAACGCGGGCGGACTTCTTGAATGCGGAATTGGGATCAAGCTTCAACTGCCGCATCGCCCACAGCAAGCGGCGGTGGACGGGCTTTAACCCGTCGCGCAGGTCGGGCAGCGAGCGCGCGGTAATCGTCGAGAGCGCATAAACGAGATAGCGCTCTTCCAGCGCGGAATCGAACGGCGCATCGACAATCGCGTCAAACGGATCGGAATCGGGAATTTCGGTTACGTCAGCCATTGCTCACGCGCTTAGCAACGCGCGCCGGATAGGGGGAGAGGCGTTTCCACAGGAATGAGCTGAATGTCAGGAGATGGGGTCGGTAGCCGTCCAGCGGCTGTTATCAGGGGCTTGAGCAAAGCTGCCTGTCCGCTCATCAGCACCTTAGTGTGTAAAGCGGACGTTTCGCTAACGGCCCAGATACATCCACCGAGACCCGGGTAAGATGGCTCTTGGTGACCAAAAGACTAATGGCCGGCGTGCACGAAGCCATTTACAAATCGATAAATACTCCCTGATACACTCCAACCGAGTTGCTGGTGCACCCAACTTATGGTGCGTTTTATCAGGAGTGAAAATGAATCGGTTTTGGGCGAAGATTCATCTGAAAGTTGTCGCTGTCGTCGCCACGCTCTTGTGCCTTGCCTTGCCAAGACCCGCGGTAGGTCATCCAATTACTGGCGTAACCGTCTACGAGCCTGAGGAACTTGCCTCTTGGGCCAAAGAACATACGTACCCTGACGCCAGCGCCGATGCGGCAGCTGCGGCTATCGAAGCTCTTTACCATCAGGATGGCTACCTCGCGGCAGAGGTGATTCCTATCACCGATTCCGATGGAAATACCGTTATACTCGTCTATGAAGGCACGCTCGGAGCTGTCTACCTTGATGGTGGCGAAGCCAAAGCGCAGGCCATGGTCAGCCGCTACATTGAACCATTAGCTGATGGGATGCCACTGCGGATTGATCGTCTGGAGCGACAAATGCTACTCGCCGGGGACCAAGGCGGGATTGATGTAACCGTAGCACTGGAGCATCCAGAACGGGCTTCTGGTAGCGTGTTGAACGTATCAATCTCTCAAGTCCGACAACGTGGGTCGCTGTTTTTCGACATTGTCCCTCAGCGTCCCGGATCAGTAGGCCGGCTGGCGGTTGAGCAAAGCGGTTATAGCTTATTGACCGGTGGCGACCAACTCAGCGCCTTGGGTGTTTTGACTCGTGAGGTGGGTGGCGACATCGGTTTTGCGGGCCGCGCCCTTTATCGCCTGCCTATCGGTGGCCGAGGAGTGTTTGCTGACATTTTTGCGGGCACGGCTTTAGCCGATCGCAAGATAGATACGCTTCAGATTACAAACGAGCAGCGCGGCCACCAGTTTGGTGCCTCGATTGGTCTTCCTATAGTACGATCGATGGATCGATCCATATTCATTGTGGGCGAAATCGAAACTACCGAAGGCAAGTCCTCTTTTGGCGGTTTGCGTACCCAAAGCGGCGCCGATGTAGTTCGCGGATACCTTATCGGAACGCATGCCTTTGTCGGAGGAGCACAAGCTGAGGGCTCTGTCAGGATTTCTGCCGGCAAACGGAAGCAGCCAGAGCCTGGTGTGGTCTCAGACGGATCGCGTAATTTCAGCAGCATTCGGGTTGAGGCAGGCATAGTTTCGCCCATCGTAAGGGACCTATTCTTAAGGCTCGAAACAGAGGGCCAAATAGCCTTGGCTGACCTGCCAGAAGTAGAACATTTCTTTTTGGGCCACCTACCGCTTGTACGAGGCTATGCGCAGAGCGAAGCTGAAGCAGACACGGGCGCCGCAGCTACAATGCAGATTGAGCGGCCGATCAGTCTTTCAGCTGACACGACGGTGACGGGCTTTGTCTTCACAGACTTCGGTTTTGTGCGTCGGAGAGGCGGTAGCCCATTGTTTGTTCGAGATCAGAATATAGCTTCAATTGGAGCTGGAATGACCGCCGCAGGCAGCAGCGGCGTGTCGTTAACAGCTTGGGTAGGCTTGCCGCTAGCTGACGCTGGGAAAACTGATGCTGGCGACCCCATCCTTTACTTTAGCTTGGCCCAGAGGTGATAGAAATGCGCACAATACAATTACTCGCAATCCCGCTGACCCTCGCTGCCATTGCATACCCAACAGATATTTATGCAAACGGTAACCATCATGGTTGGTGTCATGGGGTTGGCAACCAGCAGCATTCCGCCGGCTGTGCTAGCCTTCCATCATTTAATCCTCTCCCTTTTGGCCCGACGCCGAGCGTCAATTCGGTAGCTGAAAATCAGGGTGGGTATATTGTTCCGCCATTACCACCGATGGCTAGCCCCAACCTCGTCCCGCAAGCCATTCCGCAGCCAGTACTGCCACCGCAGCGGACGCCAGGCTTGGTGCCGCAGATACCGGCAGTTCCGCAGCAGACACCAGCAATCCCGCAAGCCATTCCGCAGCCGGTACTTCCGCCGCAGCGGACGCCGCCAAATACTCTAGGGGCCGCTAAGGTTCCTTTGATCAGTAGCCTCACGGCTACATCTCAAGATCTGACCAAGCCCATCGATCCCTTATCTCTGATCGTCCCTCTACCTGGCCGTCAACAAGCTGGGCAGCTCCATCGATCTATTCATCCTGAAATCGGAGAGGCCGAGCATAATGTCTGCTTGGTTAGCGGTTATGGCCGCCGACGGACCAGCGACGCAGGGCGCGAAGCCGGCCTCACCTTAGGCTTTCATCTCACAGATGCGATTGTTCGCGAGCTACCGTTTGATCGCCACCTTTATGCCGGATGCTTCATTGTCGTGAAGAGGCGCTGGCATCGCGACCACTCTGAATGACGTGCCTCGATGCGTGAGCTAATTGTCTCGTGACAAACTTATAGCATATCATCGCTGCTTTTGTACGCTTTCCCATCCAGTAGCGGACGCCAGCCCATTTCGAGCTGGCGTCCAACAGCGGTCAGATCTCAGTTTTCTCCGCTAGAGTAAGTGCGTCTTCTATATCGACGCCCAAGTAGCGAACGGTCTTTTCGATCTTGGAATGACCCAACAGAATTTGGATCGCCCTTATGTTGCCTGTGGCCTTGTAGATGATCGAAGCCTTCGTGCGGCGAAGCGAATGGGTCCCATACTCGCTAGTTCGGAGGCCGATACCTTCAACCCACTCATCAACTAAACGAGCATATTGGCGTGTACTTAGGTGCCGGGTGTGATCGACGCGGCTTGGAAAGACATAGTCTTCGACAGATCCACCTCGACGTTCAAGCCAAGCGAACAGACTTGCTCTCGCGTCTGCGGCTATTTCGAATTGCACCGGGCGCCTGGTTTTGCGTTGGGTGATCGTGGCCCGCGTCCTGATTTCGGGCCCACTGACCAAGTCTGCGATCTTGAGTTCGACGAGGTCACAGCCTCTCAGCTTACTGTCGATTGCCAAATCAAACAGCGCTCGATCCCGTATGCGTTTCTCACGATCAAGAAAGAACCGGATCGCCCAGATCTGCTTCTGATTGAAAGGACGCTTGGGCCCGATCTTTGCGCCAAAATTCCAGGGCATACGGCTTTGTGTTGCTGGATCGAATTGTGAGTATGTCATGTTCATTCTCCTTGGCCGGAATGGCCGCAGAGAACGTCCGCTCTTGGGAACTAAGAAATCGGAAGCCTACGTCTTGGATTGGGGCGCAGATCGGACCTTTGCGCGAATGTCCGCAATTGGGTCGTTAGCGGACCTAACTACATCCGTCGCATATCATGCGCTTCGGCGGGTACAGTGACGCTGAGCCCGTCGAGCTCTTGGGTCAAATCGATCTGGCAGGAAAGGCGGCTCGTGCGGCGCACTCCGGCGGCGAAATCGAGCATGTCTTCCTCTTCTTCGCTCGCTTCGGCAAGCTTATCGAACCATTCCGCATCAACAATGACATGGCAGGTCGAGCAAGCCATCTGGCCTTCGCATGTGCCCTCCAGCGGCAGGCCCAGCGCCTGCCCCACTTCGAGCAGTGATTGGCCCACTTCACCCTCGCCTTCGGTGACATTGCCCTGTGTGTCCGAAAAACGGACTTTGATACTCACAGCCCTTGCTCCTTCGCCGCAACGTTGATCTTATTCGCCGCGATTTCAATCTCTTCCAGCGTGGTATAGCGCCCGAAACCCAGCCGGATAGAGGATTTCGCTTCAGCGTCTGACAGTCCGATCGCTTTCAATACATGGCTGGGGCGGCCCGATCCGCTCGCACAGGCAGAGCCCGCGCTGAACATAACATCGCGCACGTCAGACATAAGGCGGGCAACATCAAGCCCGTCTCTGCGAATATTGAGATTGCCGTGCCAGCGCGCCTCCGCACTGCCATTGAGCGTCCAGTCCGCAAACAACTCTCGCGCACGTTCCCACAATGCTTCCACATGTGCCGCGTCCTCTGCCATGCGTTCATTTGCGAGCTCGGCAGCCGCGCCGAACCCCGCGATCAGCGCGGGCGATAATGTGCCAGAGCGAAGCCCATACTCTTGCCCGCCGCCGGTCTGCATTTCGTTGAGCTCAACCCCGTCACGCACCCACAGCGCGCCGATGCCCTTGGGCCCGTGAAGCTTGTGCGCGCTAACCGCGATCATGTCCGCGCCGGTGACTTCCACTTTGCCGTACGCCTGCACCGCGTCGCACAGATATAGCGCGTTCGCTTCTTTGGCCCTGCGATGCCATTCGAGTGTTGGCTGGATCACGCCAATCTCATTATTGACTTGCATCACCGCGATCAGCCGCGTGTTGGGCGGCAAATCCAGCGACGCGTCACACTGGCCGTCATGGTCGACATTGAGGATGTGCGACTTGCCCGCAGCTTGCGCTGTATCGCCGACGGCCGAGTGCTCGATCGCGGAATAGGATACGCTGCCACCATTACCAGAGCCTCGGATCGCCAGGTTAAGCGCTTCGGTGGCGCCGCCGGTGAAGATTACTTTGCCGCCGGGTGGGAAGAGCGCCGAAATCCTGTCCCGAGCGGCCTCAATTGCAGCGGCAGCCATCCGGCCCATGCGGTGCGCGCTGTGCGGATTGCCGAAACCGGTGCCATCGGGCCCGTCGAGCCAGCGCAGCATGGCATCGCGAGCCTCTGGTGCAAGCGGGGTCGTGGCCTGGTAATCGAGATAGATCATGAGAGCGAGCTCCAAGCCTCGGCAAACTTGTCCAGGTCGTCCGGTGTCGTGTTCCAGCCGATGCTGACCCGGATGGTACGCGCTGCGACTTCATCGGATACGCCAAAGGCATCAAGCACACGGCTTTTCTTGAGCGTTCCGGATGAACATGCGCTTCCTGCAGAAACAGCGAACCCCATTGCGTCTAAACGGATCAGAAGCGCTTGAGCAGATATCGAGGGATGCTTCACCGCGAAAATATAATCATTCTGTTCACCAAAGCGGAGCACTTCCTTGCCCAGCTGCTCGGCAAACTTCACGCGATCTGCCGCCGTCGTTTGCCAATCACCCGCCTCTAGTGCCGCGGCCATTCCCAATGCCGCAGGCATGTTTTCTGTACCTTGCCGATATCCACGTTCATGTCCGCCAACGGGCTCCAACAAATTGTAATCCCGGACCAGCAGAGCACCGATACCAATCGGTCCGCCAAACTTATGCGCAGAAACGACAATCATGTCAGCATCTGGAAGCGCGAGCTTGCCCGCGCTCTGCGCGCAATCGGACAGCACGATCGCGCCCGTTTTGCGCACCGTCTCAACCATTTGATCGACGGGATTAATCACTCCGGTTTCAGAGTTCACATGCTGTATCGCGAGAATGCAATTCTCATCAAAAGTTGTGTTGTCTGAGATTTGTTCCGCATCGGGCGCAGCCCGGTACACCGCATCATGCTCAACTGCGCTGACTACACGGCGCGTTACCTTCGCGCGGTTGAGTGCGATCCACAGCGCCTCGCTCGCGCCGCTCGTGAAGATCAGCTCGCCATCCCAGCTTAGCGCGCGCTTGATCCGTTCGCGCGCATCCTCCAGCGCGGCCTTGGCCTTGCGCCCTTCGGCATGCGGAGAAGACGGGTTTGCCCAGATGCGAAAGCCCTCTTCCATCGCCGCTTTTGCTTCGGGGCGCAGCGAGCTGGTCGCGGCGTGATCGAGATAGATGCGTTCGGGAATGGGACGAGTGCTTTCTTGCTGGCCAATTTCATTGCGATTTGCGCAATAAACCCTATATAGCGCGCGACTTCGCATGTGCCACCCGGCCAATGCGCCAACTCTTTTCTGGCAGGTTTCCCGATGCCCTCAGTCATCTTTCCCGGCCCCGAAGGCCGTCTCGAAGGTCGTTTCTCTCCTCCACCGCGCCCGCGTGCACCGGTCGCAATGATTCTGCATCCGCACCCCGAAGGTGGCGGCACCATGAATGATCGCATTGTGCAGCGGATGTACAAAACCTTCAGCGATCGCGGCTTTGCAACGCTGCGTTTCAACTTCCGCGGTGTTGGCCGCAGTCAGGGCAGCTTTGACAACGGTATAGGCGAACTCAGCGATGCAGCATCTGCGCTCGATTGGGTTCAGTCGATCCACCCAGAGGCGCAAACCACTTGGGTTGCCGGTTACAGCTTCGGCGCTTTGATCGGTATGCAGTTGCTGATGCGCCGCCCCGAAGTGCGCGGATTTATCTCGGTCGCACCGCCCGCTAACATGTATGACTTCAGCTTCCTTGCGCCCTGCCCGGCTTCGGGCATCTTCATTCAGGGTGCCGCGGACACGGTGGTGCAACCGACCGCCGTGCAGAAGCTCGTCGACAAGCTGCGCACGCAAAAGCACATCACGATCCATCATGAAGAGATCCCGCGCGCCAACCACTTCTTCGAGAATGAAATCGAAGATCTGATGGCGTCGGTCGATAATTATCTCGACTTCCGACTCGATCCGGACTGTCCGATCAAGTGATGACGTGAGCGGCGCAGAAGCTCTGCGCCGACGCGCACAATTCATCTGTTAATCAGACACTTAATCGTGCGAACGCGCGCGTAAATGAACATGCCTTGCATCGATTTATGTTATGTTGTAACATTTTATTTGTGGCGCCGCTTGCAGGTCCATAAATGGCAGAAAAGCCCCGATGCGGCCCCGCTTTGGAAAGAGAGGAGCCGAAAACATGGCATTTGCAGATCAGAAGAGCCTGAAGGAACGCAGCGCCGGCATGGCAGGCGCGATAATCCTGCCCGCAGCACTGGGCGCGATCTTCATCTCGGGATTGGCGGTAAAAGACATCATCCTGCCGCCAGAGCAGAAGCCCTTTGAAGGCGTAGCGGTCAAACTCCCGCCCCCACCACCGCTAGAGGAAATCGTCGAACCCAAACCGAAGCCGGACACGGCTTCCACTCAAGTGGTGGCACCGGAACGCCCGATTGAAATCCCGACTTCGGACTGGACAGTGAAGCCAATTGAACAATTGCCCCCGATTGGCGGCGAGGTAATCCCCTTCGCCTTGCCGCCGATTGACACCGGCCCCGGCTTCGGCTCGATCAAGCCGGCGGTCGCCACGCCGCGCAATGATCCGGGCCGCTGGGTGACGGAGAGCGACTATCGGACCATCTGGATCAATCGCGAATGGACCGGCACTGCGCGTTTCTCGCTCGAGATCAGTGCAAGCGGCCGCGTCACAGGTTGTGAGATCACGCGCTCAACCGGGCATAATGCGCTGGACAATGCGACATGCGAGCTAATCGCCAAGCGTGCGCGGTTCAATGCGGCAACTGACGCGAATGGCCAAGCCGTCGCCAGCACTTATTCCAATGCAATCTCTTGGGAACTACCCGACTAGCTTCGATCACTCACCGGTGATCTGCTGCACCTGATCAAGCGGAGCCTCTCCGCTTGATCCGGGCAGCGTCCAGATCAACACATTCAACACTGCAATCACCGCGAGCAGAAGCATCAACAGCGGCTGCTTGAGCGGTGCGCCTTTACGCCAAAGCAGATACGCACCAACGACCAGCGCGCCCGCAGCCAACATGATGATCGACAATACCGCATTCATGGCGTGAAACTCCTTGTATGATCCGTTAGACGATTTGCGGCCGGTAGCAAACGGGGCAAGATTGACTCGGGCTTTCGCCTCGCTAACACCGACCGCATGATCAAAAACTCAATTTCGCTCACACGTCGCCAGACCCTCGCCGGGCTTGGCGCGACGACCGCACTTACACTGTCTGGCTGCGCTGCGACCCCTCGCCCAGAGGGGATTGCGCAGGCTCAAACGATCGGTGCTGAGCGCTTGCTCGAGGTCGTGGCGTATAATCTGCTCCATCACGAGCCTAGCCGCGCAACGACGCTCGGCGTTGATACCGGTCGCTATGCCTATCTTCGCGGAAAGCTTGAGGATCAATCGCCCGAAGGCCAGCAAGCCTATGCCAGTACTTTGCGTGAAGATCTGGCGCGGGTGCGGGCGTTTCCGAAGGATGGCCTCGACAGCACCAACCGCACCAATCTGGAAGTGGTCGAAAGTGCATATGAGCTCGCCCTCGACGGCTTTGCCCTGCCCTATGGCGATACACCCGTCGGCAGCTGGCGCACCGCACCCTATGTCGTGATCCAGAATGTCGGTTCTTACATCGGCGCGCCGCGTTTCATGCAGTCAGACACGCCGATGCGCGATGGCGACGATGCCGACGCTTACATCGAACGGATGCAGCAGCTTCCCTCTGTGTTCGACGGGGAACTGGCGCGGATCAAAGCGGCGCGCGCGATGGGCGTTGTTCCGCCCGATTTCCTGCTCGACAAAGCCATCAACCAGATGGAGCAGAGCATCGCCAGCGCCGGCAAAGGCGAACTGTTCGCAGAACCTCTGCGCGCAAGATTGCGTGAGGCCGGTATGCCGGAAAGTCTTGCGAAACTGGCGAGCAGGCTGGAAACCGGCCCGATCGCTGAAGCGCTAACCCGTCAGTTGGAAGAATTGCGCGTAGAGCGCGGAGTTGCGACTTCCGAACCCGGGATTTCCGCCCGTCCACGTGGTGATGAATTTTACGCCTGGGCGCTTCGTTTAAGCACCACAACACGTATGACGCCCGATGAAATCCACCAGCAAGGTCTGGAAGAACTCGAAGCGCTTCATTCGCGGATGGACCCCATCCTGCGCGAGATCGGTTATACTGATGGCACTGTAGGCGAGCGTATGCAGGCGCTTGGTTCTGACCCGCGATATATGTTTGCAGAGGGGGATGCGGGTCGCGAGGAAATCTTCGAATTCATCTGGGACCGGATCAACTGGATCAAGAGCCAAATGCCGCGCGCCTTCAACACGCTGGTCGATCCCAATCTGGAGGTCACCCGAATTCCCATCGCGGAAGAAGCCGGTGCACCGGGCGCCTACGGCGGCGCTGGCAGCAAGGATGGCACCATTCCCGGACGCTTCTGGATCAATCTGCGCAGCACAGACCTGCACCGCAAATATGATCTGGCTGACCTGACCTATCACGAGGCCATTCCCGGCCACGTATGGGAAGGCGAATATTCCAACCGCTTGCCCTTGATCCGCTCGATCCTCGCCTTCAACCCGTTCAGCGAAGGTTGGGCATTGTACGGCGAGCAATTGGCCGACGAGCTCGGCGCTTATGACGATTTCAAGGTTGGGCGTTTGGGCTATCTGCAATCGCTCGCGTTCCGCGCTTGCCGTATGGTGGTCGACACAGGGCTGCACGCCAAGGGCTGGAGCCGCGAACGTGCAGTCAATTTCTTTGTCGAACGCAATGGCTCCAAACCGATCGAAGTGCGCGGCGAGGTTGACCGCTATTGCAGCTGGCCGGGCCAGGCGACGGGATACAAGCTTGGCCATAGCCGGATTGTCGACCTGCGCAGCCGCGCCGAGGCTGAGCTGGGCGCAGCGTATGACTTCAAGGCATTCAACGATGCTGTGGTGATGGGCGGCAACGCCCCGCTCAACGTGCTGGAAGCGAATGTAGAGCGGTATATTGCCAGCGCCTCACAATAGTCCAGATTATCGCTCTAGCCACACAGGGCAATGATGCAGGAATTCGCCAACACTGGCGGTAACTACACCGTTGGACATGCTCATGACTTATCACCACATTGGGGTAAAGTTTGAGTGACAACCGAAGGTCTGTGACGCCTGCGGCCAAATAAACAAATGAAAAGGCCCCGCTCCCGAATGGGAACGAGGCCTTCCTCTCCTCTACGTTAATCTTGTCAGGCGGCAACAATGCTGCGCGGAGCAGCTTCGCGAACACCTTGATCAACGTGATCTGCAAACTGAGCAAAATTCTCAACGAACAGCTTCACCAGCTTCTCAGCGGTGCGGTCATACTCTTCCTTGTCCGTCCATGTGCCGCGCGGATCGAGGATCGCGGTGTCCACTCCCGGAACGGCAACCGGCACATCGAAGCCGAAATTCACGTCCTTGCGGAATTCGACATCATTCAAGCTTCCATCGAGCGCTGCATTAAGCAGTGCGCGCGTCGCTTTGATCGGCATACGATTGCCCACGCCATATTTGCCGCCGGTCCAGCCGGTGTTGACCAGCCAGCACGCAACGCCGCCCTTGGCGATGCGTTCTTTCAAAAGATTGCCGTAAACGCTCGGGTGGCGCGGCATGAACGGTGCCCCGAAGCATGTGCTGAAGGTGGCTTCAGGCTCGGTCACGCCGATTTCTGTACCCGCTACCTTTGCGGTATAGCCCGACAGGAAGTGGTACATCGCCTGATCAGGCGTCAGCCGCGCAATCGGAGGCAAAACGCCAAATGCATCAGCGGTCAGCATGATAACATTGCTGGGCACCGGTCCGAGATTGTGTTCCGAAGTGTTCGGAATAAATTCGATCGGGTAAGCACCGCGTGTATTCTCGGCGAGCGTATTGTCATCGAAATCGAGTTCGCGGGTCTGCGGATCCATCACCACGTTTTCGAGCACTGTGCCAAACCGTCGTGTTGTTGCGTAGATTTCTGGTTCAGCTTCTTCAGACAGGCGGATCATCTTGGCATAGCAGCCCCCTTCAAAATTGAAGACCGCAGTGTCTGACCAGCCATGTTCGTCATCACCGATCAGCGTGCGGCTTGCGTCTGCAGAAAGCGTTGTCTTACCAGTTCCGGACAATCCGAAGAAGACGGCAGTCTGGCCGTCTGCGCCGACATTGGCCGAACAGTGCATCGGCATCACGCCCTTGGTCGGCAGCAGATAGTTGAGAATGCCGAAGACACTCTTCTTCATCTCTCCGGCGTAGCGTGTGCCGCCGATCAGGATCAGTTTCTCGCTAAGGTTCACAGCAATCACAGTTTCGCTGCGAGTGCCGTGGCGTTCCGGATCGGCGCGGAAACTTGGCAGATCAATGATCGTGTATTCAGGCGCGAAGTCAGCCAGTTGATCCGCAGTCGGGCGAACCAGCATCGTGCGGATGAACAGATTGTGCCAAGCAAGCTCGTTGATCACACGCACATTTACGCGGTGTTCCGGTTGTGAGCCGCCGTAAAGGTCCGCAACGAAAAGCTCGTCCTTTTCCTTGAGCGCAGCCAGAAAGTCTTCCTTCAGCGCGGCGAAATGCTCAGGCGTCATGCTGGCGTTGACTTTACCCCACCAAACGCTGTCTTCAGTCTCTGCATCGCGAACGATGAATTTGTCTTTCGCGCTGCGACCTGTGTGCGGGCCGGTTTGCACGACCAGCGCGCCATGGCGCGACAGTTCGCCTTCGCCCTTGGCTAATGCTTGCTCGACCAGTTGCGGTGTGCCGAGGTTTGAGTGAATGCGAGAGGCGGTTTCAATGCCCTGGGCGGACAAGGGAACGGCAAGCGAAATGGACACGCGATTCTCCTGGATGCTTCCGGAACTGACCTGAGCTGCAATCAGGCCTGTGTTTTGCTTCGATGCGCCGTTGCATGCACGGACCCATAGATGAGCTATGCATACGAATGCGCGGAATCGAGTTGTCCTCTAGTCTGGAGCTAAGGTGAGGTCAAACCGCGAGCGCCATATAGCCACAATCTGTCCGATTCTTGCGACCATTCGTTGTTTCATTTCGCCGGACACGCTAATTGCGTATGGATAGCGCGATGAAAGGGCCAGAAATGGACAATTCTGCGGCCGAATCTGGCCAAACAAGCGACAAATCTGTGATCGCGCTGGTCGACGACGACCGCAACATCCTGACGTCGGTTTCGATTGCGCTTCAAGCGGAAGGGTTCACCACTCGCGTTTATTCGGATGGCGAAACGGCCTTGAAGGCCTTGCTGGACAATCCGCCAGATCTGGCCGTGTTCGATATCAAGATGCCAAAGATGGACGGGCTGGAGTTGCTGCGCCGCGTTCGGCGCGAGTCTGCCCTGCCTGTCATATTCCTGACCAGCAAGGATGACGAGCGCGACGAGGAGATCGGGCTAGAGTTGGGCGCCGATGACTACATCGCCAAACCATTCAGCTTGCGTCTTTTGCTGGCCCGCATCCGCGCCATTCTGCGACGCGCTGATCATATCAACGCGGGCGAACAAAGCGACCCAGGCAATTCCGATCAGCGGCAAGCAGTCATTGCACGCGGCCTTCTCTATATGGACCCGTCACGGCATCATGTAACATGGAACGAGCAGCCCGTTTCGCTGACTGTCACGGAGTTTCTGATCCTCGAAGCGCTTGCGGGCCGTCCCGGGGTCATCAAGAGCCGAAACCAACTCATGGATGCGGCATACCCGGATGATGTCTTCGTCGATGACCGAACAGTCGACAGCCATATCAAGCGGATGCGCCGCAAGTTCCGCCAGGTCGACGACGATTTCAGCGCAATCGAAACGCTTTACGGTGCAGGGTATAGCTTCACAGATGGCTGATCCCGCGCGTCCATCAGCCTTGGCCCCGTCAATTGACCGGCTGGGCTGGAGTGCCCGCCTGTCGCTGACTTCGCGGATCCTGGCTGTGAACATTCTTCCTCTGCTCTTTTTGGGCGGCGGCATCTTTTACCTCGACACCTACCGTACCCAGCTCCTCAACGAGCGCTACAAGCTGGCGCGGATCGAAGCGCAGATCACCGCTGAAGCGCTCGCCGGTGCTTCGCGGACACGCCAGGAAGCCTTGCTCGTGCAGATCGGTAAAGAACAGCGCATGCGGCTCCGCATGTTCGATGCGGAAGGCTTGCTGTGGGCGGATAGTTTCGCGCTCGATGAACCCTCTTTCCAACTCGATCAGCCCGGCGATGAACCGCCCGGCGAGCGCTTCGCCCGCTGGCTTGATCGAGCCGTAGATACGATTGTCAGCGCTGAACCGGTGACTGACTATATCGAACCCGAATCGCAGCGTGCGGATGCTTGGCCAGAGGTTGTTCGCGCTCGCGACGAAGGGGTGAGCCAGATCACGTTGTATGACTGGCTCGACGGAACACCAGTTATCACTGCTGCAGCGCCGGTGGGCTTGAACGGCGCCACGCTGTTGACCACCCGCAATGCGGTAGACATCACTGAGTCTGTTCGCGCGGCCCGTTCAACGCTTGGCCTGGCTGTGCTGCTCGTTCTGGTAGCTTCGATCCTGCTTTCGCTGTTTCTTGCGCGGACTATCGTCGCGCCGATCAGGTTGCTGTCATCAGCGGCGGCAAAGGTACGCCAAGGCCGCGACCGCGAAGTAGAGGTGCCACGTCTGCCGAATCGCCGCGATGAGATCGGCACACTCGCACGCTCCGTCTCTGATATGACGAGCGCATTGAGGCATCGCATCGATGCCGTCGACAGCTTTGCCGCCGACGTCGCGCACGAGATCAAGAACCCACTGGCGAGCCTGCGCAGCGCAATGGAATCTCTTCCCCGCGTGGAAGACCCGGAACTGCGCAACCAATTGCTCGCTGTCGCCACCCATGACGTGCGACGGATTGATCGCCTGGTTTCCGAGATATCTGACGCCAGCCGGATCGATGCAGAAATGTCGCGGGCGAAGCGTGAACGCATCGATATGACGCAATTGATCAAGGCAATCGTCGGCTCACGCGAAACCCGCGCCGAGAACGCGGACCACCAGATCGAGATCACTAGCCGCGGTCATGCGGCAATCGTGACCGGAGTTGCGCCGCGCCTGGAACGCGTGATCGAAAACCTGCTCGACAATGCCGTATCATTCTCGCCAGTCGACGCGCCCATCCTTGTCGATATCAGCAATGATGGAGACTGTGTGGCAATTACGGTTTGTGATGCTGGGCCAGGCATTCCGGAAGATGAGAGAGAGAAAGTGTTCGAACGATTTCACTCGGTTCGGCCCGAGGCGGAAAGCTTTGGCAATCACTCTGGCCTCGGCCTTGCTATCGCACGCGCCATTGCTGAAGCTCATGACGGGCGGTTAATCGCAGAAAGCCGACCCGACGGCGCAGACGGCGCCTTCATGCGTTTCGAGATGCCAGCAGCGCGATGAGCGATGGCAAAACCGTAATCGGCGTTAGCGCGGTTGCGATCGACGGTCGCGCCGTCCTGATTGAAGGCCCTCCGGGAAGAGGCAAGAGCAGTCTGGCGCTCGCATTGGTCGATCGCGGTGCAGTGCTGATCGGAGATGACGGCGTGTGTCTCGCAAACGGCAGCGACCAAGTGATAGCCAGACCTCCGCCAAACATTGAGGGGAAACTGGAGATCCGCGGCGTCGGTATTGTGAACCTGGAAACCACATCCGCGCCGCTGGCCTTGATTCTTTTGCTCGAGGCCGAAGGTCCAAGACTTCCCGAAATCCTTGAGCAGCGCGAAATATTCGACTGCTCCGTACCGGTTCTGCCCTTCCGCACAGGCGATGCAATTCAAGCGACCCGCGCCGAATGGGCATTGCGCGCACATGGGCTTAGCTTCTAGCGTCGATCACCATGAGCTCCACCGATCACCTCGACTCGGCGCCACAGCACATCCTGTTGGTCACAGGCATGTTGGGTGCCGGCAAATCCACTGCACTCGATGTGCTGGAGGATTTGGGTTGGGAAACAATCGATAATCTGCCGGTGCGATTCCTCAAGGCAATGGCAGCTGCTCCTGGCTTGTCAGGCGCGCCCATTGCTATCGGATTTGATTCACGCACACGCGGGTTTGTACCGGACGAGATAATCGGATTAGTCGATAGGTTATCTCATCAGAACGTCTCAATCTCGACCATGTTCATTGACTGCTCGACCGAAGAACTGGAGCGACGCTACAATGAAACGCGCCGCCGCCACGCACTCGCAAGCGGGCGTCCACTAGCAGAGGGGATACGCGCGGAACGCGATCTGTTGGCACCGCTCAGGAACTGGGCCGAAGTCGTTGTCGACACCACCAGTTTCAATCCGAACGAGTTGCAGCAGAAACTGCGCGAACTCTATTCACAATCCCCCAGCACTCCGATGACGGTAACGGTCTCCAGCTTTGGGTTTGCCAAAGGCTCCCCTCCGGTCGCCGATCTCGTGTTTGATATGCGATTCCTTGATAACCCACATTGGGTAGACGGATTACGTGAACTGACCGGGCTCGACAAAGCCGTGGGTGATCACATCAGGAATGATCCGGGCTTCAAATCCGCCACCTCTCAAATTCTCCCGCTGATCACGGATTTGCTGCCAAGATATCAGGCGCAAGGCAAATCGTATGTTCACATTGCCTTTGGCTGCACCGGCGGACGCCATCGGTCTGTCTTCACCGCCGAACACATCGCAGAAGGCTTGCGCGAGGCAGGATTTTCGCCCACTGTCCGCCACCGCAATCTGGGTTCACGCACCAGCGACGAGATCGAAGGGGCAAGGCGTTGAGCACCAATAGAAACACCATACGGCGTCGTGCCGCAGGAATGAACGGACTTCGCACACTCTCATGATCGGATTGATCCTCGTCACGCATGGCGATCTGGCCAACCACTTTGTGGACGCGATGGAGCATGTTGTCGGCCCGCAACAAGACGTGGCCACCGTGTGCATCGGCCCTAACGACGATATGGAAAACCGGCGCCAGGAAATTGCCGACGCAATCTCGTCGGTCCAACATGGCGACGGTGTAATCGTATTGACCGATCTGTTCGGCGGCACGCCATCTAATCTGGCGATTTCGCTGCTTGATCGCGGCCATGTTGAAGTGATTGCCGGCATCAACCTGCCGATGCTGATTCGTCTGGCTGGAGCGCGCAAGAAGATGAGTGTAATCGATGCCGTTGCCGCGGCGAAGAAGGCTGGCCGCAACTACATCACTGTCGCCAGCGAGTTTCTCGGCGACGAGGCTGCGCCGGAAGAGGCCCGCGCGTGAGCGAGTTTCGCAAGACAATTACTATCGTCAACAAGCGCGGGCTGCATGCACGCGCCAGTGCAAAATTCGTAGGTGCAGTTTCTGTCCTGCCCGAAGGCACGCATGTACGTGTTGCGAAGGACGGCAATGAAGCAGCTGGCGGTTCGATCCTGGGCCTGATGATGCTTGGCGCCGCCAAAGGCGACGATGTTGAGCTGATCGTTGGCGGAGTGAATGCCGAAAGTGTGGGCGGCGAACTGGCCGCTCTGATGGAAGACGGCTTTGGCGAAGAGTAACCTTTGTGTCTGATCGCCGAGAGATCACCGGCTTTTCCAACCCGACGGTCAAATATCTGCGCAGTCTGCGCGAAAAGAAGCACCGGAAGGCGGCTGGCCAATTTCTGGCCGAAGGATTGCGCCTGCTGACCGATGCGCGGGAATGCGGGCATGTTCCGGAAGTGCTAGTGATGGCCAGCGGGCGCGATCCGCATCCACTGCTCAGCGCTCTTGAAGCAGACGTCCTGGAGGCGGGCGGCGAGGTCATCGAGACTTCGCCCGATATCCTAAGCAAGATCACCGGCAAATCGAACCCGCAAGCGTTAGCAGGCGTGTTTGCTGAATTTGATACTTCACTGGACGTTATCAAACGCGAAGCCGCAAACATCTGGCTGGTGGCACAAGCGCTGCGCGATCCGGGCAATCTGGGTACCATGCTGCGCACAGGAGATGCTGTGGGCGCCGGCGGGCTTATCCTGATTGACGATTGCGCTGACCCTTTCAGCGTCGAAGCCGTACGCGCCAGCATGGGCGCGATTTTCACGCAGGCCGTGGCGCGTGCAAGCTGGGAAGAGTTCCTGCCATGGCTACGCAGTGGTTCGGGCCAATTGGTCGCCGCAAGCTTGCGCGACGCAGTGCACTATCGCGGTGCACCCTATGAAAGCCCCTGCTTCATTCTGGTCGGCAATGAGTCGCAAGGCCTGCCCGAGGAATACGAAACCGCATGCGATTTGCGCGTCACGATGCCGATGAAAGGCCCCGCGGACAGCCTCAACGCAGCGGTAGCTGGGGCGGTGTTGGCTTACGAAGTGCTGGCCGGGCTGGACGGCTGATCACTCTCAGCAAATCGAACACCTGGGTTGCGGGATTCTTACTGCGTTTGGGCGACTAGAGAGACTGGCGCCTCGATCGACGAGACTGGACGCATTGGGTGATACCCATTCCGGATCGTATGTGGGTGCGAAGATCAGGCCTGTCGGGCGGTCTGCCAGGTCGAAATAGATCAGGGCCATCAATCGCTCAAGGTTGTCGCCATCCCAACGCGAAAAGCTGACCCTCCAGCGATCACCGTCGGGCCTGCGCCATGCCCGCGGCTTGCTATCAGAAAATTCGGCCAGCCGTGCCCGCTCAAACTGGTCAAGCTCAAGCATTCCACCCAGCGTCGGATCACCACCCGACGTGACCGCTTCGGCAAAGGAGCTCGCAAACCCATACCGCGAAGGCAATTCGTCGGCGGCCATAGCCGCTTCCGTTGGGGCAAAGCGCGAAATCACCGGGTTGACCGCAAATCCATAAAGTACGCCTTCACGGTCAAACAACATGACGGTGGAGCGGGCCAATCCTTTTTGGTCGTCATCCTGATCGCAATACCAATCGATGATCACTAGTTGCTTCTCGCCACCAGGCTGTAGTGCCCTGCCGCACCCAGCCAGTTTGGAAAGCTCTGAATACTCAAGATCGCTTAGCGGTGGCATGTCTTCACGGTCGCGCAAATCTGCACCCATGAATATCGCATTGGCGATCTCTGACGCGGTTTCAGCGCATTTCGGTGTGTCGGACTGCGCAACAAGTGGTGCAGCGAGCATTGATGCAGCAAGTAGGCATGAAATCTTACGCATGGTGAGGCTCCCTCAATCCACGCGACCCATTGTTCTAAATATACAAAAGCCCGGAATTTTCCAAGCGTTCGAACACTACTGTTAAAAATTACTCAATGCCTTGCTTGCCGCCATCGATGAGCAAGTCGTCCGACGTATATCGCGGCGCGCCTTCGACGAGTGGGACCTCCTCGATTTCGCGTTTGCCGATCTCAATGCCTTTTTCCGCCAACCTCTTGCCGGATGACAGCACATTGCGTTCAAAGCTGCCCACGAAGCTGTTGTAATTCTTGACCGCGCTTTCGAGGCCTCCCCCCACCCGTTTCAGATGCTGTGCAGCGGTTGAAAGGCGTTCGTACAACTCTGCCCCCATGCGTCCGATTTCCTGCGCCTCTTTCGCAAGGCCATCTTGCCGCCAGACTTGCGCGACAGTCCGCGCGATGGCGACCAGATTGGTCGGGGTAGCCAGCAAGACACGCCGTTCGAAAGCAAAGTCCCACAGGGTTGGATCCGCATCCAGGGCAGCTGTCACAAAATGTTCGCCCGGAATAAACATGATGACGTAGTCGGGTGCTTCTTCAAACTGGCTTTGATAGCTTTTTGCGCCAAGCGTCTGGACGTGGGTGCGCATGGACTTCGCATGCATTTCCAAATGCGTCTTGCGCGCATCGTCGTCATCAGCCTCAAACGCAGCCTGATAGGCGTTGAGCGAAACTTTGGAATCGATCACGAGCTTTTTCTGGCCCGGTACGTTGATGATGGCATCAGGGCGAAGGCGCCCGTCTTCAGTGTCGACCAACTGCTCCATCAGAAAATCGGTGTGTTCAGCAAGGCCGCATTGTTCGAGCAGGTTTTGCAGCGCCCTCTCGCCCCAGCGGCCACGTGCCTTAGGCGCATTGGTGAGCGAATTGCCCAGCCGCTGCGCCTCGCGGCGAACCTCTTCCTGCCCTTCACGCATCGACTGGATCAGGCCGGTCAGCTGACCAAAGGCATCGACCCGCTGTTTCTCCAGCGTTTCAACTTGTAGCTCATACTTGGCCAGCCGCTCACCCACGGGTTGCAGCAAGGTCTTGATCTTGGCTTCACCCGCTTCCTCGGACTGCTTGAAGCGCTCATCAGCACGCTTGAGGAATTCTTCCTGACTGCGCGACAGAACTTCGCTGCCCAGCGCCTTGAACTGCGCGAGCATCTCCTCGCGAGCCTGCGTCATTTGCGTCATCTGCTTGTCGAAATTGGCCGCATTGGCCTGCAAGGTCGCGATCTCTATCCGCGCCTCGCCCAATTCCTTGATCGCGGTTTTGAATTCGGCTTCGCGTTCCGCAGCAACAGCCTCCACTTCGGCCAATTTGGCCGTTGCACCCGCCGCTTGGCGAGAACCGATAAACCACCCTGCCCCCGCACCAATTGCGAGACCAAGAACAAGCGCGATGATAGCAAGAAGTGTCGGGTCCATCCCCTCAACTTAGGCGGAACGGAACCGGAACGCCAGTGCTGAGTAAGGTTTACCCGCAGCTTACGCCGCCTGACGCAGTTTCTTCAGCTTCTTCAGCGCCATCTGACGTTTCAGGCGCGACAGGTGGTCGATGAAGAGAATACCCTCCAGGTGGTCCATCTCGTGCTGGATGCAGGTTGCGAGCAGGCCTTCCATATTCTCTTCATGGTGGTTGCCGTCCAGATCCTGATATCGGACCGTGCAGGTCGCCGGACGATCTACATCGGCGTAAATCTCAGGCACGGACAGGCAGCCTTCCTGATAGGTTGACTGCTCTTCCGCGGGATCAACGATAACCGGATTGATGAACGTGCGCGGCTCTTTCTTGGTAGCCGGATAGGTGTGCTTGTGCCCGTCATGCTCGCATTCGATCGGATCCGCATCAGGGTCTTCCGGTTGCAGATCGATCACCAGCAAGCGTTTGGGCACGCCAACCTGAATGGCGGCGAGGCCAATTCCGGGCGCGTCATACATCGTTTCGAACATGTCCTCGACCAGCTGTTTCAGCTCGTCATTGAACTCGTCTTCCGCAACGGGTTCAGACACGACTTTGAGCCGGGGGTCCGGCACTTCCAGAATTTCACGAATAGCCATAAAGCGGAAATAGGCGGTTGAGAGCTATATTTCAACGAAACTGTTATCGCTCGCGGCAGTTCGCTTACGCGAACACCTCCGCGGGGGCGGCCTACAGGCCGACGGGCGGTCGCCCGTTGACTGCCGTGACTTTAATCAACAGGCCTCCGCGCCCTAAGCGCCTGCGCCAGCGTGCCTTCGTCCAGATAATCGAGCTCGCCACCCACAGGCAGGCCATGCGCCAGCTGCGTGATGCGAAGCGGAAACGCCTCTAGCCGCTCAGCCAGGTAATGCGCGGTGGTTTGCCCCTCCAACGTCGCGTTCATCGCCAGAACCACCTCGTCGATCCCACCTTCTTCAATGCGAGACAAAAGCGAAGCGATATTCAGATCCTCCGGCCCGATGCCGTCGAGTGCGGACAGTTTTCCGCCCAGCACGTGATACCTGCCGGTGAACAGTCGCGCGCGGTCAAGCGCCCAAAGGTCTGCCACATCTTCGACCACGCAGAGCGATTTCAGATCGCGGCGGTGGTCGGCACAAATCCCGCAAGGGTTCTTCGTATCGACATTGCCGCAAATTTCGCATTCAACCAGCGTATCGCGAACCGCGCCCAATGTCTCTAGCAGCGTTGGCAGCGCCTGCTCACGGTTCTTGACCAACCACAAAACCGCGCGCCGCGCGCTGCGCGGGCCCAATCCGGGCAGACGCGACAATGCACCTGCCAATGCTTCGATCTCTTGCGATGCCATGTCGTGACAGATAGGGGCTTGAGCGAATTCGAGAAAGGCCCGCCTGCACTGTTATGCGCCCCAAAATGACAATAGCGTTCATGGGAACCCCTGACTTCGCCGTTCCGGCGCTGGTTGCGCTGCACGAAGCAGGGCAAGAGTTGGTGTGCGTCTATACCCAGCCGCCGCGCCCCGCAGGGAGAGGGAAAAAGCTTCAGCCATCCCCCGTGCACCGCAAGGCGGAAGAACTGGGGATCGAGGTTCGGCATCCGACCTCTCTCAAGAACCAAGATGCGCAGGCGGAGTTCGCGGCATTGCAAGCAGATGTGGCGGTGGTAGCTGCCTATGGCCTGATCCTGCCGCAAGCGGTGCTCGACGCGCCCAGCTACGGCTGTCTCAATATCCACGCTTCAATCCTGCCGCGCTGGCGCGGAGCGGCCCCCATCCACCGCGCAATTCTGGCCGGAGATGCGGAAACGGGTGTTACGATCATGCAGATGGAAGCCGGGTTGGATAAAGGGCCCATGCTCGCCAAGGTGATAACACCGATAAATGCCAAGACCACGGGCGAACTGACAGAGGAACTGGCCGAACTGGGCGCCAATGCAATGGTGGGCGTGCTCAACGATCTGGAGCATCTGGCCGCGATCCCGCAGGATGATGATGCGGCAACCTATGCGCCCAAGATAGATAAAGCCGAAGCGCGGATCGACTGGTCAAAACCGGCAGAGGAAATTGAACGGCTGGCGCGTGGCCTCGCCCCCTTCCCGGGCGCATGGTTTGAAAGCGACGGAGAGCGCGTAAAATTGCTGCGGGCAGAATTGGCCGAAGGTTCAGGTAATCCCGGTGAGGTTCTCAATGAAGATTTCACCATCGCTTGCGGATCCGGCGCGATCCGCCCGCTCCGCCTGCAACGCGCGGGCAAACCGGCGATGGATCGTGAGGACTTCCTGCGCGGCAATCCCATTGCGAAAGGCACCATTCTGTCGTGACCCGTTTCGCGCTGACACTGGAATTTGACGGCACACCGTTTCAGGGCCTGCAGCGTCAGAAGCATGGTCCAACCGTGCAGCAGGCCGTCGAGGAGGCGGCAAATGCCGTAACTGGTGAAGATGTTCGCCTGTTCAGCGCTGGCAGAACTGATACCGGCGTGCATGCTCTGGCCATGCGCAGCCACATCGACATCGGAAAAGAACTGGCACCATTCCGCCTGATGGAGGCATTGAACGCCCATCTGCGCCCTAACCCCATCGCCGTGACACATTGCGAGATTGCGCCTGAAGAATGGCATGCCCGGTTTTCGTGTATCGGGCGAAGCTATGTCTATCGCATCATCAACCGCCGTGCACCGCTGACGATCGATCATAAGCGCGCCTGGCAAGTCCCGCAGGAGCTTGATGAAAAGGCGATGCACCGCGCTGCGCAGACGCTGGTTGGCAAGCACGACTTTACCACCTTCCGATCTGCGCATTGCCAGTCAGACAGTCCGGTCAAATCACTCGATCGCTTGGATGTCGAGCGAGACGGAAACGAAATCCGCATTCACGCCGCTGCGCGCAGTTTCCTGCACCATCAGGTGCGCAGCATGGTCGGCTGTTTAAAGCTTGTCGGACAAGGTGTTTGGCGCGAAGATCAGGTTGCAAAAGCACTCGCTGCACGCGACCGGCAGGAATTAGGGCTTAACGCCCCGCCACATGGTCTCTACTTCGTAGAAGCTACTTACCCCGATTCTTGAGAGGAATAATCATGACCACCACTGGCCAACAGCTTTTCACCACGCTTACCGCCGACGGCAAACTGACGCTGGAAGTGAGCGAAGAGAGCTTTCCTGAACCAACGGGAAATCAAGTGCTGGTCAAGATGGAGGCTGCGCCAATCAATCCGTCAGATCTCGCGATCCTGACCAGCGCAGCCGATTTCGATAATGCCGAATATTCGCCGGGCAAAGTTGTCGCGCAAATGCCTGAACCTTTCCTCTCAGGCCAGAAAAGCCGCCACGGCCAACGTTTGCCAGCCGGCAATGAAGGTGCAGGCACTGTGGTTGCGACCGGCGACAGCGACATGGCCAAGGCGCTGATGGGCCAGCGCGTGGCCTGCGTTCCCGGCAATGCCTTTTCGCAATACGCTATCGCCGATGCGATGATGTGTTTGCCGCTGGGTGACCATTCCAGCGAAGTGGGTGCGTCCAGCTTCGTCAATCCGATGACTGCGCTGGGATTTGTCGAAAATGCAAAGATGGATGGGCAGAAGGCAATCGTCCATACAGCTGCGGCATCAAACCTTGGACAAATGTTGGTCAAGATTTGTCAGGAAGACGGTATCGAGCTGGTCAACATCGTGCGCAAAGCCGAACATGTCGAGATGCTGAAAGGTATTGGTGCGAAATATGTCGTCAACTCCTCTGACGATGATTTCATGGAACAGCTGCGCACAGCAATTGACGAAACCGATGCTTTCTATGGGTTTGACCCGATCGGCGGTGGGCAAGCGGTCGACAATGTGTTCAAGGCGATGGAGCAGGTCGCGGTCAGCAAGATGACCGAATATTCGCGCTATGGCTCTAACCAGGCAAAGCGCATGTTCATCTACGGCCGCCTGGACTTCGGCCCGACAATCCTTACGCCAAGCTATGGCTTTGGCTGGACGCTGTCAGGCTGGCTGCTGACTCCATTCCTGGCCAATGCGGGGATGGAAACTGTCGTGAAGATGCGCACCCGCGTACAGCAAAACCTTACCACCACCTTTGCGTCGAGCTACAAGGCGAAGGTCAATCTGGAAGAGATGCTGACCAAGGAAGCGATCAGCGATTATCGCCAGATGAAGACCGGCGAAAAATATCTCGTCACGCCCTGGGGCTGAATTTTCAGCGGTTATCAAATGCTGACTGGATCGCGCCGGGATCACTGATCCCGTTCGCGATCAGCAGCTGCAGCAGAATTCGCGCCTTTTGCGGATTGAGCGCACGCGCAGCGACGAACCCGTTGGCATCGTCCTCCGGCTCGCGATCAACCAACCCCTCATCCGTGCGGCTGGCTCGGACAATAATCAGCCCATCTTGAGCAATACGGGCCAGTTCACGCCGCACAGCGTCAGGTATATTGCCTTCACCCACCCCGGCAAGCACCACACCGCGGCAGGCTTCGCCGATCATGCAGGCTAAGGCTCGCGGTCCCATTCCGGCATAGACGTAGATGATGGGAACTTCTGGCAGAATGTCGGCCCAATCGAATTGCGCTCCGGCATCGCCCCGCCATGGCGCACCAAACCAGTCGAGCGATGCAGGCGTAACCAATGCAACCGATTCACGTGGAAAGCCGCGAAACGCATCAGTGCCGCGTGTACGAACCTTGTGAACGTCGCGTGCAGCAAACACCCGGTCACCCATCACAACCAGAACGCCGCGCCCCGCCGCCTCCGGATCGCTCGCAACCCGAACCGCGTTGGCGAAATTTCGCATTCCGTCATAGCCCACCGCGTCGGCCGGTCGCATTGCCCCCACCACAACCACCGGCTTGGTTGAGGGCAGCGTCAAATCGAGCAGGAACGCGGTTTCTTCAAGCGTATCTGTGCCGTGAGTTACGATCACTCCGTCGCAATCGTCATCTGACAGCGCTGCGCAAATGGCGGGATACAGCTCGTTCCACACAGCTGGTCCCATGTCTGCCGAATCGATATTTGCGATCTGACGGCCCGATAACTCCGCATCCAGCCCTAGCCCGCCAGCCTGCTGGAGATAGTCATCAATACCGATCTGACCGGCGCGATAATCGTTCGCAATGGCAGAGCCGGCAATCCCGGCAATGGTGCCGCCGGTTGCGAGAACGGTGAGCTTTGTCGACATGATTTGAGGGTTAGCTTGCCCGCAGTGATCAGAGCAATGTATTTTGATGCGCTTATCATTTGCAGCCAGGCCGCCCCATCACCATAAGTGCTTTCAATCGGCCCGACGGGGCCGGAGAAAAAATGGACGGATTTGTTCTTGTCTGAAGCGACACTCAATCTCGTGACGATCTCGATCACGCTTGGTGTGCTCGTTTTCGCTATCGGTCTGCTGCGCCATCTATGGCGCATGTTCTTTCCGATGTATGTCGCCACCAGTTCTCTATTCAGCGGGCAACAGCAGGTTTTCCCTGAAGCGCTGCAAGGGACAATCTATCTGGAATTGCCGCATACGCTGGTGCTGATTCTTTTGGTATTCTGGCTAGGCAAGGTGTCGCTGGGCGACCGGATAGCCAAGCGGAAGAGGCAGCGATCCACGGCATCCGAGGCCGCTTGATCGCGATGGGCCTGATAGCTGTCTGAACCAGAATATCGAAAGATCACCCATCACTTTAAACTCTATGATTGATTTTCCGAGAATCGGCGCTAGATAGCGCGTCTCCGCAAGACGGAATGGGCGATTAGCTCAGTTGGTAGAGCATCTCGTTTACACCGAGAGGGTCGGCAGTTCGAGCCTGTCATCGCCCACCATTCCTTCACAAATTGTTGTTTTTCGTGGATGAAACCCGCTTGCGGGTGCATCGCATGCCAGAGTGCGCTTATCCGCATGTCATGGACTCGATGGACATAGCCATTGCCGGATGCGGCCCAGCAGGAATCGCTGCCGCGCTGTTGCTGCATGCAGACGGCCATCGCGTCACGATCTTCGATCGATTTGAAACGCCGCGCCCGCTCGGATCGGGTTTGATGATTCAGCCTTCGGGCATGGCGGTGCTTGCGCAGCTTGGTCTGGCAGAGGCAATTGCCAGGCGTGGCGCGCGGATTGATGCGTTGAAAGGCGAGCAGCAAGACGGCCGCGTCGCTCTTGATGCGCCTTACGCAAGATTCGGTTCAACAGAGGTGTTCGGGCTCGGCATACAGCGTGCCAGCCTGTTCGATTGCCTGTATCAGGCCGCTCTGTCAGCGGGCATCCGCATCGAAACAGGCCATGAGGTTAGCGGATCGGTGCTCAAGGGGCATCAGCGAAGCCTTATCTTTGCAAGCGGTTCAAGCAGCGATTCGTACGATATTGTGGTCGATGCAATGGGGTGGCGATCATCGCTTACGGGAGAGACCCCTCCTCTTCTGCCTTATGGTGCCTTGTGGGCAACGGTCCCGCTTGAAGTCAGTGATCCGTTTGCTGGAAACCTGCTCGAACAACGATATCGGCATGCTGACCAGATGGTCGGCGTGTTGCCAATCGGCCGTCGCAGTAAAAGCGGGCCTGAAGAGGCCGCTTTCTTCTGGTCGCTTAGAGGTGACCAATCCGCTGCATGGAAAGATGCCGGACTGGACACGTGGAAGCGCGAGGTTGCGGCATTATGGCCAGAGGCACAGACCCTACTCGGCCGGATCAACAACCCGGACCAGCTTACCTTTGCCCGTTATGCTCATCGAACCGCACCGAGTTTTTCCGAGACGGCATTGGTCCACATCGGCGATGCATGGCATTCCGCCAGCCCGCAATTGGGCCAAGGCGCAAACATGGCGCTGCTGGATGTATGGGCGCTTGCCTTCGGGATGCGCCACTCGCGGACGGTCTATGATGGGCTACGATTGGCGCACAGCCTGCGCGGGGACCATGTATGGCTTTACCAGCTCGTCACCGCACTGTTCACACCGCTGTACCAGTCGGATAAACGCTGGCACGCCGCCGTACGAGACCGTTTGGTCGCACCGCTTTCGCGGTTCGGGCCGATAGCGCGAATTCAGGCGCACCTGATGTCAGGCTTGTTCGGGTTTCCGCTACAGCCATTGGGGTTGGAACTGTCGGACTATTCCGCGATTGCCGCTTCAATGGCCGCGATCGCTTCTTCCGAGTTCCAGTGATAGCCGCCCGCGACACGAAAAAGTTCCTTCCCCTCGGCATCATACAGCACGGTGAGCGGCATCGCCCCACTACCTCCGAAGCTCACACCCAGATCATTCGCGGGATCAAGCCAAGGCTCCAGATGCGTAAAATCGCGATCTTCGAAGAACGGCACGACGGCTTCTTCGCCGCGCATATCCTGGCTTACGGTCAGTACGCGCAGCTCACCCTCTTTCAGCGCAGCGAGTTCATCCAGCATCGGCATTTCGACAACGCATGGCGCGCACCAGGTGGCCCATAGGTTCATCAGAACCGGCTGACCTTGCAGAGCGGCCAGATTGAGCTCCGCTCCATCAGGATTAGTCACATTGACTGCCGGCATCAATTCGCCTGCAAAGCTGTAATCGATCTCGCCGGTCAACTCCTGCTTGTCTACGCCCAATTCCTCTTGCGGTTGCGCGCCATCGCCAGCGCCACTATCGCAGGCGGCGAGAAACAACGCCGAGGCGCAGATGAGCGACCAAGACAACGATACCGGGCGAAAAGACATAGAGGCAGGCTCCAATCAGATGTGGGGCGGAAGGTTCGCTGAAGGGCCTAGCGCGATCATGCGCGAAATCAATGCTTCGATCCCGTTCGACAAAGCCCTGTGGCGCCAGGATATCCGCGCATCCAAGGCGCATGCAAGCATGCTGGGTGCACAAGGCATCATCAGCAAGGCGGATTGCGATGCCATTCTGGGCGGACTGGATCAGATTGCTGCCGAATACGCGCGCGATGGCGTGCCCGAGGATTGGGACCTCGAGGATATTCACATGACAGTCGAAGCGCGGTTGACCGAATTGATCGGGCCAGCCGCTGGCCGCCTGCACACAGCGCGCAGCCGAAATGACCAGGTTGCAACCGATTTCCGGCTCTGGGTGCGTGATACAATTGATGAATTGGATTCCGCGCTGGGCCAACTGCAACTGGCGCTGCTCAATCAGGCAGAAGCGCATGCTGACAGCATAATGCCTGGCTTCACGCATTTGCAGACTGCTCAGCCAGTAACATTGGGCCATCACCTGATGGCCTATTTCGAGATGATCGAGCGCGACCGCGACCGTTTTAACGACGCGCGTACCCGGCTCAGCATGTGTCCTTTGGGCAGCGCAGCACTCGCCGGTACCGGTTTTCCGATAGACCGCGAAGCAACAGCCATGGCGCTTGGGTTTGCTGCTCCCACTCGCAACAGTCTTGATGCTGTGTCAGACCGCGATTTTGCCCTCGATTTCTTGATGGCTGCAAGCCAGTGCGCATTGCACCTTTCGCGGCTTGCAGAGGAATTCATTATCTGGGCCAGCCAACCCTTCGGTTTTGTGCGCATGGCGGACAGCCTGTCGACGGGTTCCTCCATCATGCCGCAGAAGAAGAACCCCGATGCCGCCGAACTGGTGCGCGGGCACACGGGTCGCATCATTGGCTGCGCGACCTCGCTGATGATCACGATGAAAGGGCTGCCGCTCGCCTATTCAAAGGATATGCAAGACGACAAACCGCCCGTGTTCGAGGCCGCGGGGCTGTTGGAGCTTTGCATCGCGGCGATGAGCGGAATGATTGCCAACAGCACTTTTAACACCGCACGGATGCGTCAAGCAGCCGAACTTGGATACGCAACTGCCACCGACCTCGCGGATTGGTTAGTGCGCGAGGCCGACGTTCCGTTTCGAGAAGCGCACCACATCACAGGCGCTGCGGTTAAACGCGCAGAGGCAGACGGTGTTGCCCTGGACCAGCTGCCGCTCAGCGTGCTTCAGGAAATCGACAGCCGGATTGATGATAGAGTGTTCAAAGCGCTCTCGGTCGACGCCTCAGTCGCCTCGCGCAACTCATATGGCGGCACCGCGCCTGATCAGGTAAAGGCGCAGATTGCCGCAGCGAAAGAGCGGATGGGATTGAAGCAATGACAAAACGGTCGATCGTCACACTCACGCTTGCCGCGATAGCGCTTGGCGCTTGCGGGCAACGCGCCGACATTCAACCGCTCGCAAACTCTAGCTTGCCGCCAGCGCCCTATGGGAGCGAAGCCAAACCAGAAGCGGAACAGCTATTGGAACTGGAAACTTTGGCAGCGCCGCAACGTAGTGTTGAGTTGAGGCGTCGTTCGGAAGAACGCGAAGACGACCCGTTCGATCTTCCCCCAGAATAGGGCAATTTTAGCAAGTCTATGGACCATTTTGCACTCAAAGACGGTGTGCTTCACGCCGAAAACGTGCCTTTGCCGCAGATAGCCAGAGAGGTGGGGACGCCGGTCTATGTCTACTCGCGCGCAACGCTGGAACGGCATGCACGCGTTTTTCGAGAAGCACTGGACGAAGTGCCAGACAAGCTGATTGCGTTTGCGGTCAAATCGAATCCCAATCTGGCTGTACTGAAAGTGCTGCAAAACCAGGGGTATGGTGCCGATGTCGTTTCCGTTGGCGAAATGCGCCGCGCGCTGGCCGCAGGTATCGCTCCGGAAATGATCGTCTTCTCTGGTGTGGGAAAGACCCGCCGCGAAATGATCGAGGCGCTTGAAGCCGGGATCGGTCAATTCAACATCGAGAGCAAAGAAGAAGGCCTGGAGCTGGCCGAAATCGCGGAAGGAATGGGCCTGACCGCAGATTGCGCGCTGCGAATCAATCCGGACGTCGATGCCGGAACGCATGACAAGATTTCGACGGGCAAGGCCGACAACAAGTTTGGCGTACCGATTGATCAGGCCGCGCAAATCTTCGGAAAGCTTGCCAGCCAGAAAGGCGTGAACCTGCGCGGCGTCGCGGTACACATCGGCAGTCAGCTGGCCGACATCACTCCGCTCGAAAGCGCGTTCGCAAGGCTCGGTGAGCTCATTGCCGGGTTGCGCGGCGCGGGCCACACGATCACCCATGTCGATCTGGGCGGCGGCCTTGGCGTGCCTTATCGCAAGGGCGAAGTTCTGCCCAGCCCAGCCGAGTATGGAGCCATGGTCGCCCGCGTCACTAAAGACTGGGGCGTCAAACTGATCTTTGAGCCCGGCCGTGTTATCGCTGGCAACGCCGGGGTTCTGTTGACCGAAGTGGTGCGCGTAAAGCGCGGGCTCAACAACCCCTTCGTGATTGTCGATGCGGCAATGAACGACCTTGCCCGCCCCGCCCTATACGGAGCGTATCACCATTTTGAAGCGGTTACGCCCACCGGTGAAAGCATGATCGCCAACATCGTCGGCCCGATCTGCGAAACTGGTGACACCTTTGCGCGAGACCGCGAATGCGATCTCGTGAAGAGCGGCGATCTGGCGGTTTTTCGCACGGCTGGCGCCTATGGCGCGACAATGGCAAGTTCATACAACTCGCGCGGGTTCGTGGCCGAAACTCTGGTTGATGGTGACAAGTTTGCAGTCGTGGCCGACCGGGTTGGCGCCGATTCCTTCATTCATGCCGAACGCGTTCCCGACTGGCTAGAATAGATGAAGCACCCATGATCAATTCGCTCCCGCTATTCCATCGCCTCAAGGGGCAGAAGGTACTGGTGCTGGGTAGCGGGGATGCGGCCGAGCCCAAGATCCGTTTGATTGAGCGCGCCGGCGGTATCATCGAAGACGATATGCAACGCGCGATTGATGAGGGTGTGAGGCTGGCCTTTGTAGCCTATGACGATGCGGAGGCATGTAAAGTAGCGGCCATCAATCTACGCTGTGCCGGCATGCTGGTGAACGTGGTCGACATGCCGGATTTGTGCGACTTCACTACGCCGAGCATTCTGGACAGAGACCCGGTGCTGATCGCTATTGGCACTGGCGGGGCCTCGGCAGGGCTTGCCAAGCATGTGCGGTTGCGCCTTGATGCTATCCTGCCGCAATCTCTGGGAAAGCTTGCGAGTGCTCTATTCAGCGCTCGAGAAAAACTGCGAGCCAAACACCCCAATGGCGCTGATCGACGGCGCGTCATCGATGCGGCTTTGCGCGAAGGCGGCGAATTGGATCCATTTGACGCCGCTAGCGCCGACAAGGTCGAGAACTGGCTGACAGACGAGCAAAGCATCCACGATGGGAAGAACCAGATCATTCAGCTGACCAGTGAAGATCCCGAGGACCTGACGATAAGGCAAATGCGCTGGCTGGGAGTGGCGGACATCATTCTGATCGAAGGGGACGTCCCCGGCACAGTTCTGGCGCGAGCAAGAGCCGACGCACAGCGCGTGCCATCAGAACACGCCAAGGCAGACTACCCGGGTCAAAACGTAGTTCGACTTATCGCGCCCGATCAAGCTGCGTGAGGCAACGCCAGCTTGCCAAGCGATGCGAAATAGGCGGCCATCGCGTCGCGCGCGCTGTCGCTGAGCGAGACGAACGCACGACGCCTGTCAGATGAATCCTTCATCCGCTCAAACAAGCCCGCATCGGTCATTTGCCGCACCCATCGCAGCGCCGTGGTGGTCGGAACACCTGAAGCAATGCAAAGCGATGTGACAGATACACGGCGATGTTCTGCATACGCGGCGGTCAAATCGAGCAGCATGTCCCACGCAGGATCGGCAAACAGGTCGCCATCAAAGAAGCGGGCCCGCGCCTGCCTACGGCGAATAACCTCTCTTACATAGCGCGGGTCCGGCAAGCTTTGGTGCGCAACCGGATCGCTGGCGATTGGATCGTCGAAGCCCTTGAACACGCTCTTGTGTTCCGAAAGCAAACCTGTGCCGCCCTTTTCCAACCCCTCCAGCCTCTTGGCAATCTGATCAACTTGTTCGCTCAAATGAAGTAAAGCCAGTCTGTCCTCTCGGCTCAATTCACTGACACGAGGGTTGGCCTTCGCCGCAACTGCACGGCCAACCGCAACCACGCGATCTGCACGAGTCGGGTCGACCAATATCTGCGGTGAGGATTGATCAAGCGAAGCGAAAACATCATCAAGCGCGTGCATCGATGTCGATACAATCAGTTCAGCACCCGAACCTGCCACGCGCATGTCAATACGATCCAAATCTGCCATTCGCTCTGCATTGGCAAGTGGCAAATCCAGAATGACGACATCACCGATCAGCGCAAGCCCGGTATCCGTCAAGGTCGAGATATCGCCCGTATACAGGATTCGAAAACCCGCCCCGGCAAGATCGTCCTCGATTTCCCTTCGCAAACCAGATCGATCCGCATAGATCGATACGCTGGCTGAAAGACCGGCTGAATAGCCGGCGCAATATTCAATATCAATGCGCTTGCTCATTCCGAATCTCCAATCAATTTCGGGAACTAAATAAGAACAAATAAAGATCAGGTCAAGAATTCTGACCAAACTGGACAAATATTACTGCCGCTATTGAACCTTTTCCTGTCTTGAGAAGACTACCAGTACAATGACCGATAAAGCGCCCTTGCGATCGAAAGAAACCGCACAGCTCTATGACGAGTTGCTGGTGACTTTGATCCAGGGTGGGGATCGGAAGGCAGCCAACCAGCTTGTGAAGCGCTGGCACCCTCGTTTGCTGAGCGCGGCGCGGCGTTATGCGAATGATACAGGCTTGGCCGAACAATTGGTTCAGGATTGCTGGCTGGGCATATGGCGGGGCATTGCTATCCTACGCGATCCATCAAGATTTGCGCCTTGGGCATTCACGATCCTGCGCAACAAGGGCGCGAAGGCCATTCGATCTCAGATGGTGGATCGCGAGCGGTTCGGGGAAGCCAGTGAAAAATCCGCCCCTGCCCGGCAAGAGGACGGCGTTGCGCTTTCCCAGGCCTTTGCCGCGCTGTCACCAGATCAACGGCTCGCCGCGCATCTGCACTTTGTCGAAGGGCTTACCTTGCGAGAAATTGCCAAGGTTCAGCGCATCCCGGTCGGAACAGCCAAATCCCGCCTGTTTCATGCTCGGCAGAAACTGAAGGCCGCGCTTTCCATGGAAGCAAACACAATACTCGAAGGAGAAACCGCATGACCAACATCGATAATCACATCCGCGACGCACTCAGCGAGGACGATCGCCAGTTCCTCGCGTCGCTGGATGAGGAGCGTGGACTCTTCGCTCAGGTTGGCGACACTCTGACCGGTCCATTGGGAGGATGGGCCAAGCTGATCTTTGTAGTGACCGCGTTGCTGTTTGCTGCGACCGTCTATGCTCTGATCCAGATGCTGAATGCTGAAAGCACCAGAGACCTTGTGTTGTGGGCAACCGCCGTTGTTGTCGGCTTCATGGCGTCAGGCTTCACCAAGGAATGGTTCTTCAGCCGCATGAACATGTTGAGCATATTGCGAGAAATCAAGAAGGCGCAGCTTCAGCTTGCCATGCTGAACGAGGACAAAGGCGAAGCCTAGTAGCGCAAGAAAATGGTGAGAAATGCCAGCCGGGGGAAGAGTCCCTGCCCAAAGGACTTACGTCAATGAATGTGAGCTACGCGGCCAGTCGGCGGGCCGTAATCCGGTTGAATAGGTAGCCTGTCAGGTTTTGCTTTGCGGCGAAGCCATCAATCGAGAAATGGATCGCGCACAAGAATGGTGTCATCACGTTCCGGGCTGGTGGAGACCAGCGCGACCGGTGTTTCGATCAGCTCCTGAATCCGCTGAATATACTTGATCGCATTCGCTGGCAGATCCGCCCAACTGCGCGCGCCGGCTGTGCTCTCACTCCAGCCGTCCAGCTCTTCGTAGATCGGTTCAACCGCTGCCTGATCACCGGCATGGCTTGGCAGATAATCCATCACATTGTTGCGCAGGCGGTATCCCGTGCAGATCTTGACTGTTTCCAGACCGTCCAACACGTCGATCTTGGTCAGCGCAATTCCGGTCACACCGCTGATCGCGCAGCTTTGGCGCACGATCACCGCATCGAACCAGCCGACCCGGCGTTGGCGCCCGGTTACTGTACCAAACTCGTGACCACGTTCGCCCAGCAATTGTCCAACTTCATCGTCCAGTTCGGTCGGGAACGGGCCGCTACCTACGCGGGTAGTGTAGGCTTTCACGATGCCGAGTACGAAGCCCGCGCTGCCCGGCCCAAGCCCTGAGCCCGATGCCGCTGTTCCGCTGACAGTGTTGGAGCTGGTGACAAACGGATAGGTGCCGTGATCGACATCAAGCAGCACGCCCTGCGCACCTTCGAACAGTATTTTCGCGCCAGCCTTGCGCACTTTTTTCAAGCGCTTCCAAACGGGTTGAGCGAACTGCAATACGAAGGGCGCGATCTCTTTCAGATCATCCAGCAGACGCTGACGGTCGACCGGCGGCTGGTCAAAACCGGCGCGAAGCGCGTCATGATGCGCACAAAGTCGATCGAGCTGTGTATCCAGACTGTCCAGATGCGCCAAGTCACACACACGGATCGCGCGGCGCCCGACCTTGTCTTCATACGCGGGACCGATGCCGCGACCTGTGGTGCCGATCTTGCCAGAACCCGCCGCAGTTTCCCTCAAGCCATCGAGATCGCGGTGGATCGGCAGGATCAACGGGCAATTGTCTGCGATCGCCAGATTGTCATCGCTGATCGTGACCCCCTGACCTTCCAGCTTTTGCACTTCATCGCGCAATGCCCAGGGGTCCAGCACCACGCCATTCCCGATCATGCTCAGCGTGCCGGACACGATGCCGCTCGGCAACAAGCTCAGCTTGTAGGTTGTGCCATCCACCACCAATGTGTGACCTGCATTGTGCCCGCCTTGGAAGCGCACAACGGCATCGGCACGGCTCGCGAGCCAATCGACAATCTTGCCTTTGCCTTCATCACCCCATTGAGCGCCGATCACTGTAACGTTAGCCATGCTTACACCTTACCCCCTGCCAAGGGGATCCTCATGGTCCTTCGACAGGACTCGACCAAGGGACGGAAACGTGGGGCGATATGCGCCCCGATTGCGCTCGGGCCGATAAAGTGCCGAGCACTACAAAGTCAAGCGCTCGAGCCAAAGCTATCTGCATCTACCTTGGAGGCGGCCCCAGAATTTTCAGGGAATGGCACGTCAACCCCGAGACTGCATTTCTTTGCCGTTAAAATGCGACAGACAAATGGCGATGAGCCGATGTTTCGCTGCACGGAAATTCGCCAGAACGGGCCTTGCGCGAGCAAACCGGCTGACTGCAAAGCGCCATGTAATATTGCAGCAGGATTCTGGCGCGCGCAGGAGGCTTACCGCCAAAGCCTGTCGGAAATCGACCTGGTAACACTCAGCCGCAGTGTTGCTGCTCAACTGGGCATGGAAAAGGTGATGCAAGCGGGCGCCTGGATCGGCGAACACGTGCGCTCGCGGAACTAGAGCGCAACCATATCCTTGCCGGAAAGCTTGTGCGTGCAGCCAAGCGCAAGGAGATCTTCGTCGTCTTCGATCTGGGCAAGAGTACGATAGCCTTTGGCGCGAAGCTCCGCCGCTTTTTCTCTGTCATGCCCATTTGCGAGGTACACCAGATCGACTGTTTCGCTGCCCCGCGAGCCTTCGATCATCTGATCGACATATAGCGTGAAGCCGGTTGCTGGCTCATTGGCGCCGCCAATCCAATAGGTTCCACCCCGCCCCACTGCACCGCGAACACCTTCGGCATAAAGCGTGAAGCCAAACCAGCTTTGGTATTCGAAGCCATGGCGTTCGGTCGGATCCAATGTAACGCGCGCCGCGTCTCCGATTCGCTTCACAATTGCTTTCAGCCCCGCGATCCTGGAAGCGAGCGCCCCGCCGGCATCAATTGCACACAATTTCTCAAGTGCTTCTTCGAACGGGCCTGTCGCATAGAGCAGCGGTAGATAGGCTTCGCCACCTGCCGCGCGCAGTCCGCCTGCATCCTTCATATCCAGCTCTCGACGAACATTGCCGATCAATTCCGGTGCCAAGGGCAAAGCGCTTTCAGACAAAGTGTCGACAAGGTCTGGCAGCGTAAAATCAACCGAGATACCCGTCAGACCTGCCGCAGATAATGCCTCAATTGCGAGCGCAACCACTTCGCTTGCCGCAGCAACGGAATCTGCACCGATCAGCTCCGCCCCCAGCTGCGTTCGTTCACGCGCGGGTGCAAGCTGATCCGCTTTGATCTGCGCCGTCTCACCGCAATAGGCCAGCCGCAAAGGCCGCGGCGTGCCTGCCATACTGGTCGCTGCGATTCGGCCGATCTGCGGTGTGATATCGCTGCGCAAAGCGAGCGTACGCAGACTGACCGGATCTACGAACCGGAACATTCGGCGCGGCTGCACACCGTCCATACGGCCTGCAAGCGACTTCTCGAATTCGATCAGCGGCGGGCGTACGCGATCATAGCCATGGCTCCACAGCACATCGAGCGATGACCGCATAGCGCGCGTGATCGCCTCCGCCTCGCGCGGCAGCTTGTCTTCAAGCCCTTCAGGCAACAGGTCGTCTGGTTCGGTCATTACACGCGGGCGCTTGCCCTATCCGCGATCAGAATTCCAGCGCTTTGACCAGTTTCACACCCTCGATCTCAGTTGCCTGAGTGATCACATCGTCAGGGATCTTCTGATCGAGACTGAGAAGCAGCACGGCTTCACCGCCGGCTTCGCGACGCCCGAGGTTGAAGGTTCCGATATTGATATCATGCGAACCAAGCAATGTGCCGATACGGCCGATGAAACCCGGTTTGTCATCATTGACAACATAAAGCATGTGACCGCTCAACTCGGCTTCGATACCGATTCCGAAGATTTCCACCAGCCGTGGGGCGTCGTTTCCGAACAGCGTTCCGGCCACGGAACGTGGTCCCTCGGCAGTCTGAACCGTCACACGGATCAGCGTGTTAAACGCCCCTTCGCGCGACTGGCGCACTTCGCTGACCTCGAGCCCGCGTTCCTTCGCGAGATATGGCGCGTTGACCATGTTCACCGAGTCTGAATAGCGGCGCATAAAGCCCGCCAGGACCGCACCCGTGATGGGTTTGCCGTTAAGCTCGGCAGCGGCACCTTCGCGCTCGATACTGATCTTTTCGAGATTGCCGTGCGCGAGTTGCCCAACAAGCGAACCAAGCGCCTCCGCAAGGCCCATGTACGGCTTCAGTTTCGGTGCCTCTTCGGCGCTGAGCGAAGGCATGTTGAGCGCATTGGTAACGCCGCCATTGACCAGATAGTCGCTGATCTGTTCGGCAACCTGTAGCGCTACGTTCACCTGTGCCTCTGTCGTCGACGCGCCCAGATGCGGCGTGCAGATGAAGTTCGGCGCACCGAACAGCGGGTTGTCCGTTGCGGGCTCGGATTCAAACACGTCTAGCGCAGCTGCTGCAACCTGGCCGCTTTCCAGGCAATCCTTCAGCGCTGCTTCATCGATCAACCCTCCACGTGCGCAATTGATGATGCGGATGCCGGGCTTTGCATTCTCGAGCCGTTCGCGGCTCAAGATATTGCGCGTCTGGTCGGTCAACGGGGTGTGCAGGCTGACAAAATCAGCGCGGCCAAGCAATGTGTCCAGATCGACCTTCTCGATACCGAGCTCGATCGCGCGCTCTTCGGTCAGAAATGGATCGTAAGCGATCACTTTCATCTTGAGGCCTTGTGCGCGGCTCGCCACGATCGAACCGATATTGCCCGCACCAATCAGGCCGAGCGTCTTGCCAGTCACCTCGATGCCCATGAAGTCTTTCTTGGGCCATTCGCCGGCTTGCGTACGGGTGTTCGCCGCCGGGATCTGGCGCGCCAGCGCCATGATCATCGCAATCGCGTGTTCAGCCGTGGTGATCGAGTTGCCGAACGGTGTGTTCATGACGACTACACCTTTGCCAGAGGCGTAGGGGATATCGACATTGTCGACACCGATACCTGCACGGCCAATCACCTTCAGATTAGTGGCCGCATCCAGGATTTCTTTTGTCACAGTGGTCGACGAACGGATCGCGAGCCCATCGTACTGGCCGATGATCTCGACCAATTGTTCAGGCGTGTGATCGGTGATCACATCCACTTCGCAGCCACGTTCTTCGAAGATACGCGCGGCATTCGGGTCCATCTTGTCAGAGATGAGTACTTTAGGTTTGGTCATGTTACTGATCCTTTGCGTGCTCTTGCGAAAGCAGGAGCCCAGAATTTCGGTTTGTTCGAGTTGGCACAGGGTTCCTGCTTCCGCAGGAACTCACTTCAGATGCCAGACTTAACGGTCTCGTATGCCCATTCGATCCAGGGCAGCAGACGCTTCAGGTCTTCCTGCTCAACCGTACCACCGCACCAGATGCGCAAGCTTGGCGGGGCATCGCGATAACCGTTAAAGTCATAGCCCACGTCGCGCTCTTCCAGCATCTTTGCGATTGTCTTTGGCACGGCAGCCTGATCTTCTGCGGAAAGGCCTTCGTACCATTCGCCCTGGAAAACAAAGCACACACCGGTATTGGTGCGCTGCGCCGGATCGCTGACCATATTGCGCAACCAAGGCGTCGCTTCGATCCAATCGGTGACGATCTTTGCGTTTGCATCGGCCCGTTCGAACATCGCCTTGCGACCGCCGATCGACTGCGCCCATTCCAACGCCGCGATATAGTCTTCAGTCGCGAGCAAGGATGGCGTGTTGATCGTTGCACCTTCAAAGATGCCGCGATTGATCTTGTCACCCTTCTTAAGGCGGAACAACTTGGGAAGCGGCCACTCGGGATCATAGCTTTCGATCCGCTCGACCGCCTTGGGTGAAAGGATCAGCATGCCGTGTTGCGCCTCTGAACCCATCACTTTTTGCCAGCTATAGGTCGTGGCATCGAGCTTTACCCAATCCATTTCCTGTGCAAACACTGCGCTGGTGGCGTCATTGATGGTCACACCAGCACGGCCCGGAGCGAGCCAATCCGTGTTCGGGATCTTCGCGCCCGAAGTCGTACCGTTCCAGGTGAAGACAACGTCATTATCTTGCGGAACCTGGTTCAGATCGGGAATTTCGCCATAGTCGGCATCAAGGACTTGCAAGTCCTTCAGCTTGAGCTGTTTGACCGCATCCTGAATCCAGACATTGCCGAAGCTTTCCCATGCCGCAACGGTTGCGGGGCGCTGCCCCAGCATCGTCCACATCGCGCATTCCAGCGCGCCAGTATCAGAAGCGGGCATGATGCCAACGAGATAGTCCTCTGGCACGCCCAGCATCTCTTTGGACAGATCGATCGCGTATTTGAGACGCGCCTTGCCTGTCGCCGAGCGGTGCGAGCGACCGAGCGATTCTGTCTTCAGCTTGTCGAGGGACCAGCCCGGGAATTTAACCGTGGGACCGGAAGAAAATTGTGGGCGCGCCGGCTTCAGTGCCGGTTCGCTGAGTATGCTAGTCATGTATTCTCTCCTTACAGAGAGCTCGCGCGGCGTTGGGACCGCGTGGCCCACGGGCCGCATTAGTTTTGCACCGCATCATGTCAAGCGATGCTGGCGGGCTGTGCAAAGCTATTCACGTCACGACTCGTCGCTGGAAAAGCGCCTCTTGCCGCAGCATAGAGCGTCGCAGCCTGTTGAAGAACTCGTGGAAATCTTCATTTTCAGTCTTCTTATCAATATTTTACCGCGCAGCATGAAAGTTTCACTGGAAACGAAACTTCGGCTATCTTGTCTGCTCTCCATGGGGGAGAGATTGGGAGAGAATATATGGAAAAAGTTGGGGGACTGGCAGCTGCTTTGGCAGTTGTGCTCGCAATTGTTGGTGGGTTTGTATCCATTCCGGGCCTGGAAGTCGGATTGATCATACTCGTTCTGGGAATCATTGGCGGCATTGCCGCTGATCAGGACGGCGCCATTCGTATGTATTTGGCAGTTCTTGTTCTGCCTGCGGTTGGTGCAGCGCTCGGCGCGATTCCGGCAGTCGGGGAATATTTGACCGCAATCTTCGGCAACCTTGCTGTTGCGGCCGCTGGCATGTCCGCATCGCTAATCACACGTCGCTTGTACGATATGGTGATGGGTGCGCTTAAAGGCCTTTCGTCAGGCTCTGACAGCTAAACCAAAACCCTACTTCCGATCATGAGATCGGTGGAGGCGGCGCGCAAGTTGATTGCGCGCCGCTTTTCATTCGCAATGCTGTGCTATATGCCGACTTAGAATATGCAAACCAGCGATCTTCGCATTGCCCTTTTCAGTGGCAATTACAACTACACGCGTGACGGCGCGAACCAGGCTTTGAATCGTTTGGTGGAGTATTTGCTCCGTCAGGGAGCGTCTGTGCGTGTCTACGCGCCTAAGGTGGCAAACCCGGATTTTGAGCCCACAGGTGATCTGGTTGGCGTGCCCAATGTCCGGATGCCGGTGAAGGGGCGCGGTGAATACCGCTTGCCCACCGGACTAAGCCGGAAAGCTAAAGACGATCTGGTGAGATTTGAGCCAAATATCGTCCATATTTCGTCTCCTGATCCAACGGGTCATGCCGCGTTGCGCTGGGCACAAGAATACGATTTGCCCGTGCTTTCATCGGTTCACACGCGATTCGAAACCTATCCGCGCTATTATGGACTCGCATTTCTTGAGCCCACCATCGAGTGGATTTTGCGCCGGTTCTACAATCGTTGTGACGCGCTGGTTGCTCCATCGCAAAGCATGGTCGACACGCTGATCGAACAGGACATGCATGATGACATCACGATCTGGTCGCGCGGGGTAGATCGAACGATCTTTGACCCCAGCAAGCGCGACATGGAGTGGCGCCGTTCGCTGGGGCTAGAAGATGATGACGTCGCCATCGTTTTTCTGGGCCGCTTGGTCATGGAAAAAGGGCTTGATGTGTTCGCGGACACAATCATCGAACTGCGCAAAAGGCAGGTCCCACACAAGGTTGTCGTCATTGGCGATGGCCCTGCGAAGGATTGGTTCAAGCAAGCCCTGCCCGGGGGCATTTTCGCCGGATTCCAGACCGGCGCTGACCTGGGACGCGCGCTCGCAAGCGGTGACATTTTCTTCAACCCGTCAATAACCGAGACATTCGGCAATGTGACGCTGGAAGCCATGGCTAGCGGACTGCCGGTGGTTGCCGCTGGCGCGACAGGCGCGTCTTCGCTGGTTACGCCAGACGAGACCGGGCAGCTTGTACCGCCCGGTGATGCCGCCGCTTTTGCAGAAGCTATCGCGCCTTATTGCACTGATGATGCGCACCGCCACGCGCATGGTGCAGCCGGTGAACGCAAATCGCGCGAATATAGCTGGGATGCCATCAATCAGGTGGTAGTCGACACCTATATCCGCCTCGTCACCGCGCGCGAGGAATTGCGCGCCGAAGACGAGGCGAAGATCAAGGCGGCGTTGGAATCAGCCTAGTTCGGGTCAGCCCAATATGCCTTCGGACTGCATTCTGCGGGCATACCAAAGCATAAACAGTGTGGTGGCCCAAATAGTCAGGTTTAGCGGCAGACTTTGCAACTCCGCCGGCACCTCGATCATGAAGTTCTGATAGATCGTTGTACCAACCAGGCCGACCACCGAAATGGCGATTGATGTCACTGCCCAACGCGAGCGCAAGAGCAACAGGATTGATCCGAAAAATGCGCCCCAGACACCCATAGCCCAAAGCGCATTGGACCAGGCCGGGAATGAATCAAAGAAAGCTATCTGATCTGGCGTCATGCCAAGGTCTTCCAGCTTTCCCAGATGCGTCATCATGTAACTGAAAATGCCAACGGCATTCCAAAGCAGAGTCACAATCCCGACAGCCCATAGGTGCCACGGCGCTTTCGTTGCTTCACTCATGAAAATTCTCCCCTCCAGTCCGGTCTGGTGCCGGATCGATGAAGGGGAGATTATTGCGCGCTTGGCGCGATGGCAAATGCGTTAAGCCATTGCCTATGCAAGCCGATCACATCCGCTCGATGCGCTTGGCAACTTCGTCAATAATATCAACGATCTGATCAACCGTATCCTTGTCGAGCTTGCCGGCCCTTGCGCGGTTTTTCAGTACAGAGGCCAGATTGCCCATTGCGCGAAACAGGTCAGGCGATTTTTCTTTCACCTTCTCTGCACGATCGCCGTGTTCATTGATGCGGCCCATCAATTCGTCGACTTCATCTGCACGGTCTTCGAGTTCAGCCGCACCCGATGTTGTGACCTCGAAAGGCTTCTTGCCGCTCGTTTCGTCATCGCCGGATTTGCCCTTGCCCTTCGGCTTGGACTGTTTGATCTGGCCTTCTTCTTCCAGCATTTGCAGCGTCGGATAGACTGCGCCGGGACTTGGCGCATAGGCACCGCCGGTCATTTCCTCGATCGCTTTGATCAGCTCATATCCGTGGCGCGGCTCTTCGTTGATGAGCGCCAGCAAGGCCAGGCGTAGCTCGCCTGTGCCGAACATCCGCCCACGGCGTTTGGTGCGGCGCGCACCGTCTTGCCAATCGCGCGACTTGCGGCGGTGACGCGAGCTCTTGAACTCGTCTTCCCACTCATTTGCGGCGGAAGCCATTGCCATTGCGATCATCGGCCCCAGATTGCTCCAACCACCGCGCCCAGATCTATTCCAAGTCATTCATCTAACTCCTGAGTATCTTTGATAGCTCTAAGATATATCTTAAGTGCCGCTTTGCAAGAGGGCTTTGGCTTTGAGCGATGAACGGCTTATGGCACTCGACCAATGGCAGATCTGTTTGGCAATGACCCTTCACAGCAAGCAAAAGCCAGCGCCGCTCCGCGTGAGGACGCGCCGCTCGCCGACCGCTTGCGCCCACGGACATTGGACGAAGTCATTGGGCAGGAGCATCTGACCGGACCGGAAGGGGCAATCGGCCGCATGGTCGCGGCAGGCAAGCTGTCGAGCATGGTGTTGTGGGGGCCGCCTGGCACGGGCAAGACCAGCACTGCGCGTCTGCTCGCCGATGCAGTGGGCATGCGGTTTATCTCTGTCAGCGCGGTTTTTTCAGGGGTGGCGGACCTCAAGAAAGCCTTTGCCGAAGCGGACAAGATGGCGGGCGTTGGCCAAAAAACACTGTTGTTCGTGGACGAGATCCATCGCTTCAACCGCGCGCAGCAGGACGGTTTCCTTCCCTTTGTCGAGCGCGGAACGGTGACGCTAGTCGGCGCAACGACCGAAAATCCGAGCTTTGAACTCAACGCAGCTCTGCTTAGCCGTGCGCAGGTTCTGATCCTCAATCGCCTGGACGCGGCTGCTCTGGAAAAACTGCTTGCGCGCGCGGAAGAGCTGGAAGGCCCCCTCCCCCTTGATGATGCCGCGCGTGACGCCCTGATTGCCAGCGCAGACGGTGACGGGCGGTTTCTGCTTAATCAGGCCGAAACGCTCTATAATGCGCAGATCGATGCCCCGCTCGATCCCGCCGGGCTTGGCACCTTCCTGCAGCGGCGAGTGGCTGTCTATGACAAGGATCGCGACGGACACTACAATCTGATCTCGGCGCTGCATAAGTCGCTTCGGGGCAGCGATCCGCAGGCCGCACTATATTACATGGCGCGAATGTTAGTGGCCGGTGAAGAGCCGCTCTACGTATTGCGCCGACTGGTACGCTTTGCGAGCGAAGATGTCGGGCTGGCCGACCCTCAAGCCCTCATTCAGTGCCTGGCTGCCAAGGATGCGTATGAATTTCTTGGCTCACCCGAAGGCGAGCTCGCGATTGTGCAGGCCTGCCTGTATCTGGCGACCGCCCCCAAATCGAATGCTGCCTATGCTGCCTATGCTGCCCAGAAATCAGCTTGGAAGAGCGCGAGGGAAACCGGCAGTCTGATACCGCCCCAGAACATCCTGAATGCTCCGACAAAGCTGATGAAGGATGTCGGCTATGGCAAAGGCTATGCCTATGATCACGATGCCGAAGAAGGCTTCTCTGGCGACAATTACTGGCCGAAAGAGATGGAACCCCAGACTTATTACACGCCGGTAGAGCGCGGCTTTGAGCGCAAGGTGAAAGAGCGGATCGATTATTGGAATCGGCTGAGGGAAGAGCGCGGGTGAGTCCCAACCGTTTTACGCATTTCCTCGCAATCGACTGGTCTGGGGCCAAGGGCGCGCGACAGAAGGGTATTGCCCTGTCACTGGCAGAAGGCGCGGGCAGCGCGCCGGTGCTGGTTGAGCCACCAAGAGGGGGCTGGGCGCGCGAAGATGTGCTCGCCATCCTGCGCGATGATATTCCGCGCGACACACTGGTAGGGATGGATTTAGGCATATCGCTTCCGTTTCAGGACGCAGGCGCATTCTTTCCGCATTGGAGCGACAGCCCCAAGGATGCAAAATCGCTTTGGGCGCTGATCGATCAGGTTTGCTCTGATGACCCGAATTTGGAGTGCGGCAGTTTTGTCTCGCACCCTCAGCTAAGCGAATATTTCCGCCATTCCAAAGAACATCTCGGACAGCATTTTCACTTGGCCGACGCCCCCACCAGGCAAGGTCGCTTTCGATGCGCCGAACTGGCTCAGCGCGAGCAAGGTGTACGCCCGGTCAGCAATTTCAACCTTGTTGGCGCCGCGCAGGTCGGCAAATCATCTCTGACCGGCATGCGAATGCTGCACCAATTGCGCGATGCCGTCGCGGTCTGGCCGATCGATCCGCTGCCCGATAGCGGCCCTGTTGTTGTCGAGATGTACACATCTATCGCTGCGCGAGGCGGAGGCGTCGGCGGCGCCAGGACCAAACTGCGCAGTTTCGAAGATTTGAACGTGGCACTCGCGCAATTGGGCTCGCCTCCTGTGGCCGGAACCGGCCCTATCGACGACCATTCTTCAGACGCTCTGGTGACCGCGGCGTGGCTCCGCAAGATCGGCCCGGATCCAGCCTATTGGGCCCCAAAGGGCTTAACACCGGAAATTGCGCGCACCGAAGGGTGGACCTTTGGTGCTCTTTAGAAATTTGCTATACCATGTCAGTTCGCACTTGAGGCCCGAATAACTTTCGCCTAGGGGACCGCTTCCGTTTCGGAATGCCCGGTGTTGGCAGGCGAAACGGCGAACAGAAAAGTGCCGGCTTAGCTCAGTTGGTAGAGCAGTTGATTTGTAATCATCAGGCCGCGAGTTCGAATCTTGCAGCCGGCACCATTCTCTTCCCAGATCCGCGAATACCTCAAGCTGCCTTACGCAGGTGTGCGTTTGAACCATTGATAGACTGGACCAAAGCCCAGCAGCCCCGCGCCGACAAATGGCAGAGCCACTACCCAGAGGCGCACACCGGTTAACCCTTCGGGGCTGGCAATGCTGATCGCCGCCGTCACGGCAAGGCCGATACAGATAGCCAGCACTCCTATCGCTACGCGCAGTTTCGGAACCGTCCGCCCTCCCCTGATCGGCCCAAACATGCGTTCGTGCCGCGCGAATATGGCGATCATGGGCAAAAGCGCCAGCAGATAAAGCGCAATCCAGACAGGCCGCATCCACCACCACTCGACTGTACCCGGATAGACCTCCAGTCCGATCCCGCCTGCAAGCCACGCCAGCACCATCACCAATACAAAGGCGGTCAAATGCCAAAGATACACGGTCATAATCATGCCGTTCATCAGCTCGGTCGCGGTCCACAGACCGAGGCTATCGAGCAGCTTGCGGCCCCACGGCTCCAGCGCGAGCACGAGACCAGTCTGCGTCATGCCGAGCGCAAGCAGCGCAATCGTCGGCGGCATCGAGTTGGTGATCTCTGCCCCCGGTACGCCGATCATCGCGATGGGATATGGGCCAATCACTGTCAGAAGGATCAAGACGGTCGCGCTCGCAGCTGTCCAGAATAGCCGGTGGCCGAGGCCCCGAAATGCGCCATCATTCCACGCGTAACCGAGCTGGTGGATCCCCACCCACACGAACAGAAAATTGGCGAACCGGATGAAAGGCACGCCCTCGAATATTGCCGCTACATCAACAAAGATGGCGGCTGACACCAGAAGAAAGAACGAGCGAAAACCTAACTTTTCCCATGCCTTCAGGCTTAGCGGCGTAATAGCTGTCACCAGCAGATAGACCGCCAGAAACCACACTGGCACCAGCGCGAGCTGGGTTGCCATTGCTACATTGGCCCGGTCCATCCCCGCCATGGTCATTCCGAAGGCTAGAATGGCCCACAGCAACAGCACCGGAAAGACCGGGTTAATCAACCGCTGCAGGCGGCTCGCGAACCAGTCTCGATAGACACCCTTTTGCCCAGCCTCCGCCTTGCGCAATTGCGCGCGCCAGCTGACCCCGTTGGAATATCCACCCACGAGGAAGAAAATCGGCATGACCTGAAAGCCCCATGTCAGCCATTGGCTCCACGGCAAGATTCCCAACAAATGCCCACCCTGCACCGCTCCGCTAGAATCGATGTACGGAGCGGCAACCAGCCAGTGCCCGAAAACCACCGCCAGGATTGACAGCGCGCGCAGGAAGTCGACCCAGCGATTGCGCTCTGGTGGCGCCATTTGCACCATTTCGCGCGCCTTTGCCCACATACTAGCCATCACTGCTTCTCCCGCCTCTGAAGTCGTTAGATAGTACCTTCTAACTCATTTCCCATGATTTTTCGCAGCTCACGAAGCTCGACTACACCCTTGCCACACGCTTCTTCATTGCCCCTTCCCTTTGCTCCTGCTAGCCGCGCGGCGATTGAAAAGAGGTTTCCAAGAATGCCAGATATCAAACGTGTTGTTCTCGCCTATTCCGGGGGCCTCGATACTTCCGTCATTGCCAAATGGCTTGAAGTTGAACGCGGCTGCGAAGTTGTGACATTCACCGCCGACCTCGGCCAAGGTGAAGAGATCGAGCCTGCCCGTACCAAGGCGCGCGCGATGGGCATTCCGGACAAGCACATCTATATCGAAGATCTGCGCGAGGAATTCGTTCGCGATTTCGTATTCCCGATGATGCGCGCCAATGCGCGCTATGAAGGCGACTATCTGCTGGGCACCTCCATTGCGCGACCTCTGATCTCTAAACGATTGGTCGAAATTGCGCATGAGACAGGCGCTGATGCGATCGCGCATGGTGCAACCGGCAAAGGCAATGATCAGGTTCGTTTCGAGCTGAGCGCATATGCGCTTGACCCCGACATCAAAGTCATTGCGCCTTGGCGCGAGTGGGACCTGACCAGCCGGACCGCGCTGATCGAATGGGCGGAGAAGCACCAGATCGCCGTGCCTAAAGACAAGCGCGGTGAGAGCCCGTTCTCGACCGATGCGAACCTGCTCCACACATCGTCTGAGGGCAAAGTCCTGGAAGACCCGTGGGAAGAGACGCCGGATTACGTCTATTCGCGCACCGACAACCCTGAGGACGCGCCGGATACACCCGAATATATCACCATCGATTTCGTACGCGGTGATGGCGTGGCGCTAAATGGTGAAGCGATGTCGCCTGCCGAGCTGCTGACCGCGCTGAATGATCTTGGTCGCGAGCACGGCATTGGCCGGCTCGATCTGGTCGAGAACCGCTTTGTCGGGATGAAGTCGCGCGGCATGTATGAAACTCCGGGCGGCGAGATTTATGCCCGCGCACATCGCGGGATCGAGCAAATCACGCTTGATCGCGGGGCAGCCCATCTCAAGGATGAGCTGATGCCCAAATATGCAGAGCTGATCTACAACGGGTTCTGGTTCGCCCCTGAACGCGAAATGCTGCAGGCGGCGATTGACCACAGTCAGGAGAAAGTCAGCGGTACGGTTCGCATGAAACTCTACAAAGGTGTTGCAGGCGTAGTTGGACGCAAGAGCGCGAACTCGCTCTATTCCGAATCGCACGTCACTTTCGAAGACGATGCCGGCGCATACGATCAAAAGGACGCTGAAGGCTTCATCAAGCTGAACGCTTTACGGCTCAAATTGCTTGCGAAACGCGATCACGCCTGAGGTCAACGCACATTTTGCGACGAATGGTTGAGTTATCCACGCGCGTCCACAGGTGATCTGAGGAAAAGTGGATAAGTCGGGGTTGCAAAGCTTGCGCGACTCACTTTGAGGGCGCAGTCTCAAGACATCGGAAGGGAGAGAAACCCAACCGGAAATCTGGCTCCAACGAGTTGATTTCACGAGAGTTTCTCAAAAAACCGACGCAGTGGATATTGTCCACGCGGTCTTTGAGACTGGGTATGCAGAAGGTGCAAACTGGAAGCAAGTGCAGTTGCCTGAGAAGAACGCGAAGCACATTCACTGGATAGGCCAGGAACCTGGTTGTGGACCGAGGAAGGTGGAAGCTGAGGCAGAAACCAGCCGTTTGAGGGAAGCGATCGCGAAGGGGGAATGGTCTCGGTAGCGTTGGAAGACGCAGCACCGCTTGAAAAGGCTTCGGCACGGACAGGTAGGACTGAGTTGAAAGGCGAGACCGGATGCCGACGCGAGCGTCGGTGAAAAGAACCTCCAACCCGTTGGGGGGGATAGAAACCGAGTGCCAAGCGCTTCTTGAAAGGTTCGCCGGACAAGAAGACCACGCGACGGTAAGAGTGGGGTCGGCAGCAATGTCGGCCCCATTTGCTTTTGGTTCTTGGAATACAGACTTCTTCCCGTACCGGGCACGCAGTTGGACGCAGATTTCGCACAACTTTCGCCCGATGCAGCCGCCCAAGCGCCGGCTTGGGCAGCAGAAATTTGCATATTGCTACCCTGCTCGGCTATTCTTCCGGCATGGAGAGGGATTTCCATCTTCATGCGCGGATTTGCTGCGCCCTCATAGCGAGCCTGCTCGCTATAGCTTCGCCGCCGGTTGTAGGACAGGATGCGGGCGAAGACGGATATTCAGAAGCCCAGCAAGAAGACCAGAGCTTCGAAGATGGCTTTTCTGAGTTCGACATCCCCCTCCCTCCGCACGACCATCCTTACGACGCCGTCGACATTTCTGAGATCGAACCGCCACAAGAGCCAGCCGTCGGTGATGTCGTACGCGATCTCGGCACCGGTCACGCCTCCTACTACGGGCGCCGCTTTCACGGCCGAAGAACTGCCAATGGAGAGCGGTTTGACATGCGGGCGATGACTGCGGCGCACAAGACGCTTCCCTTTGGCAGCATGGTGCGTGTCACTAATACCGGCAACGGCCGATCCATCATCGTCCGGATCAATGATCGCGGTCCCTTCACGCCTAATCGCGTTATTGACCTAAGCCGCGCCGCCGCAGAGGAACTCGGCCTGGTCCGACATGGAGTGGGTGAAGTACGTATAGAACTGTTGGCGAGTTGATCTTGCACCAATTTCGCATTTGACTTGAGCGCCCCAGCGCCCCAGTCTCCGGCTCGCAAACCGGGGGTAGTTTCCATGACACGCAACTTCGCAAACATCGCTTTCGTATCCGTCATCGCGCTGACACTCTCGGCTTGTGCGGAGCCGGCCGAGCAAGCGCCGGACACTGCGGCGTCAGCGACCGAGAACATGACAGCGGCCAGCTTCGGCTGCATCCGCGATCTGACCCAGGTTGACCGTTTCTTCGTCGGTAACCTTGATGGCGACCTGGAAGCGACCGTTGCAGTTGCGTCGTCCGAGGACGGCGGCGTCTTTCCGGTTGGTTCGGTCGTCCAGCTTGTTCCGGGCGAAGCGATGGTCAAACGCGCAAACGGTTTCAATGCGGACACCAAGGATTGGGAGTTCTTCGAATTCGACGTTTCTCCTGAAGGTACCGCGATCCGCAAGCGGGGGCATGTCGACGTCGTCAACCGGTTCGACGGCAATTGCCTGGAATGCCATGAGAAGGCGCGGCCCGAGTTCGACATGATCTGCAGCACCGACAATGGCTGTGACCCGATCCCGATCAATGACGCGATGATCCGCGCACTTCAGAAGACCGATCCGCGCTGCGGCGCCCCGCTCGAGCTCACCAGCGAAGAGAGCGAAGGCCTGGCCGCGCTAATGGCGGCGACGGGGCGCTAACTGCCCCCGCCCGCACCCCGCGGGTTCGCTCTATTCGTCCAACTGTCCGCGGATTGCACCGGCCGGAAACGCCTCTGTGTGCACATTCACGTAAAAGCCGGAGGGATTGCGTACGATCTTCTTGAGCAGATCCGGATCAACATCCACGCACACGTCATCGCCGTCTTCGCCAACCAGCTCCAGCGACACAACCGGCGGGCCGTTGCGGTCACTGGCCCCCTGGTGGATATGCGCCGTGGTCACGATATCAAGCCCTTCGACTTCGAGCAGATAGCACATACGCCCGCCCGCAAGATCCAGCTCTGCGGTGAAGTCTCCGCTGGCGTCCTCGCCTGCACCTTCGTGGCCGACCTCATATTCACCGAACAGGCTTGTCCCGACATAGCTGTAATCGCCTTCGTCCTGCGCCAACGAAGCGCTCGCAACCACCATTGAAACCGCCGCAGCACCAATTAGACCAGTCCCGAACTTCAT
>FYBJ01000115.1_pt1 | contig 50748 bp, 48 predicted proteins | sample 1134611 | NCBI WGS metagenome assembly FYBJ01 (sample SAMEA104116008, study PRJEB20421) | marine metagenome | isolation source: marine
GTCTTAAATCATGCCAGCGAAAATTCTCTATCCCAGCACGCACCAATGCGTTACGCCATGCTTTTGTATTTACTTGCGTGACAGGTTTCCCTTTGTAAGTAAAAACATAATCAGCATGAATAACTGCCCGCCCTCGGAGGAGCTCAGCAGCTCCCTCCGACAGCGGGACGGCAATAGCGCGTCTCGCCTTGGCTTGGTCTGGATGAATCCAAGCACAACCACGTTCAAGATCAACTTGGGACCACTGCAGCCCCTTTACATTTGCCTGCCTTAGGCCAGTCTCCAGACTAAACCGCACCATATCTGCAAGATGCTTGGGCAATTCACGAATCAAACTCTCCGCTTCATGCTTCTGTAACCAGCGAATACGCAAACGCGGTTCTTTCAATAGACTGATTTTTGGAAAGCGATCTATCCACTCCCATTCAAGCGTCGCCTTTCGGAAAATTGCACGCACAATGGCAAGCATCCGATTCACTGTGGCATTGCTTACCCCAGTTTTTAATCTCATGCTTTTGACCTTATCGATCAGATCTCGATTAATTACAGTGAGATCCTTTCCACCAAGGTATTTATCTAACCAGCGCAGCTGACTAATATCATCATGCTGCGTTGCCTTGTGCTGCGTTTCCTCCAACCAGCGAACAACTGCCTCATTCCATGTCCGGCGGGGCTTTTTACCCAACTTCACTTCTTCCCACAGTTGAACCTTAAGACGGTCGTGATATTCCTGAGCTAGCGTTTTGTCGTCAGTCCCAGTGCTTCGCTGTATCTTTTGGCCGTTGTGGGTAAATTTGATCCACCAATAGGGTGAATCTTTGCGTTTGAAAAGTGACATTTTGCATCCTCCAAAGAGTCACCTTGCAACGCCCGCCAGTTGTATCTTGCTCGTATAAATTCAAAAAGGTCAATATCAATAAACACCCATCGCTTGCCAATCTTGGCTGCGGGGACTTCGCCAAGACTGGCACGCTCTTGAAGTGTAACCGGATGAATATGAAGCAACTCGGCAGCCTGTTGCAGGTTGAGGGTTCTCATTCTTGCGGCGCCTGATAAGTCGGATCACCCTGTCCCACGCTCGGCATAATTAAGCGAGATGGTGCGCCCTCAACGGCCAGCCTTTTTAATATCTGTTCGGCAGGCATATCCAGTTCTTGGGACATTACCCAAAGCAACTTGCCGTAACTGCGGCTGCAGTGCTTTTGCAACTGCTCGAATGACAGGTGCATTTTTTCGCGGGTGGTTCTGATCCGATCTTGTTTTTCTGATATCCAAGCGAGGCATGGATAGCCACCAGCAAGATAATCACCTGGCCTTAGCAAAACATCGTGGGGAATTTCGCGGTTCCGATTATGTAGCTCAAGCTCCCAACGTACCCAAGGACTATTCGGATCTCCTAGCTGTTTTCCCTTTTCATAGATCCGGAGCACCTTACCGTTCTCACGGTTCCCGATATACAGCGTATTGCCCCTGCCAGAGCCATGATCATTTATCGATTTGAGCGCCGGAGGACGACCATTCCCGTTAAATTCTCCACAGGCATACATCTGGAGTCCTGCCGTGATGTCAAAAACGCCCTGCAGGTCGTCATGCGCCAAATCGATACGCGTAATTTTTGCGGAGAGTGCAACCAGAAGATCGAAAACCGCCGGCCAGTCTTTTGTCGCCATACAACCATCACCGTTAATACTAACTAAGGTTGTGCCACGTTGTGATGTTCCACCTGTGGCCATTCGGCCAAAGTTGTCGCCTAATTCCCATGAATCCTCGTAACCCAGAAAGCCACGCTTTAAATGCTGGCTACAGGTAAAGCCAAAGGCTGCGCCCAGCTTGTTCTGCAGTTTTATAAACTCAGCGGTGTCTTTGGTGAGATGAAAGGTAAAGTTTAACCAGTCCACAAAGGCTGTTTGTTTGTCAGGGGTGTGGGTTTCCCCCCGTTTTACATTACGGGGTGAAGCCTGCGCAGCTGGTTGCTGCTGTTTTGATGATGTCATTTTATTTCTCCAGTAATTGGACCCAAACGGAGTCGTATGGAGAAATTTAGCTAGGCAGTGAGGTGCCATCGATACAATCAAAAAATATTTTCTTGTATTGACGTGGGTTTTATTTCACACCTTCAAGAAACCTTTTCCGGATAATGCCCATAGTGCGTGCATCAGGAATGTCTTCGTAGTTCACAAGCCCAGCAGCATCACAGAACTCCAATAATTCTTTATTACTCATGGTATGAAGTAACTGAAGGTGATAAAGAAGAAAAAGAGGAACATAAACTAAATTATGCTTAAGCTTTGATATACCAACTCTATTGCATAAATAGTGATTGAAACTTTTAAGAAAATACTTATCTTTTTGAATAGCGGCTCGTTGGTATTGCTCAGCAATCTGAGGTATGAAGCGAATAGTTGACGGGTCAATTTGAACAAGTTTGAATATCGCTGTCCGATCTCCTGCGACAGCTTTGGGTGCAAGAGTAGTAATCCTCTCGCCAAAGACCATGAGAGCAGTCAAATCATGAATCCAAACCATGATCCAAGTTAAAAAATCTCTTAAAAAAACTCTTTCATACTCGTCATCAGTTTCAAAATCTATATCTTTGAACTCAAAAGTATCACCTGATAAATGTATGAGATCATTGATGTATTGGTCTAATAGCCCAGCATGGCTAATTTCGTTAGAATCGAAATTTTTAATTTCTCCGTCAAAGACATTGTTTTTTAGAAACAAATCACTAAAGAGTTTATTTGATGCAGGTAAATCTAGATATAGCTTAGAGTAGCCCTCAATCTTAAGCCCAGCTAAAACCAAGCGAACCTTAGTAGGGAGATGATCTCTCGAATTCTTGATATGTTGTATATACCACTGGTAGTCAGGCAAGATTACTTCAATAAAATCTCTGACAGTCTCCAGTGAGGCTAAGGGTTTTTTGATCTTCACATCCATGTGGAAATTCTCGCTTGATGATTCATCAATTTCAGATTACAGAGAAGTCAATAGAAATGGCAGAAGAATGTTTGATATCGCTGTCAGCTAAGTTTTTGAAACTTGATTTACAACTGTTATCTTATAAGACCTTCAAAAAATCTTCATAGAACATTGATGAGTGTCGCAGTAATAGTGGTAGTTAATAAAAGGATGAAATTGTCATAATGGAAATCAAACGGATAGAGTTCAGGAATATCTATGGTGCTTTATCAGGAAAGCTAAAGTTCTCCACAGGTGAAAACTTTCTAGTTGGTATAAATGGTTGCGGCAAGACTACTGTTCTCAACTTAATAAGGTGGGTTTTATCGCCTGACTTATCAGAGCTATGCACTATGGAGCACGAACTCATTAAGGTAGACGTGCTGCATGAAGGTTACATGTACTCCATCCAAAGCAGGATAAAGAACAACATTCATGAGTTAAAAGTAGTAACACGAAACAAAAAGCGTGACTTCAAGCCGATACGGAGTCCTCTGCTGATCTCTCCCAATATGTTCAGAGCTAGAAGTAGTCGTGTTGATAGAGACGAAATCAAGGATCAGTACAGTAGACTTACTCCTGAAGCTCATGAAGTTTCTACTTTCAACTTCTTGCTTGATGAGTTGCCATCACCAGTTTTCATAGGTTTAGAGAGGAAGATTGATGACTCTCCATCCCGCTTGAAGAGAAGACAAAGCCAAAGGAAGAACATTTCAGAGACATTGTCCCCTTTAGGTATGGCAACGACACTGATGCGAGACGCCTTTAATACAGGGCGCAGGAAAGTTGTTGAGATAAATGACACCTTAAACCGTAACGTTCTAGAGCTCAGCTTTAGTGGTGTTATCCGAGACAAATTAGATTTTTCTTCAAATGCCGCTTTGAAAGACACAGCACAAAAAATTACACAGTTGAGAAAGAGGTTTGATGACCAAAAAGATAATAAAGATTATTATTCAAAAACACTCTCAGACATAAAAGTACGTGAAGCGATAATCAAATATTTAGATCAACTATCGTCTCTTTTTGATGAGGACACAGATGAGGTCTGGCTTGCCCTAAATGAGCATAATTTTGATCGAGCAAAGAAAATGTTTGATCTCTTTGAAAGCTATGAAAATGATGTTCGTAAAGTGCAAGCTGAAATCACTAATTTCTCTGAGTCAGTCAATGAATATCTAAATGACTCTAGAAAAACCATTTACTTTGATGCTGATACAGGGGTTCCTTATATTGAGTTATCCGGATACGACGAAAGACTCGAGCTATCTGAACTATCTTCTGGTGAAAGCCAAATCATTATCTTGTTAAGTTATTTTGCTTTCTTAGCTAAAAAAGGAATTCCTATTGTCATAGACGAACCTGAGCTATCTCTTCATGTTCAGTGGCAAAAGCACTTCGTTAATTCAGTCAAAAATGTGATGCCTCATAAATGTCAAACTATAATGGCAACTCACAGCCCTGAAATATGTGGAGCTGAAGACGTAAATGTCCAAGCAATATCCGTTAAAGCGTCATGATCCCAGAACGATCAGTATATAGGGGGCAGTCTTACAAACTGTTTGAAGATTATAACGAAATACACGTTTTTGTAGAGGACAATAACTTCGAAAACTTATATAAGGTTTTATTTTTGAGAATGGGCCTGCGTATTCAGAATGTCTTTTCAAGGAACGGTAAGAGGGAAGTTCTTAAAGATGCAGAGAGATGCACTGATAAAAAATGTGTATATTTAGTCGACCGTGATTGGGATGATTATCACGGTACTGTGCCCACTCTGGAAAATGTTTTTGTACTGGAAAAACATAGTATTGAAAACTATCTAATTGACTATGAAACGTTTTGTGGAATCTTAATAGCTGAATATCCAAAATCAGAAATAAACACACTTCTTAGCAACCAAAATTTTAATGACATATTAGAAGAAGCTAGTAACTCGCTGAGGCCGCTATTTGAGTGCTTCTTAGCTGTGCAATGTTCTGGTCAAAAATTAAAAAACTGTTCAATTAAGCCAGGTCACTTTGAGCAAGAGAATCAAGCTAAGCTTGCTGATGTAAATAAAATTAATCAATACATTCAAGATACTAATGTTGAAATCAAGACAGATATTATTGACTTTTTCAATGAGCCCGAACTTGTAAACAAAGGTCATGGTAAGTTCATGCTGCACTATGTTTGGCAAGGTGTTAAAAACAAAATAAAAAATTCAGGGATGCCAATAGGAGGTGACAAACTACTTATTCGCTTAGGACAAATAACAACGAGTAGAGATGTTCAGAATTTAGTAAATGGTATTCTTGCGGTTAGGAACCGAGCTTAAAGACTCTATCAACCATGTAGCTTTTTTGTAACTGTTTAGTGCTAATTGAGACTGATAAAAAAAATGGCGGACGCTGTAAGGTATTGAAATATAATATATATAGAAACCCTAATTACTTAGGGGAAATTTTTGTAATGTCGTAGGTTCAAATCCTATCTCCGGCTCCACAAATTAAAAAGCCTCGCAAGTTTTACTTACGAGGCTTTTTTTGTGTCTGTCGTTTGTTGGTTTATTCGGCTTCTTTCACGATTTGCGCCTGATGGAAGTTTTCAATGCCCATTTTATCGATTAAGCCCAGTTGAGTTTCCAGCCAGTCAACGTGCTCTTCTTCCGCTTCCAGAATGTGTTTAAACAAATCCCGGCTGACGTAGTCACCAACTTGCTCGCAATACAGAATGCCTTCTTTGAGATCGGGAATGGCGTCCATTTCCAGTGCCAAGTCGGCTTCCAGCATTTCACGGGTATTTTCACCGATGCGCAGCGCACCCAGATCCTGCAGGTTTGGCAGTCCTTCTAAAAATAGTACACGCTCCGTCAGCATGTCAGCATGTTTCATTTCATCGATGGATTCATGATATTCATGCTCATAAAGATTCGTCAGGCCCCAGTCTTTGTAGATTTTGGCATGCAGAAAATACTGGTTAATCGCAACCAGCTCATTACCTAGTACTTTGTTGAGCAGTTCAATGACTTTTTTATCGCCTTTCATAATGCAGTCCTTCCGTTAATTTGCATACGCCGATTATCGTTTATTTGACGTAAAAGTCAAAGATAAGTGATTGATATAAAAGGCAAATGAAAACGATTAGCATCTTTACTTGGACTCAGTTGGCAGGCAGCTGTCCGGATAAAGATTTTTATTGCGGTAATTGAAGAACTTAGCAGAAAGCCATTATTAAATCAGCCGTTTGTGGTTTTGACGTTGAAGCCGGTTAACTTAAGAAAAGTTGGCTGTTTTGACAATCGGCTGCGCATCATTAGGCTGACTGAGATGCTGATGTAACTGACGATTGACCTTAAACTGGCATTTACCACAGCAAGCGCCGGCACCGGTGGTTTCCCGGAGCTTTTCAAGTGTATCGGCACCGTTATCAACGGCCGATTTAATGGCGTGAACATTGACGTTGTTGCAAACACAGATAATCATGTTGGCTGCTCAATTTAGATACTGATGCAAATGATAATGATTGTTATTACTTGAGTCAATCAGTTTTTACATAAACTAACATGTTAATGATCAGAGCTTGCGCGGCATTTAAGAACATCGTAACGTGCATGTTTACTGACAATCCTATGCCTGACGCCGATTATGAAAATACCAGCCGCCACTATTTTAATTGTTGAAGATCACCGTGATTTAGCGGCCAATGTTGGTGATTATCTGGAGGCAGGCGGATTTACTGTGGATTTTGCGGCAGATGGCATCAGTGCCCTGCAATTATGTGCCGACAATCATTACGATGCGATTGTGCTGGATGTCATGTTGCCGGGCATTGACGGCTTTGAAGTTTGCAAAAGACTCCGTCAGGAGCTGCACCGGGACACGCCGGTCATTATGTTGACCGCCCGCGATACCATTAATGACAAGGTTAACGGCTTTGATGTCGGTGCCGATGATTATCTGATTAAACCTTTTGAGCTGCGCGAATTAGAAGCCCGTCTGGCAGCACTAATCCGCCGGCAGCGTGGTGAACTGGAAGGTGGTCAGCTACAGGTTGGTGATCTGCGTTTTGATTTGGAAACCATGCGTGTTACTCGCGCCGGTAAAACCATCAAATTATCGCCTATCACGTTGCATATTCTGCGCATTCTGATGCGTGAATCACCGAAGCTGGTCAGCCGTGAACGCCTGGAATCAGAAGTCTGGGGCGATGACACGCCTGACAGCGACACACTGCGCAGCCATTTATACAATCTGCGTAAAAATCTCGACAAACCTTTTGATCAGCAACTGATGCACACCATTCCCGGCGTTGGCTATAAAGTCTGTCTGCCGGAAGATGTCTAGTCTCGACCTTCAGCGATTACGGAACCGGGCCTTGGGAAAGTGCACACTGACCTCGGTACCCTCGCCCATTTTGCTCGATAAACGCAGACTCCAGTCATAACGATTACATAGCCGTTTGACAATCGTCATGCCAATCCCATAGCCAGGCGTTGTTTCCTGACCACGATAAAATGGTTTGAACAGTTGGTTAAGCTGCGCTTTGTCCATACCAATACCGCTGTCCGCAACCGAAAACCCATCAGACTGAATACGCACCGTGACACTGCCTTTCAGGGTGTAATTAAAGGCATTTCGCAGCAAATTACCGATCAGGATCGGTAATACCCGTTCCGGCGCGTCAACCAGTAACATGCCTGACTCTTCAACATTGACGCTGATCGGTTTGTCATGATGAATAATGCGCAGATTATCAAGTTCGGTACTGATTAAATCATTGACGATAAGCTGATGCGAAGGCAGTGTTTGCGCTTGCTCACGAGCCAGTAACAGCAGGGTTTCAATCAATGATTCCATATCGTACAAAGTACGGTACATCCGGTTCACTTCGGACGATGCGGCATCACCATATTTACGCTCAACCAGTTCCAGCGCCCCACGAATAACGGCAATTGGTGTGCGCAGCTCATGACTGACATCACGGGTAAAGTTACGCTCACGCTCGATAAAATCTTCCAGCCGGCCGGTAAACTGATCCAGCGCCCGTACCAGACTGGTCACCTCTTCGTCGGTAATATGCCGGATCTCTGCCAAATCCAACTGGGGCAAATTACCATCGCGAAAATCGACCTGCTCAACGGCACGCGCCAGCTTGACGATAGGCGACACCGCTTTATGGGATTGCCGATAAGCAAACCATGCCAGTAAGTACAGCACCACCAGCACCATTGCCAGCGGCAAAATACCAAACACCAGTGCCAATCGGGAGACTTTGACTTCATCAAAAATCAAAAATAATCGCTGACCGGCTTTATCTTCAACAAAAACAATCGGCTCCTGCCCCTGCATTTGTGTGCGTTGCAGACCGGGCGTCAAATCCCGCAATGGTGCCGGTAAAGACTGCAAATTATCGGTAGGCGCCATATAGGCTTGCAGATTCATGGTGTTGGGCAGCGGGAAATCCGGATTTTCACTGCGCATTAACCAGAAATGTTCAGCTTCGCCCTCTAATGCTGCTCTGACCAGAATATCTTCCAGTGTTGCTTTAGCCGCAAATACCCCCGCCAGCGTGACCAGACTTATCAAGGCGATCTGGATGATAAAAACCTTGATCAGCTTGGCTTGTAAATTGGTATGGGCTTTGGCCATGCCTAGTTCACTTGTTTATGAAATAAATAATGGCCGACCAACCATTCACTGCCTTGCCGGTAGCCAAATAACTCCGCACAAGCCATAAAAAACAGCCGCCAGCGCTGCAACCAAACAGCACCCTGGCCGTCACCATAAACTTCATCAAAAATGGCGGTGATGGCTTTACTGTTTTTATCCGTATTATCCAGCCAGGCTTCAGCAGTTTTCTGATAGTGCCGGCCATCTACCAACCATTGTTTTTCGATACGAAGCGCATCCTGAAAATGCAGCAAGGTATCGGCTGATGGCATCAAACCACCTGTGAAGAAGTACCGTCCCATCCAGTTATCATCACCATCCGTTTCAAACGGATAAACAACACTGCGGTGGCAAAAAATATGCACAAACAATTTGCCATCAGCCCGCAGCCAGTTACCGATTTTGTTAAACAGCTGCTGGTAATTACGCATATGTTCAAACATTTCGATCGATACTACCCGATCAAATTGGCCTTCAAGCTCAAGCTGGTTGACGTCTTCGGTGATGATACGAATATTGGTCAGCCCTCTTTCATTGGCTTGTTTTTCAATGTGGCGCCGTTGAGAATTGGAGTTTGATACTGCTGTTATCCGCGAATACGGAAAATGTTCCGCCAGATATAACGTCAAAGAACCCCAGCCACAGCCAAGCTCCAGTATATCCTGACCATTTTCAAACTGGCCCCGCTCGACATAACGCGCCAGCATCGCCGCTTCTGCTTCTTCAAGCGTTAAGGTATATTCATCCCACCAGCAACTGCTGTATTTGAGATGTTTGCCAAGCGCCAGTTGATAAAACGCGGCCGGCACTTCGTAATGCTGTTCATTAGCAGCATCCGTTTCAATGGCAATCGGGCTTTGTCGCAGCATGTCGATACAACGATTTTTCAATTCACTGGCCGCCTGTAAATCATCGGCGTGCTCATCATGAAGGCGTTGTTTCAGCAAACGGCGGATCCCCATGCGGATCACGGCATCGGGCAATAAACCTTTTTCGGCAAGTTTAATCGCTGACATGTTTTTTTCTCCACGGAATAAACGGACTGGTGGTTTGCTGATAGCGCTTATAAGCATCACCACGGCTGCGGATAGCCTGTTGTTCGGTATACGGAATACCGGTAATAAAATATAAAAACAGCAACATCACCAGCGGGGCCAGCCATAACCAGATCCCGCCACTGATACCCAGCGCCAGCAACGGATAAAAAAACCAGTGCAGCCATTCAAAAAAATAATTCGGATGCCGTGAGTAATACCAGAAACCGCGTTCGCAGACTTTGCCTTTATTGGCCGGATCATCACGAAAAGCCTGTAATTGCCTGTCGGCCACTGTCACACCAAAGATCGCTATCAACACCACAATGATTGCCAGATATTGAGGCCAGCCAAATGTCTCAGGCTGCCCCTGACTTATCAGATAAACAGGCCAGGCAAATCCCCAGGCCAGCAGTGCCTGAAACTGGAAAAAGAAAAAATGATAAAAGCCAGTCTTGTTGCCCCAATACTGGCGCAGATAACGGTAGCGGCTATCTTCTGCTTCGCCGACTACCCGTTGTGCCAGATGCAGCCCCAGCCGCAGATACCATAAGCCCATCACCGTGCCAGCAATAATACGCAGCCGGATATCACCCTCACCAAACAGTGCATAAACAATTGCCAAACCACTGAGGCTAAATGCCCACAACACATCGACAATGCCGGCATTTTGCGTTTTTTGCTGCCACAGCCAGCCCAAAAACATCACCAGTGAGATTACGGCCAGACTAAACCACAGCATGTTGTATCGCCTGTTCTTGTTGCCGCCAGCGTTTTGCCAGTATGAATAAAAAAGGCACCACGATTGCCCAGCTGACTGCCGCAACGATCACCAGCAACTCAGGCTGTTGCCAGCTCAATGCACCCAGCTTTTGTCCGGCAAAGTAAGACAGCGGGCTGCCAACAGCTGCAAGTAATGCCGACAGCCATAGCCTATCCATCAACCAGCTCAGCGAATGATTGAGGGTCAGCATAAAATTGACCCACAAACATAGAATCCACCAGGGTGCGACCGGCGGCCAGCTTTGGGCGTTGTAATGCATTAAACCTGCTGCCGAATAAAAGCTGTCCAGAATCAGACCCACTATTAAGCCAGCAATAATCAAACGGCTATCGGCATAATGTGATGCAAAAAACTGAAAGTGCACCAATACAAAAAACACTGTCACCAGAATGGCCGGCAAATTATTACCCGCCGCACCTGACAATACACAGACCAGCCAGCTCAACTGAAACAACACAAAATTAATAATATTTTTCTTAGCCATTAGCGGGCACCCACTGCGGCCGACGGTTTTTAGGTTTGCTGAATAACATATGCACATCAGCAATACTGCGTTCGGCAAAACCACCCTCGCAGTAACACAAATAAAACTCCCACATGCGGATAAAACTGTCGGGATAACCCAGCGCGCGGACTTTATCGAGCTGCGCCATAAATCGTTGCCGCCATTCGGCAAGCGTCAGCGCATAACTTGGGCCAATATCTTCCAGATTGGTCAGTTTTAATCTGGCACTCGCCGCCGCATTGGTAAGCACGGAAACACTGGGAATAAAACTGCCGGGGAAGATATAACGCTTAATAAAATCGACTGATTTGACTGCCTGTTCATAGCGGTGATCTTCAATCGTTATCGCCTGAATAATCGCCAGACCATCATCCTTTAACAATTCCCCACAGCGGGCAAAATAGCCCTCAATATAATGATGACCAACCGCTTCGACCATTTCGATGGAAATCAGCTTATCGAACTGACCGGTCAAATCACGGTAGTCTTCCAGCAAAACGGTTATCTGGTCTTGCAAGCCTTCGGCTTGTACCCGCGCCGTTGCATAATTAAATTGCTCACGTGAAATGGTCGTGGTGGTCACTTTACAACCGTAATGTTTGGCAGCAAAAATGGCACAGCCGCCCCAGCCAGTGCCAATTTCCAGCAAATGATCCGTTGGCTGCAAATCCAGTTTGTCACACAAACGCCGCAGTTTTTGCGCCTGTGCTTGCTCAAGCGATTCGTCACCGGTGAAATACAATGCCGACGAATACATCATCCAGTCTGCATCGAGAAACAGGCGGAATAAGTCATTACCCAAATCATAGTGCGCTGCAATATTTTTACGGCTGCCGCTAACGTTGTTGCGGTTAAAGAAATGCCAGCCTTTCATTAACCAGCCAGCCAGCCTGGCCAGACCTTTTTCCATTTGATCTGTCAGATCCTGGTTGCGTACCAAAACCCGAACCAGTGCCGTTAAATCGCTACAATGCCAATGGCCTGCCATATAAGATTCTGCCGCACCAACACTGCCGCCACGCACCACTGACTCAAAAAACTGCCGGTCATAAACCGTCAAACTAATCGACAGATCGGCCTCACTGTCACCGAGTTCATAAACTTTTTCGGTGGTATGTAAATGAATACAGCCTTGTTTTAACTGCGATAGCTGATTAATCACCAGCTTTTCATAAAGTCTGGCGCTACGGCTGATTTTTTCCAAATTGGCCGGGGCTGAAACCTGACGGTTCATTTTTCGTCTCCATTAGCAGTTGCATGCACATCATCCTGTTTGTCGGGATGACTGAAAAATGGCGTATGTTTGCCCCACAAACGCAGCGCCTGCCAGTAAATGCGCAGTACTACCCGCAATGTTTGCATCGGATAACGGATTGGTAACCAGCGCATATTTTTGCTGTTCAGTGGCTGCATACTGGCCTGCATCGAGGCATTAAAATGCTGTTCACCCTGATGAATAAGCGTCATATGAATGGCCAGCGCCTCAGGATTTAAATGAAAGCGCCACTGATACTGAACATCCATGGGCATAAACGGCGAAATATGAAATTGCTTATCAAAACTAAAATACAGCGGTGATTGATGATTTTCGGTCACCTTGAGCACATAGGCATGGCGCTCATTCCAGGGTGTGTTGTTAATGTCGGCAATAATATATTTGAGCGTTTCGCCGTCACTGCAAAAGTAAAAAGTCACCGGATTAAAGATAAAACCAAGGTAGCGAGGATGCGTCAAAATCTTGATTTGTCCGTAAAAATCCTCAGCACAACGCTGCCTGATAAGCTCACTGACCGCTGTTTTTAAATCTTTAGTGTCACTGCGTAAATAATCACGCCGATAAAAACTAATCAGATTAAACCGTTCCAATGACCACAACCGCGAACGCTTGAACTGTTGTTGAAGGTTGTCCAAGTCCAATAACAGCATCGCCAGCGGATATTTAAAACTGTGTTTACGGGGTAAATACCGCTGATGCAGCACCCAGCCCTGATAAATGCCTTCAGGCAACATCGGACACATCCTGTGTTTGTTGCAGCGCCTCAACCACTCTCAAGGCACTGTTGACCCCATCTTCGTGGAAGCCCCAGCCCCAGTAAGCGCCACAATAATAAGTATGTTTGTCACCAGCCAGTTGCGGCCAGCGTTTTTGTGCGGCAATGGTTGCGGCATTGTATATCGGGTGCGCATATCGGCGGCTGAGAAACACTTTGGCCGGGTCCACCAGATGATCGCTATTTAACGACACAATAAACTCTAGCGGTGCATCAAGCCCCTGCAATGTATTCATGTGGTAGTTAACGGTGCACTGATTGGTTAGCTCAGGACAAACCCGTACATTCCAGCTCGCCCAGGCAGCTTTTTTCCTCGGCAAAATACTTTTGTCAGAATGCAGCAGCATATCGTTTTGCTGATAACCAATCGCGCCGAGAATATCGATTTCTGCCTGACTGGGTTTGTCTAATAAACGCAGCGCCTGATCTGAGTGTGTGGCAATCACAACTTTATCGAACCGCTGTGTTTCGCCATTCACCTGTAATGTCACACCATTGGCATCACGGCTAACCCGTTGCACCACGGCGGTGGTATGAAACGTTGCCGGGCAACTGGCAACCAGCTTGTCTACATAACGTTTTGAACCATTTTTCACCACCCGCCACTGTGGCCGTTCGGTCAGATTCAGCATATTGTGGTTATGCATAAAACTGATGAAATAACGCGCTGGAAATTCACGAATGGATACGCCCGGCCCCGACCATAATGCACAAGCCATTGGCATCAAATGATCATCAATAAATACATCGCTGTAATGATTCTGCTGTAAATAATCACCAATGCTGAGGCTGTCATCGTCGCTGTCCAACAGAGTTGGAGCCTCGCGGTAAAAGCGCGCTAAATCCCAAAGCATCCGGTAAAAGCGTGGACTCAACAGATTGCGCCGCTGACAGAACAAACGGTTTAAATCCGTAGCGTTATATTCCAGGCCAGACAACACATTACTGACACTGAAACTCATTGTAGTCGGCTGGCTTTCCACATTAAGTTCAGTTAATAAACGACTGAAATTAGGGTAATTCTGCTCATTGAAGACGATAAAGCCGGTATCAATATCATAGATTTCACCGGCAACACGGATTTCATGGGTATCCGTGTGTCCGCCCAGATAATTACTGGCTTCAAACACGCTAACCTGATGCTGTTTACTCAGATAATAAGCCGCACTGAGGCCAGCAATACCCCCACCAATCACGGCAATTCTCATCAGTGGCTACCTTTATGGTCTGCGTGTGAATTACGACGTGCTGCCGGCACAGTGCGTAAATCCCATACCAAGCCCAGTCTGGCCATGCCTTTAAGCAGGTAATAACTGATGTCAATTTCCCACCAAAAGAATCCCTGACGCGCCGAAACCGGATAATGGTGATGATTGTTGTGCCAACCTTCACCCAGCGTCAATAACGCCAGTAAGCCGTTATTACGGCTGTCATCACCGGTCTGGTAACGCTGTTTACCAAAACGATGTGCCAGCGAATTGATCGACAATGTGGCATGAACCAGTACTACGGTAGATATGAAAAACCCCCAAACCAGCATTTGACCGCCGCTGGTGCCAAGCTGTGGCTGGCTATGCTCAAGAAAACTGCCTAAGGCAAACAAGCTGACTGCTAATAAGATAGGTACCAAAATGTCAAAACGGTCCAGTAAGCGCAGCTCTGGGTATTTTTTTAAATCCGATACCAGTGAATAATCAGCCTGATAATAGCTGTCAGATAAAAACCAGCCCATATGACTCCACCAAAAACCTTGTTTGGGGGAATGCGGATCCGCTTCCTGATCTGCATGGCGGTGATGCTTGCGGTGATGTGCCGCCCACCACAACGGGCCACGTTGTGTTGCGCTGGCGCCAAGCAAGGCAAATACAAATTGCACTGGTCGTGAGGTTTTAAATGCTTTGTGTGAAAAATAACGATGATAAAACGCCGTAATGGCAAACATTCGCAGCAAATACAGCGTTAATGCCGTGAGCACAGCAACAGCAGACACACCAACCCAGAAAACGGCCAGACAAGCCAGATGCAGTGCAATAAACGGTATGATACGTAACCAGTCAATTTGACGACTTCCTACCGGAGCAGGTGGCCCCGCCTCGCCGTTATCAAACCATTTTACAATCGCTTTCATTGGCAAACTCTCATTGGTGGACGCAATGTAGAGCGCCGAACGTGAATTGTATGTGAAAGCAGGCCAGCATTTGCCTTCACCGTAATTTCACAAGCCTGCAGTTTAACTGACAGTGAACTTTTAACTTGGCTAACTCAGGGACATATCTTGAATTTATTGCAACGCAGCTTGCTCATTTTGATGCTGTTGCCGGTGCTCAATGCTTGTGGCGGCCCCGGCCAGCAATCCGCGTATTATCACGCCTATCAGCAATCCCTTAAAGATACCCAGCCAAAGCCGGTGAATGATGAAACAGTTGAGGGGTTTGGCGAAATTTTCGCGAATTTACAAACCGCTGAACTGCCCGAGCTTGTTAACGAAATCTACGCAGCGAATTTCTATTTTAACGATACGTTTAAGACTTTTCGCGACCGTCAATCACTGACTGCGTACTTACAAAAAACTGGCGAGACAGTCGATGAACTCAAGGTAACCATCAATGACATTGCCCGAAGTGATAATGATGTTTATGTCCGCTGGTCAATGTATATGCAGTTCAGTGTGTTAGGCAAACAGGTTGAAAGTAACTCGGTTGGTATTACCCATTTACGTTTTAATGAGGCCGGTGAAATTATTCTGCATCAGGATTTTTGGGATGGTGCTGATGCGTTTTATCAGCATTTACCAGTGATTGGCATGTGGATCAGACAAATTCGGGGACAATTATGAGAGTATTACTGGCCGCAGTAATGGCGACATTCAGCCTGACCGTACAGGCTGCTGAGTTTGATAAAACTTATCAGTTGGGTGACCAAAAACTAATGCTGTGCGCTCAAACACCGATGAAAAAAATGCTGTTTAATTTGGGTGATGTGGCGTTGTATGCTAAAGACTGCTCAGCCGTTAACGCTGATTCGCTGACTAACCAGCCGGTGCACCTGACGTTTAAGTACGAACGCGGTTTTGATGGTGAGGATTTTATTAAATCCTCAGATGAGCTGATTAAACGAAATACCGATGATGCTGAATATCAGGCCATCAAAACTGATTTGCAGCGTTTTAATGATAACTACGAAGCCATCGCTGATGGTGAGCGCTACGATATTGGCTGGTCAGAACAAACCGGTTTAGTGCTCAGCAAAAATAATCGCCAACTCAGTCAGCATGACTCTGCTGACCTTGCTGCGATCTACTTTCGGATCTGGTTCGGTAATGAGCCTTTCAGCCAGGACATGAAAGCGGCCTTGCTCAAGCGCAAATAATCGGGATTATCTATTCACCACTCGGAAACAGGATTTTCTGCAATCCCGGATGCGCCTGTAAAGGCTGTAAAGCCTGATCCTGGCTGATTTCTTCACGATAACTTTCACTGCGCTGAATAGCTTCTTTCAGATAATACAGCGCCTCTTCAAGTTGCCCCAGCGCTGAATAGGCACACGCCAGCTGATAAAACGCATGGCTGTTTTCCGGGTCAATCTGTAACGCCTGATGGCATAAATTAGATGCCCACTGCGCTTCACCAAGCTCCAGCACCGCATCGGCTTTGTACGTTAATGCCTCGCAATCATCACGTTTGATTTTCAGGATCTGATCATAAATGCCAATCTTGTGCGCAGCACTATGTTCTTGTGCAGCCCGTAACCATAGGGATTGCAGTTCCTGCGTACGCTCGATTTCTTCACGGTTTTCTTCGATATGCAGGGTTTTCTGATTCAGCTGCTGCTCAATAGCATGTAACCGGCGTTCATACTCATTCACCAGCTTTGAGATCTCTTCATCAGCCAGTGAATGCACCCGCTCACGAATTTCACGAATCGATGTCCAGCCAACCAGCACCAAAATCGACGTGGCACCGGCAATCAAGTAAAAGAAATAGGTCACCGTATTGGTCGAATAACTGACCGCTTTATCGACGGCATTGATTTCCCGATCGACAATTTGCTGAATCATTTCATGCCGCTGCGCCGCCATATCGGTACGCAGTTGCTTCAGCTCATCAAGCACATAACGCTCGATAAACGGCGAATACAGCGGTTCATCGAGAGCGTTAACTTCAGCTTCAAACGCTGCCACCTGTTCGGCTGGCAGCGATTGCACAACCGGCTCGTTGGGCTGTGCCTGCCCGGCAACAAGTGTTGCCGGCAGGCAAAGTAACCAACCAAGTATTAACCAGCGAGACATATTGCCCGTCCGTGATCATGTACCTCAACAAGGTGGCTGTGCAGACTCTTAATGGCATCGCCATAATCATCTTCATCGATAATAAACTGCATATCGACCTGCCGCATGGACTGATGCATAGCCAGCACACTGATATTCTTTTCTGCCAGTGCCGCTACGGTTTTGGCCAAAATACCGGGGATCTTCATATCGCTGCCAATGGCCGAGACAATCGAAACTTTTTGCTGATTGACCTCCGCTTCAGGGAAAATTTCCGTCAGTGCATCACGAATCCGGCGGATGGTTTTCAGATTGGTCGATAAATAATGGGTAATGGTATTGGCGTTAATATCCTTGGAAATGATATGCGCTTTGAAACGACGGATCTGCGCCAGGATTTCACCATCGTACTGGTGAATATTGCCAGCCATATCCTGATCAAATACCTCAAAAGCAAATACACCTTTACAGCCGGCAATGATTTCCACACAGGGTTTGCTGCTGACATAATCACCGGTGATCAATGTACCGGCATGCTCCGGTTCAAAGGTATTACGAACCCGCAGCGGTATATCATTTTGCCGCAGGCCTTTAGCGGCTTTGGGGTGAATCGCTTCCATACCCAAATTTGCCAGTTGATCGGCGACATCATAATTGGTACGGCCAATTGGCACTGCATTGTCTTCACCAACCAGTCGTGGGTCGGCACTGCTTAAATGAAACTCTTTGTGAATAATCGCTTCGCCAACTTCGGTCAGCACCGCGATGCGGCTAAAGGTCATTTCGCTGTAACCACGATCAAAGGTCGACATCAGGCCAGCCTCGCTATGCGCATAACCCGTGACAATCGGTAATTGTTTACTCAGATCAATATTGGCAAAAGCGTTTTTAATACGCGTATCCAGCGACATGTGTTTGTCAGTCTGCCAGCCTGTTAAATCAACAAATACTGCGTTGATACCATCCTGTTGCAGTAATTGCGCTGTATTCCAGGCACTGTGTGCCTCACCAATACTGGCCAGCATTTCCCGAACAGTGGATAAATGCTGATCCAACGCAAAGTGACCATGCTGGCAAAGCCGCTGTAAATCAGCCAATACCCGACTGGCATCATCAAGCCGCTCAAGGATAAATGCATCGGCTTCACTGGCAAGTTCGGTGCCATCAAACAGCTTTTTATTAATCGCCAGAATCTCGTCTTTAAGCTTATCCAAAGCCTCCTGCCAGGTATCACCATTGACGCTATTGGCAAACTCGGCGTAGACACCGGCTTGGCCATTTTTCTTATGTTCCAGCAACAGATTGGTGATGCCGCCATATGCCGACACCACAAAAATACGTTGATACAGACCTTCGTCATGTACCGGTTTGAGAATGATATTGTCGCGCACCGCAACATAATCACTCATTGAGGTGCCGCCTATTTTTTCAACGGTATGAAAATTCATGTTTTATTTGCAGCCCTTGGGGCAAGCTGTCTCCTATTATTCGGTAATCGTATCGGCTTCAAGTTCGTACGCACCTTCGGCGTTGTGCACTTCAGTGCCATTCAATGGCGGATTAAACACACAGGCCAGCTTCAACTCTTTAAACGCCCGCAATACATGACGGTCGTGTTTATCAAGGTTGTACAGTGTGCCCGGAGTGATTTTGTACACTTTGCCATCATCGAGCGTTTCCACTTCACCTTCGCCGCTGATGCAATACACTGATTCCAAATGGTTTTGGTAATGCATACGGAAATCGGCACCAGCGTAAATCGTCGTAATATGGAATGAATAGCCCATTTTGTCGTCTTTGAGCAGCATCCGGGTGCTTTCCCAGTTACCATCCGGTGAGACGATACGACGGTTGGTTTTTTCAGCATCTTGTAATTGTCTGACAAGCATTTCTGTCTCCCTGAATTAAATATTTAATCAGGCGGCCGTCGCCGGCCGCCACAAGCATTCGGATATCAACCGTTGGCTTTATTAACTTCGTCGCTGACTGAATAGTCACCTTCGAAAAAGTCTTTCTCTTCCGGAATATTGTCAGTTTTGGCACAGACTTCTTTAATCGCCTCTTCCAGAATATCAATACCTTTTTGCAAACTTTCGTCGCTGATCGTCAGCGGACACAGGAATTTCACCACATGGTCATCGGCACCACTGGTCTCGATAATCAGACCTTTCTGGAAACACTTATGGGTTATTTTGCCAGCAAGCTCACCACTAACGCAGTTAATCCCCCGGAACATGCCACGGCCATGTGAGTTAAAGTTACCCTCACCATATTCGGCGACAATTGAATCCACCCGGTCAGCAATGTACTGACCTTTACGCTGGACTTCTTTAGCGAATGTGTCGTCTTTCCAGAAGTTATCAATCGCTGCTTTAGCAGTAACAAAAGCATGATTATTACCACGGAAAGTACCGTTATGTTCACCCGGTGACCATTGATCCACTTCTGGTTTCATCAATACCACGGCAAATGGCAGACCATAGCCACTCAGTGATTTCGACAGGGTAACGATGTCTGGATAAATGCCAGCTTCTTCAAAACTAAAGAAAGTACCGGTACGACCACAACCCGCCTGAATATCATCAACAATCAGCAGTACATCATGACGTTTACAGATTTCTGACAGGCTGCGCAGCCAGGTCATGGATGCGGCATTGATGCCACCTTCGCCCTGCACCGTTTCAACGATTACGGCAGCCGGTTTATCAACACCACTACTGGAATCCGACAACATTTTGTCGAGCAGATTAGTGGTATCAAAATCATCACCCAGATAACCGTCATACGGAATGCGGGTTGAACCATGCAGTGCAATACCGGCACCGCCACGGTGAGTCGAGTTACCTGTGACCGACAGCGAGCCAAGGCTCTGTCCGTGCCAGCCATTGGTGAAAGAAATAATATTTTCACGGCCGGTTTTTTTACGGGCAATTTTCAGTGCGGCTTCAACGGCATTGGTACCGGTCGGGCCGGTGAACATCACGATATATTCAAGATCACGTGGCTTTAGAATGTACTCATTAAAGCTTTCTAAAAACTCACCTTTGGCACGGCTGTGTAAATCCAGACCCTGAGTAATACCATCATTTTCAATGTATTCCAGCAGTTTCTTTTTAAAGACGGGATGGTTATGACCGTAGTTCAGTGAGCCGGCACCAGCCAGAAAGTCGATATATTCATTGCCATCAAGATCATAAATATGCTCGCCCTGAGCCCGGTCAAATACCCGTGGAAACGCTCTGGCATATGAGCGTACTTCCGATTCGATTTCTTCAAAGATTTTCATATTTCTCTCCTGTTAATAATGTTTGGTAAACCTGACCGGCTCAGGCTTGGATTGCTTTAAACGGGCCAACTTTGACCAGCATTTCCGTTTTGTGCTGGCCGGCAAAGTGACGGTCTTTATCGAAAAACACATTGCTGGAAATTTGCGTATCCAGCTTTCTTGCCAGCCCTTCAAAAAGAGCCCATGAGGCTTTGTTATCCGGGGTAATGGTCGTTTCAATGCGTTTGATGTCTTGGTTTGCAGCGCGGCCAAGAATAGCTTTAAGCATACGAGTTGCCAGACCTTGACCACGGGCTTTTTCTCCAACGGCAACCTGCCAGACAAATAAGGTGTCAGGCTTATTCGGGATCCGGTAGCCGGAAATAAAACCAACCACTTCGCCATCCAGTAATGCTGCGACCGACGTTTCGGCAAAATGACTGCTCTGTAATAAATTGCAGTACATTGAATTGGTATCCAATGGCGGGCAATTGGCAATCAATTGGTGTACTGCTGCCCCCATTTCCGCATCAGGGGGTGTTAAAGCAATATCCAGCGTTTTTGCTTGTGGTTGCGTCATATTTATATTCAACTCTATTGTTTATAGGACGATTTGATTTTTGAATTTAAACCGCTTCAAAAAATCTTAATAATGTTAATTAATGTTTTTGTACAGCAGGTTAGCAATCAAGATAAATCTATAGTACACTAAACATTATCAAAAACCAAGTCGTACCCCACACAGTAATGTCAATAGATGTCATTACAGTGACATTGAAGTTAGCTATGTGGGAAAGACACTGCTATACACAAGGTCGCTGTAACGCAACGATTAAAAAGTGGGACAATATGCTGAATCAAATACCAATTAATACTGAGCAGATAGATGATCTGGGCCTCAGTCATTCTCAAAAGGAACACTTGTTGAATCATATTGAAGAGGTGTTGGTCGCATTACGCCGGGTGATACGCGCGACTGATTTGCACTCTAAATATCTGGCAAAAACCACCAGCCTGACGGCGCCACAGATTTTGTTATTGCAAACACTCCGCGATAAAGGCCAGGTGACGATTGGTGAACTGGCGGCCGATATGAGTCTCAGTCAGGCAACGGTCACCACTATTCTGGATCGGCTGGAAAAGCGCGAGCTAGTTTTCCGAAAACGTTCACAAAGCGACAAACGTAAAGTGCATGCCTATCTGACGGATGCTGCTTTAGAAATGCTGAAAAATGCGCCGATCCCATTGCAGGATCGTTTCACGCGTGAGTTCAGCAAATTACAGGAATGGGAACAGACAATGATTATTTCGTCGTTAAAACGGGTGGCACAAATGATGGATGCCCAGCATTTGGATGCCTCACCTGTATTGGATATTGGCATGCTGGATCGTCATGACAGCGAACCAGAAAAACGTTAAGGCGCGGGATTCGGTTGTTGCTGGTGAATGGCTTCGATGCGTTCCAATATTTCTGTAGACAACGTTAGATCACTGCTGGCGATATTGTTTTGTAATTGCGCCATCGTCGTCGCACCAATAATGGTGGCAGCGTTAAATGGGCGGCTATTGACGTAGGCCAACGCCATTTGCGATGGATCCAGACCAAATTCTTCAGCTAAATTCACATAAGCCTGCGTGGCTTTAACCGCCTGTTCATTACTGTAACGGGCATAATGCGGCCATAAATTCAAACGGGCAGTGGCCGGTGCCTTGTTATCAAGGTATTTCCCGGATAACACACCGAAACCCAGTGGCGAATAAGACAACAGGCTCACCTGCTCACGGAAACTGATTTCTGCACAGCCAACTTCATAAGTTCTATTAATCAGACTGTAGGGATTTTGCACGGAAACAATCAGCGGCAGATCCAGCTGTTTAGCGACGCTAATGAATTGCATGATGCCCCACGGCGTCTCATTCGACAGGCCGATATAGCGGATTTTGCCAGCATCAATATGTTTTTTCAGTGCCTGCAATGTTTCTATCACCGGTGTCAGTTCGATTTCATCATTTGGCTGCTGAAACCCCAGTTTGCCAAAATAATTAGTCTGCCGTTCCGGCCAGTGCAATTGATACAAATCCAGATAATCCGTTTGGAGCCGGCTCAGACTATCGTTTAACGCCTGATCAATATTGGCGGCATCGAATCGGCTATGTCCACCGCGAATATGGGGGATCCAGTCAGGACCGGGGCCGGCCATTTTACTGGCCAGAATCACGTCATCACGGCGGCCGCGTTGTTTCAGCCAGTTACCAATGACCACCTCGGTTGCCCCGTAAGTTTCGGCTTTGGGTGGGATTGCATACAACTCTGCAGTATCGATAAAGTTGACGCCTTGCGACAATGCGTAATCTAGCTGCTCAAAACCTTCAGCCTCAGTGTTCTGTTCGCCAAAGGTCATGGTACCGAGACAGATCTCACTGACTTTTAAATCACTATGACCGAGTTGATTGAATTTCATTAGCGACTCCGTTTTTACCGGCTGCAGAAACGACATGACGCCCCGTAAGGCGTCATATCAATTCAAAATTGGTCGGGACAACAGGATTCGAACCTGTGACCCCTTGCCCCCCAGGCAAGTGCGCTACCAGACTGCGCCATGCCCCGACTTAACTGGTTTCGCCAGTGAAAATCACCGGCTGAGAAAGTCCGACATATTAGCAGATGCCGCACCCATGCTCTACTAGTGTTTTGCCAATCGCTGCCAGGTACTGACCACAGTATCCGGGTTCAGCGAAATACTGCTGATACCCCGATCCAGCAGCCATTCAGCAAAGTCCGGATGATCCGACGGTCCCTGACCACAAATACCGACATATTTACCGGCATCACGGCAAGCCGTAATCGCCATTTCCAGCATCGCTAAAACTGCAGGGTTACGTTCATCAAAAGAACCAGCGACCAGAGCCGAATCGCGGTCCAGACCCAATGTTAACTGCGTCATATCATTGGAACCGATTGAGAAACCGTCGAAGTATTCCAAAAACTCTTTAGCCAGTACGGCATTGGATGGCAATTCACACATCATGATCAGACGCAAGCCGTTTTTGCCGCGTTCCAGACCATTCTCTTTCATGATATTGACCACCGATTCCGCTTCCTTGGTGGTGCGAACAAATGGAATCATCAGCTCAACATTGGTCAGGCCCATTTCATCACGAACCCGTTTCATGGCCTCGACTTCAAGTTTGAAGCATTCTGCAAAATCATCTGAGCTGTAACGTGATGCACCACGGAAACCTATCATCGGGTTTTCTTCATGCGGTTCAAACAGCGGCCCACCAATCAGATTGGCGTATTCGTTTGATTTAAAGTCAGACATCCGCACGATAACGGTTTCAGGATAGAAAGCCGCCGCAATTGTCGACACGCCTTCCGCAATTCGACTGATGTAGAACTCGACCGGGTCGCCATAAGCCGTGGTGCGTTGTTTAATCGCCTGCTTAACTTCGCCTTCCATCTGGTCAGCATTCATAAGCGCTTTCGGGTGAATACCAATCATGTTGTTGATAATGAATTCCAGCCGCGCCAGACCAACGCCTTTATTGGGCAGTTGGGCAAAGCTGAAAGCCCGGTCCGGATTACCAACGTTCATCATGATTTTCACCGGTAGTTCCGGCATATTGTCGAGTTCTTCGACTTTATGTTCGAATTTCAATAAACCTGCGTAGATATTGCCTTCGTCACCTTGCGCACAAGAGACAGTAACATTGGTCCCTTCGGTCACTTTATCGGTGGCATCACCACAGCCAACAACGGCTGGAATACCTAATTCACGGGCAATGATCGCTGCATGACAAGTACGACCTCCACGATTAGTGATAATGGCTGAGGCCCGTTTCATGATGGGTTCCCAGTCAGGATCGGTCATATCGGTCAGCAGAACATCACCCGGTTCAAATTTATCCATTTGATCGAGGCTGTTTAGCAAACGTACTTTACCCTGACCAATCTTACTGCCAATGGCGCGTCCCACCACCAGCAAATCACCTTTTTCCTGTAACGTGAAAGATTCACGGACATTTTTCTTGGTGCGACTTTGTACGGTTTCAGGGCGCGCCTGAACGATATAAATACGGCCATCATTACCGTCTTTAGCCCACTCGACGTCCATTGGTCGCTGGTAATGTTCTTCGATTGTCACCACCATCTTGGACAGATCTTGAACTTCTTCATCGGTCATACAGAAATGCAAACGCATATCTTCTTCGACATCAACTGTCTTGACCGGGTTTGAAGATTCGCCTGAGTAAACCATTTTGATGGCTTTTTGACCGACGGTACGACGCAATACCGACGGGCGACCATCTGCCAATGTCTTTTTGTGAACATAGAATTCATCAGGGTTGACCGCGCCCTGAACGACCATTTCACCTAAACCATAGCTACCAGTAACGAATACAACATCACGGAAACCACTTTCGGTATCAAGTGAGAATGCCACACCGGCGCAGGCGATATCAGAACGCACCATTTTTTGCACACCGGCAGATAAGGCGACTTCGCTATGGTCAAAGCCCTGATGATCACGGTAGGCAATGGCGCGGTCGTTGAACAATGAGGCAAATACTTCACGAATTTGCTTTTTAATATTGTCGAGGCCAGAGACATTCAGAAAGGTTTCTTGCTGACCGGCAAATGATGCGTCAGGCAAATCTTCAGCAGTTGCGGATGAACGCACCGCATAGGTGGTTTCTGCACCGTATTCTTTTTCCAGGCCCGCATAGGCTTCATCAATGGCTTTTTCCATTGCTGCCGGGTAAGGAATGGTCATGATCCAGTCACGAATTTCCTGACCGGTTTTTTGCAGTTGGACCACATCGTCAACATCAAGCTCACGCAGACGGTCGTTGATTTTGTTTTGCAGACCATCATGAGCCAGAAACTCTCTGTAGGCATCAGCGGTGGTGGCAAAACCTCCTGGCACAGATACGCCCAGTGGTGCCAGATTTTGTAACATTTCGCCCAGCGAGGCATTCTTGCCACCTACTCTGTTGACATCCTCCATGCACAACTTTTCCAGAGAAATAACGTATTCGGTCATGACTACTACCTTGTTTTTTTAGATTTATTAAATGTGATCGTCGATTCGCGGATACGCTCCCGGGCAAGGCCCAGCGAACGCACAACACGACTAGAGATTTCTTCAATGGAGGTATTGGTGGTATCAAAGACCGGGATGTCCACCTTTTCAAACATTGACATTGCCTTGTTCAACTCTGCCTGACAAATTTCCAGTGACGAATAATTACTGTCAGGGCGACGTTGACGACGAATTCGACTTAACGGGACAGGTTTAATGGTCAAACCTGCCAGCTTATGCTGATGAATTAACAAATAGTCCGGCAATTCTTCAGCTTCAAGATCTTCAACTGTCAGCGGGTAGTTGGCCACTTTCAGTGAAAAGTTCATCGCCAGATATAAACTTGTCGGCGTTTTGCCACAACGTGACACCCCCACCAGAATGACATCGGCTTCTTCATACTGGTCCGGGCGGATCCCATCATCATGGGTCAGTGCGTAATCAATTGCATCTAACCGCCGCTGATAAGTGGTATCGCTGATAGATATCCGCGAAACGCCCTGCTTTTGCGACGATTGCATGCCCAGAAAATTTTCCATCGAGCCGATAAAGCTGTGGAATAAACTGATCACATAACCGTCACAACTTTCTATTATAAATTGTGCTTCGTCATTGACCAAGGTGCTGAATACCAGCGGTTGATATTCAGACTGTTGACTAAGGGCATTGATTTGCGCGCGCGCATCTTCAGCTTTTTCAGTGGTATCAACAAAAGCCAGCGTGATGGTTTCAAATTCGATATTCGGAAACTGCGCCAATAGGCATTTTCCATAGGATTCGGCGGTTAATCCCGTACGATCAGAGACGAAAAAGACGTTTCTTACTTCGTTGCTATTGTTTTCTGCTGCGTCGCTCATCTGGTAATGATGTGCTGAAACGCGCCAGTTGATCAACAAAAAATTTAGCGGCTGGATTTCTCTATAGCGATTTTCGGGCTGACCTCACGGCGTAGAATTTTGCCATTTTTAGTCCGTGGAAAGTCGCGCGCAACATAAATAACTTTTGGTGCTTTGTAAGTTGCCAAATGCTGTTGACCAAAGTTAAACAATTCGTCTGCGGTAACTGACGCATTGTCTTGCAACAAAACATAGGCAACCACCAGCACCTTGTCTTTTTCGATGGTTTCACCAACTGCGGCACAATCGCTGACGGCCGGATGTGATTTCAGTACCCGTTCGATTTCATAGGGCGAAACACGATACCCAAAGCTTTTGATAATGTCGTCTTTACGTCCCAGAAACCAGACATAGCCATCGTCATCAAAACGGGCGAAGTCACCGGTCAAAAACCAGCCGTCGCGTTTCAGCTTGGCCGTTTCTTCCGGCAGATTCCAGTAGAACAAAAACAGGCCGGGATCATGTTCCGGCACACAAATCATGCCCTCTTCACCATTCGCTACTGGTTGCAGGGTGTCTGGATCCAATAACTGAATCGCATGCCCGGGTTGTGGAAAGCCAGCAGATCCGGGCCGGATAGGCCGCGATTTGGTCTCACACAGATAATAAGAGAATTCAGACATGCCCACCGCTTCATAGATATCCATAGCAAAGCGCTGTCGCCATAAACTAAGCACTTCGTCAGATAAATGCTCACCAGCACTCATGCAATGCCGCAGACTGGGTACATCGTTTTGCGAAAAGTTGGTTTTTTGCAGGATTTGCCGATAAATGGTCGGCACCCCGATAAAAATGGTCGCGCTATGCTTGGCAATAAGCCGCGGCCACAAAGTTGCGTCATTTTTGCCTTCATGGACAATCACGGTTTTGCCGAGATAGAGCGGATCCATTAACCCTGAGCCTAATACATAGGTCCAATTGAACTTACCCGAGTGCAGAATGCGATCCTGCTGGTCATCGGCAAAATCAAACCAGTATTGTGATGCAGGTGTCCGGCCAATCAATGCCCGGTGGGCGTGTAAAACGCCTTTGGGATAACCGGTGGTGCCTGAGGTATAGACGAGATACGCCGGATCATCGGCGCGGGTCTGACAGGCTGGCGCCCAGTCACTAATCGCTGCCAGACTGTCAGTTAAATCCAGTACCTGTAAACCTGCCGGCGAAGCGCCAATATCACTAGGTCCACTCAACAGCACCAGCCGTAATTTCGGACATTTACCTAGATGTTCACGTAATTCCATCCACATCCGTTTATCAATGACCAGTACTTGCGCAGCTGAATCCTGTGCAAGATATAAGACCTCTTCAACGGTCAGCAACGTGGACGTTGGCACTGAAATCGCACCGCGTTTCATCGCACCAAGAAAAGCGATGGGATAATCCAGACAGTTGGGCAATCGAATCAATACCCGCTCACCTTCAGCTATCTGTTGATCCCTTAACAACTGGGCAAATTGATGAGTCTGCTTTGATAAATCATCAAAACTGATTTCACTGGTGCCCAGCACATCATCTTCAACAATCATCGCCGTGGTCTTGGCAACCGGTGTATCGAGATGCTTATCACTACAAGCAACACCAATATTCAGATATTCGGGCACCTGCCACTGCCAGGCCGGAAAAGCTGCTAATGCATTCATAAAATCGCCCCGTATGGCCAGTTTTCGCGAATCACCTGAGTTGGCATTAATTGCAAAACCTTCATGGCAAACTGACGATCTTCATCTGCCAGCGCCCGCAGCGCATTGGCGCGTAATAAGGTTTGTAAAGCTTTACCAAACATCGGCGGATCCAGCATTTCACCGTCGAATTTAATCGCCCCGCCCAACAGCGCATCCGCTTCAATGGCAGCTTCGAGAATGCTTATTTTCAGTGCAACATCGGTTGGAGACGGCGTATAAGCCACTTTGCATAAATGAATATGGCCGGGGTGGATTACCTGCTTGCCGGTCAGGCCCAGCGCTGATTCTTCGCAGGCATGTTTGTAAACGATGCGCGACTCTTCTTCGCCATGCAGATCCAGCCAGCGGCGAACATCATTTGGCTCAAGAAACTTGTCGGGCATGCTGGAACTGCCAATCAGTGTTTCGACGCCGCCAATCACGCCTTTACCGGCAATGCGGGCTTCAAACATAATTTGATAGAGGAAATGTTTCAGCTCTTCAGTCCAATGCTCTGGCGTGATGTGAATGCCCATGGCTTTGGAGAAGTCATGAATACCGAATACCACGTGTTTAACCGTCGTGTATTGCATCAAATCCGGAGCGATTTTCAGCGATTTAGGATGTTCGATAATCGGCTGAATGGTGATTTTATTGTTAATACCAACCAGCAGATTCGATAAGTCCCGTACCTCTGCGGCACCATAGGCTTCGCCGGCTTTGGCCAGCATTACCACATCGATGCAATCACCCATATCCCGCACCAGTTGCATGTCCTGCTCATATTCCTGGGTGCGAAACGGGTTCACCCGCACGGCAATGGTGACCTGCTTATTATGTTGGCGAAGCCCGGGTAACTCCTGCCTTAATAAGGTCCGGCTCATATCTTTTTGCCGGCAACCATCTTCCAAATCGAAAATCAGCGTATGAGCGTTGGTTTCATAGGCATGTTTTTTAATGCGCAGAGCAGCCGCCTCAAGGTCTTCATAGATTCCCAGTGACGGTGCGTATTTGACCGGCGGGTAATACAGCTGAATACCCGGCCAGAAATCCCCCAGCACCTGCGTATTAAACACCCGGCAAAACTCTACATCGGCATAGGGCTGCGCATACTGCTGATTATTAATATCCATAGCCTGTTCCTGAAAATAATGATCCGATTAGCTATTAGCGGCAGTTGCCTGGCCGGCTTGTTCTGCAAGACTGGCCTGTGCCACCGCATCAGAAACACGCGACAGCAATCTTGGATCAAACGGCTTGGGAATGATGTAATCCTTGCCGAAACTGATTTCGATATCTTCATAAGCGGTGCGCACTTCGGCTGGCACCGGTTCACGTGCCAGTTCTGCCAGTGCGTATGCTGCGGCAATTTGCATGCTTTGACTGACTTGTGGCGCTTTGGCATCCAGCGCACCGCGGAATAAATACGGGAAACACAGCGCGTTATTCACTTGATTGGGGAAATCTGAGCGGCCAGTCGCCATCAACAGATCAGGCCGAACCACAAACGCCTCTGATGGCAAAATTTCCGGATCTGGATTGGCCAGTGCAAACACGATGGGCTTATCCGCCATCTTGCTCAGATGCTCAGCCAGCAAGGCATTTGCTGCGGAAACACCAATAAAGACATCAGCATCCTGCATGGCATCTGCCAGCGATCGGGCCTCGGTTTCACGCAATAAATCGCGCTGATCCGCGTCAATATCATCCCGGCCACTATGTAATACGCCGTTTTTATTGACCAAGGTGATATCACTGGCGCCCATCGCTTTTAACAATCGGGTGGTCGCCATACCCGCGGCGCCGGCACCCAGAAAGACAATTTTGGCGGTTTCCAGCTGTTTATCCTGCAAATGCAACGCATTAATCAATGCCGCACAAATCACCACCGCGGTGCCATGTTGATCATCGTGAAAGACCGGTATATCAAGCCGTTCGCGCAATTCACGCTCAATACGAAAACAATGCGGCGCGGCAATATCCTCAAGATTAATCCCGCCAAAGGTCGGCGCAATATTGACCACGGTTTCGATAAAGCTTTCAATGCTGGGTGCGGTGATTTCGATATCAAATACATCAATATCGGCAAAGCGTTTGAATAACACCGCCTTACCTTCCATTACGGGTTTACTGGCCAGCGCACCGACATTGCCAAGACCAAGTACAGCAGTACCATCGGTGATGACCGCCACCAAGTTGCCTTTATTGGTGTATTGATAGGCAGTGGCCGGATCCCGGTGGATTTCACGAACCGGTGCAGCAACGCCGGGGGTATAAGCCAGTGACAACTCTGCCGCCGTGGCGCAGGGTTTGCTGGACTCCACCGTCAACTTACCCGGCCGTGGTAAAGCGTGATAGTCCAGTGCGCGTTTTTTTAAGTCCTCGGCTTGCATGGTCATGGCCTACTCCAGTTCGTTCATATAATGATGTTCATCGGTCACGCATAAACCGGTACGCCATTCGATAGCCTTATCGGCGTAGGTGTAGGCAACGCGGGCAATTTTCAGTAATGGATAGCCTGATGAAATTTCCAGCAGACTGGCCTGATCGTCACTGGCCATCACCGCTGTCAGTTTTTCACTGGCACGCACCATCGGAATGCCATACAAAGTTTCGTACATGCTGTACAACGAACCTTTGTGTTCATTGACCCGATTGGCATTCAAACCACGAAAATATTTGGCTGGCACGATAACCTCATCGAGGATCACCGGTCTTTTGGAAAAACATAACAGCCGTTTGATTTCGATAATCGCGGTACCGGGTTTAAGGCCTGTCTGTGCAGCAATAGCCGCATCTGCCCGGCGACGTTCGCAGCTTAGTAACTTACTTTCCAGCAGTTCTTTCTGCCCCTCAGCTGAGGTCAGTCTGAGAAAACGTAACTTGCTCTTTTCTTCTTTATGGGTTGCGACATAGGTGCCTTTGCCCTGCCGGCGCACCAGAATATTTTCACTGGCCAGTGCATCAATGGCCTTGCGCACGGTGCCCTGACTAACATTAAACCGTGCTGCCAGCTCTACTTCACTGGGGATCATATCGCCGGGCTTCCACTCGCCGGCAACCAGACTCTGCGTCAGAAAAATTCTGATTTGGTCATAAAGCGGTCTGAAAATGGGTGCACTTTCAACTTCTGCCATAACTTTTCCTGTCTGCAAAATGCCTTTTAATTGGTGCTTTTTTATGACTTAAAAGCACTGTAACCCAGCCAAAAAAACTTGTCTAGTGTTTTATGTCTTATATAAGACATATGATAAATGTTGACAGATTAAAAATAACTGACATAGAATCAAATCAACATCAGTAATGATGCCTGTTTAGTGAGGCAGTATATGAATAAGTATTTTCGGCCACGTCGCTCCATGCTTTATGTGCCAGGCTGTAATCCGCATTATCTTGAAAAGGCAAAAACGCTGCCGGTCGACAGCATCATTCTGGATCTTGGCGCACCTATTCTTTTAACAGCCAAAGAGAAGTCACGTGAAAATGTCGTGGCTGCCTTAAAACAAGGTGGCTATGGCCGGCGTGAGGTGGTGGTAAGGGTCAATGATTTGGCTTCAGAGTGGGGCTATGACGATATTGCTGCCGTCGCTAATCTCGGCGCCGATGCCATTTTATTCTCTAATATTGAACATCATGAAGATGTCATCAAAGCTTTGGCTGCCCTAGAAGATCAGGGTGATACACAAACGCCTATCATGATTATGATTGAAAGCCCGCTGGCAGTTTTACATGCCGAAGAACTGGCGAAGGCTTCGGATCGTATCGCTTGTATGGTGATGGCAACCTCCGATTTGATTTCGGATTTACATGCTCGTACCACACTTGAGCGGACAGCTATCCGTACCAGCCTCGCCTGGGTCGTTTTGGCTGCCCGTGCTTATGGCCGAGCGGTCGTTGATGGTATCCACAGTGACCTGAAAGACAGTCAGTCTTTTGAATATGCCTGCCGTATCGGCCGAGATATGGGCTTTGACGGTAAATCGCTGGTTCACCCATCGCAGTTGCCTTACGCCAACGATGCTTATACGCCAAAAGCAACTGAAGTCGCCAATGCCAAAGAAATCATCGCCGCATTATCCGCTGCAAACGCCGCAGGTCGTGGCACGGTACTGGTGAATGGCAAACTGGTAGAGCATCATCATGTCACTGCTGCAAAACGGTTTCTGGAACTCAGCGAATTGATTAACGAACTGGAGATGGACTATGCCTGATACTGCTTATCCGCAGGGACGATTTTTTGAAGACTTCCGGCTGGGTGAGACCATCTTGCACCCTACCCCCCGCACCATTACCGATGGCGATGCCAGTCTTTATATTGCGCTGACCGGCGCCAGACAAATTCTGCATTGTGCCCAGCCCGTTGCACATGCACTGGGTTACAGTGATAAAACGGTTGATGACTTGCTGACCTTCCATATTGCCTTTGGCAAGACTGTACCAGATATTTCGGTCAATGCAGTCGCCAATCTCGGCTATGCTGAAATCAAGTTTATGTTGCCGGTGTACGTCGGCGATACGCTGAACACGGAAAGTAAAGTGATTGGTCTGCGCGAAAATGCCAATGGCAAAACCGGCATCGTTTACGTGCGCTCAACTGCATATAACCAGAATCATCGTGCGGTGCTTTCCTGGGTGCGCTGGGTCATGATTAACAAACAGGATCCGTCTGCGCCAGCCGCCAAACCGAATGTGCCAACTTTGCAGGAATTTGTCAGTGCCGATGATTTATTAATCCCGGCAACACTCGATACCAAAGCATTTGAGACAGTATGTACCGGCTCCAACAAACTTTGGGATGACTTTCAGCCTGGAGAACGCATTAATCATCCGGCCGGCATGACGGTTGATGATAGTGACCACACGTTGGCAACCAAGTTATATCAGAATAATGCCCGATTGCATTTTGATGCACTGGCCATGCAAAAAACCAGCTTCGGCCGGCGTTTGATGTATGGCGGCCATGTCATTTCGGTGTGCCGCGCATTGAGCTACGACGGGCTGGAAAATGCGCTGACCATTGCCGCCATTAATGCCGGTAAACATGCCAATCCGAGCTTCGGCGGCGATACCCTGTATTGCTGGAGCGAAGTACTGGAAAAATGGCGGATCCACGGCCGAGAAGATCTTGGCGCATTACGCCTGCGCATGGTCGGCATTAAAAACCAAACACCAGACAGCCTGTCATCAACGCATATAGATGCCCAGGGCAAGTCCCAGTACCACCCGAATGTGGTGCTGGATCTTGATTACACCGTGCTGATGCCGCGTCGTAGTAAATTAAACTGAGGATTGCTGATGAATGCTTTAGTCCACCCCGATCAGGCATTGTTTGACGGTGAGAACAGTCTGCCGATTTTACCCAGCTGTGAGCACTTTGCCGGCAGTGAAAAACTGATCGGTAAAGCACTTGCGTTGCAGGACAGTCTCGGTCCTATTTTTGATATCACCTGCGACTGTGAAGATGGTGCTGAGGCTGGTAATGAAAAAGCCCATGCCGAGATGATTGTTGCCATGCTCAATTCTGACGCCAATCGTCATCAGATGGCAGGTGCTCGGATTCATGATTATAGCCATCCGTCCTGGAAACAGGATGTTGACATTCTGGTGCGCGGCGCCGGTGAAAAGCTGACTTATCTGACTTTGCCCAAATCAACCAGCGCCAATCAAGTTGCTGAAATGATCGGCTATATCAAAAAAGTGGCCGAGCAAAATGACATTCAACGAATCATTCCTGTGCACGTGCTGATCGAAACCCACGGCGCGTTGCGTGAAGTGCAACAAATCGCTGCGCTTGACTGGGTTCAGGTGCTGGACTTTGGTCTAATGGATTTTGTCAGCGCTCATCATGGCGCCATTGCTGCCAGTAATATGCGCAGTCCCGGCCAGTTTGATCATCGTTTGCTGGCCAGAGCCAAAACCGAAGTGGTGGCGGCAGCATTGGCTAACGGCGTGGTACCAGCTCATAACGTGACGCTGGATTTAAAAAATACCGAAACCACTTTTGCCGATGCCAGCCGTGCTCGTCATGAATTCGGCTTTTTGCGGATGTGGAGTATTTATCCGACACAGATCAGTGCCATCGTTGATGCCATGAAACCGGACTACAGCGAAATTGCTGATGCCGGCAATATTCTGCTGGCCGCCCAACAGGCCAACTGGGGCCCATTGCAATATCAGGGCGAATTACATGACCGGGCCACCTATCGCTATTTCTGGCAACTCTTACAACGGGCAGAAAAATCCGGCGCCCCCATTGCTGAAGATGCCAGACAAGCTTTTTTTGAGGATGCAATTTAATGGCTGATCAGATTTCCGCTGGCCGGCGTTTTCGTGACGCAGTCATTAACGAACAACCTTTGCAGGTAATGGGCGCCATTAATGCCTACCATGCCCGCCTTGCCGAACAAGTTGGCTATCAGGCGCTGTATGTGTCGGGTGGCGGTGTTGCGGCCGGTTCATTAGGTGTACCAGATCTGGGCATTACCACGCTGGAAGATGTCAGAGTCGATGTCGAACGGATCACCAATATCACCGATTTACCGGTTTTAGTGGATATCGATACCGGTTTTGGCGGGGCATTTAATATTGCCCGCACCATTAAAACCATGATTAAAGCAGGCGCCGGTGCCGTGCATATTGAAGATCAAGTGCAAAGTAAACGCTGTGGTCATCGCCCTAATAAAGCCATTGTCAGTCAGGCAGAAATGGTTGATCGCATCAAGGCAGCGGTAGATGCCCGGACCGATGACGACTTTGTCATTATGGCTCGTACCGATGCGCTGGCAGTCGAAGGCCTGAATGCCACTATTGACCGTGCCTGTGCGTGTATTGAAGCCGGTGCCGATATGGTGTTTCCGGAAGCAATCACCGAGCTTGCCATGTATCAGCAGTTTGCCGATGCCGTCAAAAAACCCATCCTCGCCAATATCACTGAGTTTGGCAGTACGCCATTATTTACCGTCGATGAACTGGCCTCCCACGATGTGTCGCTGGTGTTGTATCCGCTCTCTGCCTTTCGGGCAATGAATCAGGCAGCGCTGAAGGTTTATCAATCCATTCGGCAGCATGGTACCCAACAACATGTTGTCGAGTTGATGCAAAGTCGTGCTGAACTCTACGAATACCTCAATTACCACAGTTTTGAAAACAAACTGGACGCATTATTCAGTGACAAAAAACCAGAGTCTTAAGCCGCTGACTGAACAAGCTGGAGAAACCGATGACTGAAGTAAAAAAAGTGAAAAAAGGGGTCGCACTAGCAGGTGTTGCCGCAGGAACCACGTCAGTATGTACTGTTGGCCATAGCGGCAATGACTTGCATTATCGTGGTTATGACATTCTGGATCTGGCAAAAAATGCCAGCTTTGAAGAAGTCGCTTATCTGCTGATTTATGGCGAACTGCCTAATCAGCAGCAGTTACAGCAATATCAGAAAAAGCTTGCCAGCCTGCGCGGTTTGCCCGATGCGTTGAAGCGCGTGCTGGAGCAATTACCGGCCACTGCCCATCCGATGGATGTCATGCGCACTGCCTGCTCAACGCTGGGCACCCTGGAACCGGAAGCCGCTGATCATAATATTGCCGGTGCCCGCGACTTGGCTGATAGGCTGATTGCCTGTCTTGGCTCAGCCCTGCTCTACTGGCATCACTTCAGTAGCAGTGGCCGCCGCATTGAACTGGAAACTGATGCGGTATCGGTCGGCGCGCATTTTCTGCACTTACTGCATGGAAAAGCTCCCAGTGATTTGCATATCAACGCCATGAATGAATCATTGGTGCTCTACGCCGAACACGAGTTTAATGCTTCCACTTTCACCGGCCGCGTTATTGCTGGCACGCTGGCAGATATGTACTCCTCGATTACCGGCGCTATTGGTGCGCTGAGTGGCCCGAAACATGGCGGTGCCAATGAGGCGGCCATGGAAATTATTCAACGCTATCAAAGCGCCGATGCCGCCGAGCAAGACATCATGCAGCGTATCGCCAATAAAGAAATCATTATCGGCTTTGGTCATCCGGTTTATACCATTTCAGATCCACGTAATGTCGCGATCAAAGCCGTTGCCAGAAAGCTCTGTGAAACCGGTGGCAATATGAACCTGTTTGCCGTGTCTGAGCGCATTGAGCAAGTGATGTGGCGTGAGAAAAAAATGTTCCCCAATCTCGATTGGTACAGCGCATCGAGCTACCACATGATGGGTATTCCGACGGCTTTTTTTACCCCCATCTTTGTCATTTCGCGGATCAGTGGCTGGGCCGCACATGTCATTGAACAGCGTATTGATAACAAGATCATCCGGCCCAATGCCGAGTATAACGGCCCGTCTGATCGGCCATTTATCCCTATCAACCAGCGCGGCTAATCTTTTCCAAGGAAAACCTATGTCTTCTGCTATTTCAAACGTGCGCCCGGTGCCGGATCAAGTGCTGGTCGATATCGCTGACTATGTCACCGATTATCAAGTGACCAGTGAAGAGGCACTGCGCACCGCCCATTACTGCCTGCTGGATACGCTGGGCTGTGGTTTGGAGGCGCTGAGTTATCCGGCATGCACCAAACTCCTAGGGCCAATTGTGCCAGGCACGATTGTGCCAAATGGTAGCAAAGTACCGGGTACGCAATTTCAGCTGGATCCGGTGCAGGCGGCATTTAATATCGGTGCAATGGTGCGTTGGCTAGATTTTAACGACACTTGGCTGGCGGCCGAATGGGGCCATCCTTCGGATAATCTGGGCGGTATTTTAGCGGTGGCTGATTTTTTATCCCGGCAACCTGAAAAACCTTCGCTGACAATGCGAGATGTTCTGGTCGCGATGATCAAAGCCCATGAAATTCAGGGCATATTAGCACTGGAAAACAGTTTTAACCGTGTCGGTCTGGATCATGTGGTGCTGGTCAAAGTCGCCTCTACTGCCGTTGTCACCGGCATGCTCGGTGGCAGCAAGGAAGATATTATCAATGCCGTTTCCAATGCCTGGGTTGATGGTCAAAGTCTGCGTACCTACCGGCATAGCCCCAATACCGGTTCACGTAAGTCCTGGGCAGCGGGTGATGCGACCAGCCGGGCAGTGCGTCTGGCGCTAATGACCATGAAAGGTGAAATGGGCTATCCAACGGCATTAACCGCTAAGACCTGGGGTTTTTTTGATGTCGCGTTTAAGGGACAAACATTCAAATTCCAACGCCCTTACGGTAGTTATGTAATGGAAAATGTGTTGTTCAAAATCTCGTTCCCGGCAGAATTTCATGCCCAGACTGCCGTAGAGTGCGCGCTGCAACTACATCCACAAATCGGTCAGCTACTGGATAGTCTGGAAAAAATTGCCAATATCGACAAAATTGTCATCGATACGCACCAGTCCGCGATCCGTATTATCGATAAACAAGGCCCATTAAATAACCCGGCAGATCGCGATCATTGTCTGCAATATATGACCGCTGTTGGCTTGTTGAAAGGCAACCTGACCGCGGCGGACTATGAAGATGATGTTGCCGCTGATCCCCGCATTGATGCGCTACGTGACAAGATGCATTGCGTTGAAGTCGCGCAATTTACCGCAGATTACTTAGACCCTGACAAACGCTCTATTGCCAATGCCGTACAAGTGTTTTTCAAAGATGGCAGTACTTCCGAAAAAATCACCGTGGAATATCCAATCGGTCATCGTCGGCGTCGTGATGAGGGCATGCCCGAATTAATCAAGAAATTCAAAATCAACTTGGCGCGGCGCTTCCCTGAGCGCCAGCAACAAGCGATTTTGTCAGCCGCTTTGGATGCACAAAAATTATCGGCAATGCCGGTACAGCAATTTGTCGATCTAATGGTGATTTAACTATTAATCGCTCAAACAAAAAAGCCCCGCAGAACTTAATCTGCGGGGCTTTTTTCTGACCTGTCACTAATTCAGGCTAATAAGGCTTTTAACGACTCAAGCTCATCAAGCATTTCAGCTATGATGCGCTTTTTATTCTTATCTGTGCTGTGTGAAACTTCGGTTTTGGTATCGGTTTCCAACTGTTGACGGGCACCACCGATGGTAAAGCCCTGTTCGTACAGCAGGCCGCGAATTTCACGAATCAACACCACATCATGGCGTTGATAATAGCGGCGGTTGCCACGGCGTTTAACGGGTTTTAATTGTGAAAATTCCTGTTCCCAGTAACGCAGCACATGCGGTTTGACACCACACAGCTCGCTAACTTCACCGATGGTGAAATAGCGTTTGCCGGGTATCGCCGGTAACTCGTTGTTGTTACTTGCTTCTAGCATAACTGTCCACCCTCGCTTTCAGTTTTTGACCGGGACGGAAGGTCACTACCCGACGCGCGGTGATGGGGATTTCTTCACCGGTTTTAGGGTTACGGCCGGGCCGCTCATTTTTGTCACGCAACTCGAAATTACCGAAACCTGATAATTTCACCTGATCACCCTGCTCTAAAGCAGTGCGGATCTCTTCAAAGAACATTTCTACCAGCTCTTTGGCTTCTCGTTTGTTAAAACCCAGCTCTTCATAAAGCTGCTCGGTCATATCGGCTTTGGTCAGTGCCATTGTTACCTCTTATTCTTATTGTGTTGACCCGATATCAGGCTCTGATCACCGCACCCAGCGACGATTGCAGATTATCTCTTACTTGCGTCATTAACGCATCGACCTCATCGTCGGTCAGGGTTCTTTCGCCATGCTGAATTCGAAAAGCAATGGCGATACTCTTCTTGCCATGCTCGACACCATCTCCAGTATAGACGTCAAATAGTTGAAATGCTTTAAGAATATCAGAGTCGATAGACTTCAAGCAATGCTCAATTTGTCCACCGGTAACGCTTTGTTCCACGACCAGTGCCAAATCTCTGCGAATCGCCGGATAACGTGATACCCCTGAAAATTCAGGGACTTGCGCATTCAGCACTGCTGACAGCGCTAATTCAAAGACAAATACCCTGCCGTTGATATCAAGCGGCTTATTCAATTTTGGATGTAACGCGCCCAGCCAGCCAATTGGTTGACCGTTTTCCATAATCCGTGCAGTTTGGCCGGGGTGCAATGCCGGATGTTCATCAGCGACAAAAGTAATTTCGCCACCACTCAGCATCAGCAATGCTTCAACATCCGCTTTCGCATCATAGAAATCAGCTTTACGGGATTTATCGGCCCACTGTTCGGCAACTATATCACCGTAAACCAGACCGCCCAGACGTAATTCTTGGACAATCGCAGTTTTATCACCGTTAAATACCCGGCCAATTTCAAACAAGCGCACCCGATCCTGCTGACGATTCAGGTTATAACTCAAGGCTTGTACCAGCCCCGGCCACAAAGACTGGCGCATTACCGACAAATCAGCCGAGATCGGATTCGCCAGCGGGATCGGCGCCAATTCACTGACCGCGAAATGCTGATGCAGATTGGGGTCAACGAAACTGTAGGTAATCGCTTCAAAATAACCACGATCTACCAACAAGTCTTGTAAACGCTCAGTTTGCAGCTGATGCTCCGAAATTTGTCCTGGCAGGACACTGACCTCTGGCCGGGTTTGTGGCAGTTGGTCGTAACCGTATAAACGGCCCAGTTCCTCAATCAAATCCACTTCAATTGCTAAATCAAAGCGAAAACTGGGCACTTCAACCTGCCAGCCATTTTCTATTGCCGAGACTTGCAAACCCAGACGGCTGAGCTTCTCAGCCACATCATCGGCAGGCAGACTGATCCCCAGGACTCGCTTGATACGGTCAGCACGTAATGTAATTTGTGCTGGCTTAGGCAAATCCGCTGCACTGGTTTGTTCAATCACGGGTCCCGGCTGACCGCCGGCAATCGTAATAATCAACTGGCTGGCACGTTCCATTGCCTGTTTTGCCAATTCCGGATCGACACCACGCTCAAAACGATGGGAAGAATCGGTATGCAGTCCATAACTTCTTGCCTGACCAGCAATCGCATCTTGCGCAAAAAATGCTGATTCCAAAAAGATATCAACGGTATTGTCACCGACTGCGCTAGCCTGCCCGCCCATAATGCCAGCCAATGCCAACGGGCCATTGTTATCGGTTATCAGCAGGCTGGCATCCTGTAATTCAATGGTCTGGCCATCAAGCAGGGTCAATGATTCGCCTTTCGCGGCAAAACGTACCTCAATGCCGCCACTGATTTTGGCCAAATCAAAGGCATGCATTGGCTGGCCTAATTCCAGCAATACATAGTTGGTAATATCAACGATGGCACCAAGACTGCGCAAACCACTGCGGCGCAATTTTTCCTGCAACCATAACGGCGATTTAGCCTGTGGGTTAATACCTCTAATTACTCGTCCTATGTAGCGCGGACAGGCAGAAGCTGCTGATACCGTGACAGGCAGCGTCGCATCATTAACCGGGGTAACGGTGGGCATATCCGGCGCCGTCACATCGGTCTGACTGATAACGCCCACCTCACGGGCAATACCGGCAACACCCAGACAATCACTGCGATTGGGCGTTAAATCGACTTCAACACTCTGATCATCCAGGTCCAGATATTTGCGGATATCCTGGCCGACCGGCGCATCCGCCGCTAATTCCAGCAAGCCTTCTGAACTTTCAGCGAGCCCCAGTTCTTTTGCCGAGCACAACATGCCGAACGATGGTTCACCACGCAGTTTGGCCTGTTTAATTTTGAAATTACCGGGTAACACCGCACCGATAACGGCGACAGGGATTTTTAAACCCTCACAGACATTGGCGGCACCACAAACGATATGTAGCAATTCATTACCAGCAACATCGACTTCACAAACGCGTAATTTATCGGCATCCGGATGCGGCTTAACGGATTTAACCTGCCCCACCAGCACCCCCTGAAAATCACCGGCAACCGATGTCACGGCATCCACTTCAAGGCCCGCCTGGGTGAGTTTGGCCACCAGAGTATCAGTATCAAACGCCGGATTGACCCATTCGCGTAACCACTTTTCACTAAACTTCATTGTCAGCCACCTACTTATTTAAACTGGCGCAGAAAACGCAGGTCATTTTCAAAAAATAAACGCAGATCATTGACGCCATAACGCAGCATGGCTAAACGTTCGACGCCCATGCCAAACGCCAGGCCCAGATATTTTTCGCTGTCGATATTCACATGTTCGAATACTTTCGGATGCACCATGCCGCAACCCAGCACCTCAAGCCAGCCGGTATGGCTACAGACCCGGCAGCCTTTGCCATCGCAAATTACACATTCAATATCAGCTTCAGCTGATGGTTCGGTAAACGGGAAATACGATGGCCGGAAGCGGACATTCAGCGGTTTTTCGAAAAACGCTTGTAAGAAGTCAGCCAGAATACCTTTCAAATCAGTAAAACTGACATTTTCATCGACCATCAGCCCTTCAACCTGATGAAACATCGGCGTATGGGTTAAATCTGAATCGCAGCGGTAAACACGGCCCGGCGCGATAATTCGCAGTGGCGGGGCTTCATTTTCCATAACTCGGATCTGCACTGGCGACGTATGGGTGCGCAGCAGCAAATCAGCATCAAAATAAAAAGTATCGTGCATGGCTCGGGCCGGATGGGTTTCCGGAATATTCAAAGCGGTGAAATTATGATCGCCATCTTCAATTTCCGGGCCTTCGGCGATTTGAAACCCGATCTGTCGGAAATAACGTTCAATGCGCTGCAAAGTGCGGGTTACCGGATGTAAACCACCGACCTCAGCATTCCTGCCCGGTAAACTGACATCAATGGTTTCAGCAGCCAGTGCAGCATGCATTGCAGCCTCACTAAGCACTTTATTTCGGCTATCGATAAGCGCCGCCACATCCTGTTTGGCAATATTGACTTCTTTACCAATCAGCGGCCGTTCTTCGGCACTGACATTGCCCAATGCTTTGAGGTAGGCGGTGATTTCACCTTTTTTACCAAGATAGGCAACCCGCAGATCTTCCAGCTGCCGGATATTGTCGGTTTCGGCAATAGCTTGGCGCGCCCGATCAACGATTGTTTGCAAAGCCTGTAACTGTGATGCCAGTTCAGCCATATTTCCTCCACCTGAGGATCCATCAGAAACAAAAAAGGGCCGAACAAACGGCCCTCTTCAGCGTACTTTTCATGCGATCCGCTACGCGCGGGTCAACATTACTGTGCGAGTGCTGCTTTAGCCTTCTCAGCGATAGTGGCAAATGCCGCGCTATCGTGAACAGCAATATCAGCCAGTACTTTACGATCGATTTCAATCGCTGCTTTTTTCAGGCCGTCAATCAGGCGGCTGTAAGACATTCCGCATTCACGGGCAGCAGCATTGATACGGGCAATCCACAATGTGCGGAAAACACGTTTTTTCTGACGACGATCACGGTAGGCGTATTGGCAGGCTTTGGTAACAGCCTGCACCGCAACCCGATAAACATTTTTGCGACGGCCGTAATAACCTTTGGCCTGGGCAATGACTTTTTTATGGCGAGCACGTGCTGTGACGCCGCGTTTTACTCTTGGCATGGCTTAGCTCCTCAATTACAGATTAGGCAACATCTTACGGACTGACAAATGATCTGCTTTGCAGACTGTCAGCGTTGAGCGCAGTTGACGCTTCCGCTTGGTGCTTTTCTTGGTGAGGATATGGCTGGTAAACGCTTGTGCACGTTTAAACTTGCCGCTGCCGGTGCGTTTAAAACGCTTCGCTGCACCGCTGTGATTTTTCAATTTGGGCATTTGGAACTCCGCATTGTTAATTAAGTTTATTTTTTATTACTGGGCGCTAAAACCATAATCATTTGCCGGCCTTCTTTCTTTGGACGCTGTTCGATGGTTGACAGATCTTGTAAATCTTCAGCAACTCTTTCAAGTAACTTCAGACCTAAATCCTGATGGGCCATCTCACGTCCACGAAAGCGCAGACTCACTTTGGTTTTGTTGCCTTCTTCTAGGAAACGGGTCAGGTTGCGTAGTTTTACCTGATAGTCTCCTTCTTCCGTCCCTGGTCGGAATTTTATTTCCTTAACTTGTATTTGTTTTTGCTTTTTCTTAGCAATGGCTTTTTGTTTATTAGCCTCAAATACAAATTTGCCGTAATCCATGATACGACACACTGGTGGCTCCGCCTGCGGGGCGATTTCCACCAAATCCAAATCTGCTTCTTCAGCCAGCTCCAGCGCTCTTGCAAGCGGTAAAATACCAAGCTGTTCGCCGTCGGCAGCGGTAACACGTACTTCTCTGGCTGTGATTTCTCCGTTCAGCCGTTTCTGATCTGTAGCGATGTTTTTAATCCTCTAAAATAATTCGACCGCGGCGAGCAACGTCCTCTTGCAGCAATGAAACGAAGCTATCGAGCGGCATTGCGCCCAAATCTTCGCCTTTGCGGGTACGTACTGCCACGGCATTGTCTTGTGCTTCGCGTTCACCAACAACAATTAAGTATGGGACGCGACGCAATGTGTGCTCGCGTATTTTAAAGCCAATCTTCTCATTTCTCAAGTCTGTATCAGCTCTAAATCCCTGATTTTGCAATTGACTGGCAATTTGTTGTGCATAATCGGATTGTTTATCAGTGATTCCCATGACCATCACCTGACGAGGTGCCAGCCATGTTGGGAAGGCGCCAGCATACTCTTCAATCAGGATACCGATGAAGCGCTCCAGCGACCCCAGAATGGCGCGATGCAACATCACCGGCACTTGTTTGCTGCCATCGTCTGCAACATAAGTGGCATCCAACCGGCCCGGCATTGAAAAATCCACCTGAATGGTGCCGCACTGCCAGACCCGGCCTAAGCAGTCTTTCAATGAAAACTCAATTTTCGGCCCGTAAAACGCGCCTTCACCCGGTTGTAAATCCCAGTCGAGACCTTTGGTATTCAGTGCCTGTTCCAGCGCATGTTCAGCCTTATCCCAGACTGCATCACTGCCAACCCGGTTTTCCGGACGAGTGGATAATTTAACAATGACTTCGTTAAAGCCAAAGTCTTTATAAACCTCAAACAACAAATCAATAAAAGCTGACACTTCTGACTGGATTTGATCTTCAGTACAGAAAATATGCGCATCATCCTGCGTGAAATTGCGCAGCCGCATCAAACCATGCAAGGTACCGGAAGGCTCATTACGATGGCAGGAACCGAATTCGGCCATCCGCAGTGGCAAATCCCGGTAGCTTTTCAAACCTTGATTGTAAATCTGGATATGACACGGGCAGTTCATTGGTTTCACCGCATAATCACGGTTTTCCGAATGCGTGGTGAAGATCATGTCACCAAACTTGTCCCAGTGACCGGATTTTTCCCAGAGACTGCGATCAACGACTTGCGGGGTTTTGACTTCCTGATAATCATTGTCACGCATCACCTGGCGGATATGATTTTCGACTTCACGGAAAATCCGCCAGCCATTGTCATGCCAGAAAATCATGCCTGCGGCTTCGTCCTGCATATGAAACAAATCGAGGCTTTTCGCCAATTTACGGTGATCGCGCTTTTCGGCTTCTTCCAAACGATGCAAATAGGCTTTCAGTGCTTTTTTATCGGCCCAGGCGGTGCCGTAAACCCGTTGCAGCATTTCGTTTTCAGATTTACCGCGCCAGTAGGCACCGGCCAGTTTCATCAATTTAAACGCTTTTAACTTACCGGTACTCGGCACGTGCGGGCCACGGCACAGATCCATGAATTCACCCTGACGATAAAGTGACAGCACTTCGTCTTTGGGAATATCTTCAATGATTTTTGCTTTGTATTCTTCGCCCATTTCTCTGAAAATGGCGACAGCGGCATCTCGCGGTACTTCTTCGCGCACCACTTCCAAATCCTGCTTAACCAGCTCTTCCATGCGCTTTTCGATCTTTTCCAGATCTTCCGGCGTAAAGCCTTTTGGATAAGAAAAATCGTAGTAAAAGCCGTCTTCAATCACCGGGCCAATGGTGACCTGTGCATCGGGGTACAACTGTTTAACAGCTTGGGCCATCAAATGCGAAGTGGAATGACGAATAATATCGAGGCCTTCTTCATCACGTTCGGTGATGATGGCGACATTGGCATCATTATCAATAATATGATTGGTATCAACCAGTTTGCCGTTGACTTTGCCAGCTAACGCGGCACGGGCTAAACCGGCACCAATATCATTAGCAATATCAAAAATGGAAACAGGATGGTCGAATTGACGCTGACTGCCGTCAGGAAGCGTAACTGAAATCATTTTTTGTACCTGGTTGTGACCTATACGAGGGGCCTTAAAAACCAAAAAAGCGCCTGAAGCGCTTCGAGAAACTGGTAGGCACGAGTGGATTCGAACCACCGACCCCCACCATGTCAAGGTGGTGCTCTAACCAACTGAGCTACGTGCCTGCCGTTAAAGCGCGAAATTATACGCAGTCAGGCCGATAATGCAAGCATTTAAACGGCGACCGGACCCAGTGCCACTTTACGGATATGTTCCAGTTCATCACGCAATCTGGCAGCCTCTTCAAACTCCAGATTCTGCGCGTGTTTGTACATCGCATTTTCAATCTGCTGGATACGTTTGGCCAACTGCTGAGGACCGAGACTGGCGTATTTGGCCTGCTCTTCAGCAACCTGTTTCAGTTGTTGGCGGGCTTCATTACTGGCTTTGACATCATCCATACCACCGCGGATCGATTTGACAATACCCACCGGCGTGATGCCATGTTCCAGATTATGAGCGATTTGCTTGTCACGACGTCGCTCAGTCTCTTCCATTGCCCGTTGCATGGAGCCGGTAATTTCATCGGCATACAAAATCGCTTTACCGTTAAGGTTTCGGGCAGCCCGACCTATGGTCTGGATCAGCGAACGATCACTGCGTAAAAAGCCTTCTTTGTCCGCATCGAGGATTGCCACCAGCGACACTTCTGGAATATCCAGACCTTCACGTAATAAGTTAATACCAACCAAAACATCAAACTCACCGAGTCGTAAATCACGAATGATTTCTACCCGCTCCACTGTATCAATGTCCGAATGCAAATAGCGGACTTTGACATTGTGCTCGCGCAGATAATCGGTCAAATCTTCCGCCATTCGCTTGGTCAGCACGGTTACCAGTACCCGTTCGTTCACGGCGCTGCGCCGTTTGATTTCTGATAACAAATCGTCGACCTGGGTACCCACCGGACGGATTTCGACTTCCGGATCAACCAGACCGGTCGGCCGCACTACCTGCTCCACCACATTGCCGGCATGTTCGGCTTCGTACTTACCGGGTGTGGCCGAAACAAAAATCGTTTGCGGTGCCTGTTTTTCCCACTCCTCAAACATCATCGGCCGGTTATCCAGCGCTGACGGCAGCCGGAAACCATAATCAACCAGCGTTTGTTTGCGGGAGCGGTCACCTTTATACATCGCGCCAATCTGCGGGATCATCACATGACTTTCATCAATGATCAGCATCGCATCGTCGGGCAGATAATCAAATAAAGTCGGCGGCGCAGCACCGGCCTCGCGACCGGAAAGATGGCGTGAATAGTTCTCGATACCGTTGCAGTAGCCGAGTTCCAGCAGCATTTCCAGATCGAATCGGGTGCGCTGCTCCAGCCGCTGGGCTTCGACCAGTTTGTTCTGATCGGTCAGTTCTTTGAGCCGGTCAGCCATTTCGATTTTGATGGCATCAATGGCTTTTAACAGGTTTTCTCGCGGTGTCACGTAATGGGTTTTCGGGTAAATAGTGATACGGTTTAAGCGCTGCAGAATTTCACCGGTCAGCGGATCAAAATAACTGATCTGCTCAATTTCATCATCAAACAGCTCAATGCGCACGGCATCGCGCTCGGATTCCGCCGGGAAAATATCAATCACTTCACCGCGCACCCGATAAGTACCGCGCGCCAGTTCAATATCGTTGCGGGTATATTGCAGTTCTGCCAAACGGCGCAGCACATCGCGTTGATTAATAATATCGCCCTGCACCAGATGCAGCACCATCGACAAATAAGCGTCTTTTTCACCCAGACCGTATATACACGACACACTGGAGACAATAATCGCATCACGCCGCTCCAGCATCGCTTTGGTGGCCGACAAACGCATTTGCTCTATTTGTTCGTTGACCGAGGCATCTTTGTCGATAAAGGTATCCGATGACGGCACATAGGCTTCGGGCTGATAGTAGTCGTAGTAAGAAACGAAATATTCCACCGCATTATTCGGAAAGAACTCCTTCATCTCACTATATAGCTGCGCCGCCAGCGTTTTATTCGGCGCCAAAACCATCACTGGCCGTTGCACGGTTTGCGCAACATTGGCAATAGTGAAGGTTTTACCGGAGCCGGTTACCCCCAGCAGGGTTTGCCACATTTCGCCGTTGTTGAGGCCGTCAACCAGCGACGCAATCGCTGTCGGCTGATCACCGGCCGGTTGAAACTCGCTGACTAACTCAAATTGTTTTTTCATAGGCTTTAGCAATATTCACGATTATCGTATATTACGGAGTTCTCAATTTAATTGTTTTCTCGAAGGTTTTATTTTGACTATCAAACTCTCAAAGCGCGTTCAAAGCATCAAACCCTCCCCCACTTTAGCCATCACCGCACGCGCCGCGGAATTGAGAGCCGAAGGTAAAGACATTATCGGTCTGGGTGCCGGCGAGCCGGATTTCGACACTCCGGATCACATTAAAAATGCCGCCGTTACTGCTTTGAACAAAGGTCAAACCAAATACACTGCCGTTGATGGCACTGCAGATTTGAAACAAGCCATTATCAAAAAGTTTGCCCGTGACAACAATTTACATTACGAACCAAACCAAATCCTGGTTTCATGTGGTGGCAAACAAAGTTTTTTCAACCTCGCTCAGGCTTATCTGGAAGCTGGTGACGAAGTCATTATTCCGGCGCCTTACTGGGTTTCTTACCCGGATATGGTGCTGTTGGCCGATGGTAAACCCGTCATTATTGAAGGCAACATTGATCAACAATACAAAATCACGCCGGCGCAATTAGAAGCCGCGATTACTGACAAAACCCGATTATTTGTTATCAACAGTCCCTCCAACCCAACTGGCATGGCTTATAGCAAAGCAGAACTGCAGGCGCTGGGTGAAGTATTACGCAAACATCCGCAGATCCTGATTGCGACGGACGATATGTATGAGCATATTTACTGGGCCGATGAGCCATTTGTAAATATCGTCATGGCTTGCCCGGATTTGTACGATCGCACTGTGGTTATGAACGGTGTTTCCAAAGCCTATTCCATGACTGGCTGGCGCATTGGTTATGCCGGCGGTCCGGAAACACTGATCAAAGCGATGAAAAAAATTCAATCGCAAAGCACGTCAAATCCGACCTCGATTTCTCAGGCAGCTTCCGTTGAGGCATTAAATGGTGATCAGGGCTGTATTCAAACCATGCTCACTGAATTTAAAAAGCGTCATGATTTTGTGGTTGAAGCATTGAATGCGATGCCCGGCATCACCGCATTGAGCACAGACGGCACGTTTTATGTGTTTCCGGATATCAGCGGTGTGATTGAAAACATGCCCGGTATCAATGACGATATGGAATTTGCCGAGGCCCTGCTCAATGATAGAGGTGTTGCAGTCGTCCCTGGCAGTGCATTTGGTCTGAAAAACCATATGCGTTTGTCGATTGCCACCAGCGAGACCAATTTGCGTAACGCGCTGACCCGGATTGCTGAATTTATCGGTGGAAATTAATTGCCGATAGTCCTTGACCCATAAGGCTCAAGTCACTATCATACGCATCTTTCTGTTCCCCGATAGCTCAGTTGGTAGAGCAAATGACTGTTAATCATTGGGTCGCTGGTTCGAGTCCAGCTCGGGGAGCCAATGATTTAAAAAAGCCTCAGTAAGCATTGCTTCTGAGGCTTTTTTGTTGCTGCAAATGTTGAACCTATCTAAACCCTTAAACGGCCAATCGATTCAGTAACATTTTGCGAAATATCGCGAATCAACTGAAACTTGTCCAGCGCCGAACGGGTACTTTCAAACCCCCTGCCCACTTCAGTCTGCGAATGATTAAGCAGCGACATGGCTTTATCGACCAGTGATACATTCTTCGCCGTCACTTCTTCAATATCGTGGGTTGATTCATGGGTGCGATGCGACAGTTTTCTGACTTCATCGGCTACGACGGCAAAGCCCCGGCCATGTTCGCCAGCACGAGCTGATTCGATTGCTGCATTTAACGCCAGTAAGTTGGTTTGTTCGGAAATGCCACGAATGATTTTGATAATTTCTTCGATTTTCCGGGAGTGGGTACTCAACTCTTCAATCAATTCACTTGCAGTAGATACCTGCTTGCTGATGGCTTCAGAAACGGCCACTGAAGAGCTCAGAATATCACCACAGGCCTGCCATTCTTTTTCGGCTTCATCAAATGCGCGGTAGGCTTCGCTGGACGCTTCGCGGATGGCTTGTTGCTGGAGATGTACTGACGAAACATCAGCCGCAAATTTGATGACTTTAATGACTTTACCATCAAGGCCATAAACCGGGTTATAGGTCGCTTCAAGCCAGATTTTCTGACCGTGGCTGCCGACACGTTCAAAAGTACCGGATTTCACTTCACCTTTTTGCAACTCCAGCCAAAAGTCCGGATTTTTTTGATAAAAAGCATCCTGACAAAACATTTTATGATGTTTGCCGACAATGTCTTTCAGTGTGTAGCCGACGCAATCAAGGAAATTTTTGTTGGCGTTGAGAATGTTGCCTTCAGGGGTAAACTCAATAATGGCTTGCGAACGATCCAATGCATCAATTATTGCCTGATGCTCCAGCGCTTCCTGGGTCATCTTGGTGACATCGGAAGCAATTTTAATCACTTTGACCACATTGCCATCCGCCAGCACTGGAAAATAAGTGGCTTCCAGCCAAACTTTTTTACCGGATTTGGTGACACGGGCAAAGCGTCTGGATTGCGCTTCTCCGGCTGCCAGTAAACGCCAGAATTCGCGATATTCTGAAGACTGGGCATAATCTTTTTCACAGAACATGCTGTGATGTTTACCCACCACCTCATCTGGCTGATAGCCAACCACACTAAGAAATAACGGGTTAGCATTAACAATCGTGCCATCGGGTGTGAATTCAATCATCGCCAGATTGTCACTGATAGCGGTCAATTTGTTATCAACCGAGCGCTTTTCAACCTGCAGGTTTTGTAGCGCCGCTTTTGCTTTTTTATCAAACATTTAAACACTCCTTGGTAGCTCTATCCCTGGCAACTAACTCTGAGTGAAGACACCCTAAGTGTATTGAGTGGATTAACAACTGCTTTATCGGCCAAATGTAAAAAATAATAAATAAATTTTTACCGCCCATCCCTTGTTAAAAAATCGCAAACCTGCCAAACAGAATTCGCATTCACCGAACAGCACCGGTAAAATCGCGTTCACTAAATCGCAGCAATAATGGAGCCATCAATGGCGCAATACGTATACAGCATGAACCGCGTCGGCAAAATCGTGCCGCCGAAACGTGAGATCCTCAAAGATATTTCCTTGTCGTTTTTCCCCGGTGCCAAGATTGGTGTGCTGGGTCTGAATGGCGCTGGTAAATCAACGCTGCTGCGGATCATGGCCGGTGTCGATAATGATTATATCGGTGAAGCACGGCCCATGCCGGATATGAAAGTGGGTTATTTACCGCA
>FYBJ01001474.1_pt1 | contig 50029 bp, 54 predicted proteins | sample 1134611 | NCBI WGS metagenome assembly FYBJ01 (sample SAMEA104116008, study PRJEB20421) | marine metagenome | isolation source: marine
GCGCGCCGTGGCCGATTTCTGTGACCGCCATGACCTCGTGCTGATCTCGGATGAAATCCACCACGATCTGGTGAACCCCGGTGAAACGCATATCCCGCTGCCGCTTGCCGCGCCCGGGGCGGTGGCGCGCACGGTGATGCTCGCCTCGTCATCCAAGACGTTCAACACCGCAGGCAGCCGCCTGGGCTGCGTGATCATCCAGGACGAGGCGTTGCGCGCGCGCTTTGCCGCTGTGTACCGCGCCCTCGACATCAGTCCCAACCTGCTGGGCGCGCGGCTGACCCAGGCCGCCTATTCGCCCGCGGGGGCCGAGTATGTGGACGCGCTCCGAGCTTACATCGCTGAAAACCAGAGGGTTTTCATGGACGGCATCGGCGCGCTGCCGGGGCTGCGGGTCATGCCGATGCAATCCACCTATCTGGCCTGGGTCGATTTCGACGGCACCGGGATGGACATGGAGGAGGTCCTGCGCCGGGTGCGCGACGAGGCGCGTATCGCGCCCTCGGTCGGCGCCGATTTCGGCACCGGCGGCGAGAGCTTCCTGCGTTTCAACCTGGGCACGCAGCGCGCCCGCGTCGTCGAGGCGGTCGAGCGTATGCAGGCGGCCTTTTCGGACCTGCAATGATCCGGCACCTGGCACGGCTTCTGATCCTTGTGCTGCTGGTGGTGGCCGCGGTGGCGGTGTGGCGCCTCTATGGCCCGCGCCCGCCTGTGCCGGCACCGGCACCCGCCCCCCTGACCGAACGGATCGACCTGATCGAGCTGGACAAATCCGAGCGCCGTCTCACGGTCTACAGGAACGGCGCGGCGCTGCGCAGCTACCAGGTGGCGCTTGGCTTTGCGCCCGATGGGGACAAGGTGCAGGAGGGCGACGGGCGCACGCCCGAAGGCGAATTCGTGATCGACCGCCGAAATCCCGAAAGCAGCTTTCACCTGTCGCTGGGCATCGACTATCCGCAACCCGAGGACACCGCGCGCGCGGCGGCACTGGGCGTCTCGCCGGGGGGCGACATCTTCTTTCACGGTCAGGCCAATCTCCTGAGCCATATCGAGCGGCGCAAGGGCGACTGGACGGCAGGCTGCATCGCGCTGACCAATGCCGAGATCGAGGAGCTGTGGCGCATTACGCAAAACGGCACGCGGGTGGTGATCCGGCCCTGAGTGCCGCGGCCTTTGGCTGGGGTCAGGACCACAAGAGCGGGCGGTCAGGCCGGGAAACCCGCCGTTCTGCACCCCGGTGCGCGCCAAATTTCGGATCCGGTTCGCTCAGAGCTCCACAGGGCGCTCGAAGCCCAGCAGAGCCACGGGGGCATCCTCGGCGCGTTCGAAATCGACCGGCTGGGTGACGCCCGCATCGGTCATGCGCTTCATCTCGTACTGCACCTCGCCCGGTTGTCCCACCGAGGCCACGATCAGGCAGCGCGCCAGATGGTGCGGTCCGTCATAGAGGTCCACCAGCCCGCGCAAGAGCGGAGCGTCCTCGGCCTCCATCGCGAAACCGCCTTCCCAGGCGCGCAGCACCGGGTGCACGTCCTCACCCACATGCACGCTTAGCCGCGACGAGCGCCGCAGCGCCGCCTTGCGGGCGCGGTCCAGCCCCTCCTGAACCTCCTTTGGCAGAAACGCGACCATCATCAGGCCCCTTTGTTTGTTGGCGCAAGTCCTGGGCGAAAAAGTCAACGATTCCGTGACAAAGTCAAGAAAATCGCCGGAAACGACCTGTTTCGCGGCCTTGTGTGTCGCCTCGATGCGTCAATCCGCGGGTTGCGTCGCGGGCAGGAACCAGACCGCGCAGACCTGTCCGCCGCCGCCATGATCGCCCATGAAGACGCCGTCGGCATGGGACAGGTAGGCGGCGATCGCCAGATAATCCCCGACCTGATCGGGGCCCATCTCGCCGCCGCGCGACAACAGGTCGTCGATCATCTGCCGGTCGCCATAGCGCTGCACGGCCCAGGCCGCCTGCTGCAAGGGGACCGGCACCGACGGATGCCCCCAGCCCCACATGAAACTGCCGTCATCGGCATAGGTCCCCACCACCTGCGTGGCGACCTGCTGCGTACCGTCGGGCAGATCCAGCCGCAGCACACCGTTTTCCATGTCCAGTTCAAAACCGCGAACCGCCTCCATCCGGGCCGCCAGCCCCCCGCGCCCCTGCACCGCGGCCAGATACGCGCGCGCCTCACGGGTCAGCTTGCGGTAATTGCCGGGGATTTTGCGGACCCCCTCATCGGCCTTGCGGTTGACGAACTCGGTCAGGAAATCGCGCATGTCCATGCTCATGATCGGGGCCTTTCACGTGGGTTCGCGCACCCGATCACCGACCCCCTCTCCCTGTCAAGCACCGGGCGCCTCGGGCGTCACGCGCATCACCCCGATTGTGCGTAATGCGCCACCATGGCGGTCAGGTCCTCGGGCGGCATGTCCGATTGCAGAAAGGCCCGCGCGTTGGCATTGATGGAAAAGATCGACCCGTCCGAGAAAAACGACGTGTTCGTGACAAAGACGATCTGCGTGTCGGGATGCCGGAAACCGGCATAGTCGGCCACCGCGAGGGCGCTGCCCTGCCGCAGCACCAGGTCCAGCACCAGAACGTCGAACCGCCGGGTCTGAAGCGCCTTGATCGCACCGTTCTGATCCCGCACCAGCCGGGCGTTCATATCCTGGCGCAGCATGTGTCGCTGCCACAGCTCACCCAGATTCGGATCGCTCTCGACGATCAGTATGTCCATGCGTCCCCCGTGCGCCTTGAGGCCGGTCTCTGACCAACCTGCCTTCTTCTACAGCGCGGGCCGTTCTTTCACCACAAAAGGTTAACAAAGGCTCAATCCGCGCAAGAGGCCCGCCGATGACCGCCTCACGCCACCACCCGCCCGGATGCAAACCCCGCTTGTCTCGGCCCGCGAATTCCGCTTCAAGGAGGCCGCAGTCCAGCGCGAAAGGGCAGATGCATGAAGACCGGAGCCGCAACCGCCCAGACTGCGGGCCAGAACACCGCCCAGAACACGGGCCAGAACACGGGCCAGAACACGGGCCGGAACACGGGCCAGAACACGGGCCAGAACGCGCGGCCCAGGCGCAATCACGCCGGCGGGCCGGATGCGGCCGCCGCGATACATGGCGGCACACGGGCGGGCGTGGACGTCACCCATCGCGCCCGGCTCGACGCGCCCATGACCCGCGCCGGAGCTGCGGCGCGGGGCGGCTGGAGCCTGATCGAGACAGCATCATGAGCACGCTCGGCATTCTCACCCTCGCGCTCGTCCTCGATGCCCTGCTGGGTGAGCCGCGCTGGCTCTGGTCGCGCGTGCCGCACCCGACGGTGCTGATGGGGCGCGCGGTCGGCGCGCTGGACCGGCGGCTCAACACCGGGCCGCTCAGACGCCTCAACGGGATCATCGCCACGGCCGTTCTGGCGCTCGGCGCCATCGCCCTGGGCCTGGTGCTGGCACAGCTTGGCGGGCTGGTTTCCGTGCTCGTGGTGGCGGTGCTGCTGGCCCAGCGCTCGCTCGTCACCCATGTCCGCGCCGTGGCCGAAGGCCTGCGCATGTCCCTCCCCGAGGGCCGGCGGCAGGTGGCGCTGATCGTGGGCCGCGACACCGCGGCAATGGATGCGCCCGCGGTCTCCCGCGCCGCCATCGAGAGTGCCGCCGAGAACTTTTCGGACGGGGTCATCGCGCCCGCCTTCTGGTTTGCCGTGGCGGGGCTGCCGGGCATCCTGCTCTACAAGGCGGTCAACACCGCCGACAGCATGATCGGCCACCGCACCGCACGGTTCGAACAATTCGGCTGGGCGGCGGCCCGGCTGGACGATGTGCTCAACGTGATACCCGCCCGGCTCACCGCGCTCCTCATCGCGGCGCTGCACGCGGGGCTCGGCCAATGGCGCGCCATTGCCGGGGATGCCCGCCGGCACCGCTCGCCCAATGCCGGCTGGCCCGAGGCCGCCATGTCCCGCGCCCTCGGTGTGGCCCTTTCGGGTCCGCGCTCCTATGCGGGCGAGATGCGCGAATTGCCCTTCGTGAACCCCCAGGGCACCCGCGCGGCCTCCGCTTCGGACATAGAGGCAAGCACCCGCGTCCTCTGGCGCAGCTGGGCCGGTTTCCTCGGGCTCGCGGCCCTCTTGACGGTTGTCTTGGGCTGATCGCGCCACTACGGTTCGTCCATTGCAACCAACGGGATAGATCATGCGCCTTGCCTGTTTTCTGACCGCCGCCCTCACCAGCCTCGCCACCCCTGTTCTGGCCCAGGGCTGCGGCGGGTCGTTTTCGGGCTTCGTGAGCGGCCTCAAGGCCGAAGCGGTGACGCGCGGCCATGCCCAATCCAGCGTCGACCGGTTCTTTGCCTCGGTCCGCCAGGACAGCGCGGTGCTCAGGGCCGACCGCGCGCAGGGCGTCTTTCAGAGACCCTTCACCGAATTCGCCCGGCGGCTGATCAGCTCCGGCCGCCTCAACACCGGTCGCGCCAAGGGCAAGCAATACGACGCGATCTTCGACCGGATCGAGGCGCAATTCGGTGTCTCGCGCGGGGTGCTCCTGGCCTTCTGGGCCTTCGAGACGGATTTCGGCGGCTACCAGGGCGATTTCAACACCCTGAACGCGCTGGTGACGCTCAGCCATGACTGCCGCCGGCCCGAGCTTTTCCGCCCGCAGATATTTGCGGCGCTCGAACTCTATGAGCAGGGCAATTTCGACCCCCGCCGGACCACCGGCGCCTGGGCGGGCGAGATCGGCATGGTCCAGATGCTGCCCCGCGACATCATCGTGAACGGCGTGGATGGCGATGGCGACGGCAAGGTGTCCCTGAAGACATCCGCCCCGGATGCGCTCATGTCGGGCGGCAAGATGCTGGCCAATCTCGGCTGGCGCGCGGGCGAGCCGTGGTTGCAGGAGGTCGCCGTACCTGCCGATCTCGACTGGTCACAGACCGGCCTCAGGACCCGCAAACCCGCCTCGGAATGGGCCGCGCTCGGCGTCACGCCCCGCCATGGCCGGATCGCGGGCGACCTTCCGGCCTCGATCATCCTGCCCGAGGGCCGCAAGGGCCCGGCCTTCCTCGCCTACCCCAATTTCAGCGTCTATTTCGAGTGGAACCAAAGCTTCACCTACGTGCTGACAGCCGCCTATTTCGCTAACCGGCTTGAGGGCGCTCCGGTTTTCACAAGCGGCGCCCCCGAACCGGGCCTCTCGGGCGACCAGATGAAAGAGCTGCAACGCAGGCTTCAGGCGCGCGGCTATGACGTGGGCAAGATCGACGGCATTCTTGGTGCCGGCACCCGGGCGGCTGTGCAGGACATGCAAAAGGTGCTCGGCCTGCCCGCCGATGCCTGGCCGACACGGGCGCTTTTGTCGAGACTCTGAGGCCCCTGCGGCGCATCGGGTGGCTCAAACGCGCCGGTGGGGGCCGTCGCCAAGCCGGGCCCAGGACGGCCGGGAGGGACATCTCCGGCCTGCTCCGGCACCGGCGAATGTGCAAAACTCAAACCTTCGCACCGTTACCGTCAGGTCCGCTGAAATTCCCCACAGACGCGATACCGATGCGATACCGACGTAATACCGACGTTCTGTTCTGTGGGTATCGAATGCGTTTACCTTTGCTCAGGCGAAGTCTCAGGCGAGGTCTCAGGCGACCAGCGCCTCGGCCTTCTTGAGGTCCACCGACACCAGCTGAGACACCCCCTGCTCGGCCATGGTGACACCAAAGAGACGGTCCATCCGGCTCATTGTCACGGCGTTGTGGGTGATGATCAAGAACCGCGTTTCCGTACGGCGGCACATCTCGTCCAACAGGTCACAGAACCGCCCCACATTGGCATCATCCAGAGGCGCATCCACCTCGTCGAGCACACAGATCGGCGCAGGGTTGGCCAGGAATACCGCAAAGATCAGCGCCAACGCCGTCAGGGTCTGCTCGCCCCCGCTCAGCAGGCTCAGGGTGGCCAGCTTCTTGCCCGGCGGCATACACATGATCTCAAGGCCGGCCTCCAGCGGGTCGTCGCTCTCGACCATCACGAGGTTGGCCTCGCCTCCGCCGAACAAATGTTTGAAAAGAATTGCGAAATTTGTGTTCACCTGCTCGAACGCGGTCAACAGCCGCTCGCGCCCCTCGCGGTTCAGCGACGCAATGCCCGAGCGCAAAGTCCGGATCGCCTCTTCCAGATCGGTCTTTTCCGAGACCAGGGTGTCATGCTCGTCCTGAACCTCCCGCGCGTCCTCTTCCGCGCGCAGATTCACCGCGCCCAGCGCATCGCGCTGCCGCTTCAGACGGTTCACATCCGCCTCGATCGCATCCGCATCCGGCATGTCGTCAGGCGAGGCATCGAGCGTTTCCAGGAGCTTGCCCGGCGTGGTGTCCTGCTCTTCCTCGATCCGGTGCGTCGCCCGGCCCCGCGCCTCTGCCGCCGCGTCCCGCCGCGCCTCTGCCGCCGCCCGTGCCTCGCGCGCCTCACCCGCGGCGCGTTCCGCGTCCCGTTCGGCCTCCGCCGCCTTGCGCAGCGCCCCTTCGCCGGCACTCAGGGCATCCGCCGCCGCCGCCTTGCGCGCCTCGGCCTCAGTGATCTTTCCGGCCAGCTCGGCCCGGGTTCCGGCCAAGGCCTCGGGCGCGGCTTGCGCCTCGTCCAGAGCGGCCTCGGATGCGGTCTTGCGTTCGGCCAGTTCGGCGCTTCTTTTCTCAGCGGTTTCAAGGCGATGCCGCCAGCCGCTCAGTTCCTTGGTAACCTCCTGCGCGCGCCTCAGACGGGCCTCGCCCTCGCGCCGCAGCTCGTCATGGGCCGAGCGCCGCGACATCATCGCGATCCGCGCCGCCTCCATGGTCATGCGCGCGTCCTCAACCTCGGCCCGCGCCGCCTCCAGATCGCCTAGGTCCCTCAGTCCTGCCTCGGCTTCGGTGGCCTGTGCCCGGGCCGCCATCGCCTCGTCCTCATGCCGCGTCACGGCCAGCCCCAGCGCCTCGAGCCGCGACTGCGCGAGGTTGCGGTCCGCCTCGGCCCGGCTCAGCGCGCGATTGGCCTCGTTGAGCGCAATATCCGCCGCCTTGCGCGCGGCCCGCGCCTCGGCATCGGCCTCGGTCAGGGCCTTCAGTCGCGCGGTCAGCGTCTCGTGGGCCTGCCGCGCCCCGTCCGCCCGCGCCGTGGCATGGGCGAGCAATTGTTTCAATTCTTCCAGACGGTTGAGTTGCTCCAGACGCAGGGCCGCCGCCGAGGGCGCCTCTTCGGCCCAGGCGCGAAACCCGTCCCAGCGCCACAGGTCGCCCGCCGGGCTGACCAGCCGCTGGCCGGGCTTCAGCTGCGGCTGCAGATGCGGTGCATCCTCGGGCTCGATCACCCCCACCTGGCTCATCCGGCGCGCCAGAACATCGGGCACCGAGACGTGATGCGTGATCGACTGCACGCCCCCCGGCAGGGGCTGATGCGTGTCGTAATCGGGCAAGAGCGCCCAGCCCGAGGGGCCATCCGCCTCGACCTCGGGGGCACGCAGATCATCGGCCAGAGCAGCGCCCAGCGCCTTCTCGAACCCCTGCTCCACCTGCAGGCGGTCCAGGATTTGCCCGCCCTCGCCCGTGTCGCGATCCACCAGACGCGCCAGCGCAGACACCTCGGCGCTCAGCGCGTTGACCTCGCCCTCGGCCTCCGAGCGTTCGGCCCGCGCATCCGCCTCGCGCGCCTGCGCCTCGGCCCGCGCCTCGTCGGCAGCCACCAGCGCGGCCTCGGCATTGCGCGCCGCATCCTGCGCTGCACGCTCGGCCACGGTCGCGGCCTCGAAATCCGCTCCGGCCTTGTCGACAGCCTGGCGCGAAGTCGCCTGCGCAGCGCGTGCCCGTTCGGCCTCGGCATCAGACCTCTCCAGCGTCTTGCGGCTGTCCTCCATGAGACGTTGCGCCGATTGGTGCCGGGCCGCCAGCCGCGCCACATCCTCGGTCAGGGTGCTCAGCGCCGTCTCGCGCTCCTGCAGGACCGATGCGGCCTCGGTCGCGGCCTCAAGCGCTGCGTCCAGCCGGTCCTCGTGACCCTCGCCCGCGCGGGCCAGTTCGCCCGCCTCCCAGTCCAGCCGTTCGATGGTCTCGCCGGCATCCCGGTTCAGCGCCGCCTCGCGCTCCATGTCGTTCGTCAGTTGCACGATCCGCGCCTCAAGCGTGGCAATCCGGTCGCGCGCCGCCGCCTCCTGATCGCTCAGCGTGTCCAGCTGAACCTGCAATCGCTGCAACACCGCCGCCGCAATCGCCTCTTGCTCGCGCAGGGGCGGCAGGGCGCTCTCGGCGGCCTCGCGCGCTTTGGCGCTTTCGCGGGCGGCGGTCTCGGCCCGGGCGGCGGCGGTCGTGCGTTCGCGCAAGGCCTCCTCGGCCCGCGCCATGGCCTCATCCGCCTCCCTCCAGCGACGATAGAGCAGCAGCCCCTCGGCGCGCCGCAGATCCTCCCCGATCGAGCGGTAGCGCGCCGCCTGCCGGGCCTGCCGGGCGAGCTGCGCCAGCTGGTTGGCCAGTTGTTCGATCACGTCATCGACCCGCGTCAGGTTCGTCTCGGCCCCCCTGAGCTTGAGTTCCGCCTCGTGCCGCCGCTGGTAGAGCCCGGAGATGCCCGCCGCCTCTTCGAGGATCCGCCGCCGCGCCTTGGGTTTGGCGTTGATCAACTCGCTGATCTGCCCCTGCCGCACCAGCGCGGGACTGTGCGCGCCCGTCGAGGCGTCGGCAAAGAGCATCTGCACGTCCCGCGCCCGCACGTCCTTGCCGTTGACCTGATAGGCGCTGCCCACGTCGCGGGTGATACGCCGGACGATCTCCAGGTTGTCGCTGTCATTGAACCCGGCCGGAGCGAGGCGCTCACCGTTATCAATCTGTAAACCTACTTCTGCGAAATTCCGAGCGGATCGGCTGGCGGCACCTGCAAAGATCACGTCCTCCATCCCGCCGCCGCGCATCGCGGTGGGCCGGTTCTCGCCCATCACCCAGCGCAGCGCCTCAAGAAGGTTCGACTTGCCACAGCCATTGGGCCCGACAACGCCGGTCAGCCCGTCGGAAATGATCAGGTCCGTCGGGTCCACGAAGCTCTTGAAGCCGGTCAGTCTGAGTTTGGAAAAATGCAAGGGTCCGCGCGCTGCCTGCCTGTTTTGCCCCGAAGGAATGTCCTGATGCCGGTGATTCCGGTCTGAGTGCCGCAATCTGACGAAGCCGGGCCGGACCTGTCAACGACAAACCCCATCATATGGCCTTTTCCCGCGAGTTATCCACAAGATATTGGCACGTTCGGCAAATCGCGGCGATGTCGGATTCCGTCGCTCTTGCTTCGGATTGTGGCTTGACGGCATTTGGTCCGGGCTGTCATAGCTGAGCCAACAGCTACGGTCCCGAGGGACCACGAAGGAGACAGCCCATGACGACCCTCGTTCAGTCCTTTTCCACATCCACCGTCGTCCCCGCCTTTGTGGCGCTATTTCTGGGCGTTGGCATTGTTGCCGTTGCGGGCCATGTTCAGGCTGGTGTGCTGCATGACGCTGCACATGACGTGCGTCACGCCAACGGATTCCCCTGCCACTGAGGTCCCTGCCCCATAGGGCACATAAATCCGAGGACGAAACCATGACGGCGCGCATCCTGACCTGCGGCCTTTTCGCGGGCTTTCTGGCTGGTTTGCTGGGGGCCGTGCTCCAGTTCGTCTTTGTCCAGCCCCTGCTTTTGCACGCCGAACTCTATGAGAGCGGCGAACTGATCTATGACGCCGCAAAAGGCGCGCCGGTGGTGGCTGATGTGGCCGGGCTCGAGCTTGTGCGCAACGCGCTGTCGGCGCTCTTCATGGCACTGACCTATGTGGGTTTTGGCCTGATCCTGATGGCACTGATGAGCATGGCCTCCGACCGCGGTTTCGCGATCAGCGCGCGCTCGGGACTCATGTGGGGGCTCTGCGGCTTCATTGCAGTGCAATTCGCACCGGCCATTTCGCTGCCCGCCGTCGTGCCCGGCATGGCCTCCGCCGAGGTCGCCCCGCGCCAGATCTGGTGGATCGCGACCGTCGCGGCCTCCGGCCTTGGTCTCGCGCTTCTGGCCTTTTCGCGTTCGCCGGTGGCCTGGGTGATTGCCGCCGCCGTGATCCTCGCCCCGCATGTGATCGGCGCGCCGCGGCCGCAACTGTTCTCCGGCCCCCTGCCGCCGGAACTGGCGTCGCTCTTTGCCACGCGCTCGCTGGGCGTGGGGGCAGCCACCTGGACCGTGCTGGGCGCGCTCGCCGGTTATTTCTGGCAACGCGAGGCCACGCAGGCCCATGACGGAGTTGCCCAGCGCCACTGACCGACCATGGGCGCGCCGGTGGCCCGCGCGCGCCTCGTCCACATTCGCAGCCCCGGCGCTGACGCGCCCCACAGCGCGGCCCGGAGGCCACGATGCCCAAGACCCTCGCTTTCCTCCTGATCGGCCTCTTCTTCGGCACCGGCTTCGGTTTTCTCGCGGCCGTGAGCAGCGGGGCCCAACTGCCAGGCGATGATCACGGTGGCTCGGATGCTGCGCATGATGACACCGCCGGTGATGCGGGCGACGGGGTCCATGCGGGCATGAACCATGCCACGCTGGCCGAGGCCGGAATGCCCGCGCCGGCCATCACCCTCACCCTGAGCGAGGACGGTCCGCAAAGCCGCAACCTGCATATCGGCGTCACCGATTTCACCTTTGACCCGCAGGGGGTGAACGGTCCGCATGTGCCGGGCCGGGGTCACGCGCATGTCTATGTGAACGGCGTCAAGATCGCCCGCACCTATTCCCCCTGGTTCCACCTTTCGGCCCTGCCGACGGGAGAGAGCGAGATCCGCGTCACCCTCAACGCCAATAACCACAGCCAGCTGGCCACGGATGGCGTGCCCATCGAAGCCACGACCCGGCTGATCATCGAATGACCCGCGCGCCTCTGATCATCGAGCCGGGCGACCCGCTGGCCCCGGGACCCAGGGCGCTCCTGCAGGCAAGCCATGATCTGATGCGTGCGGAATTTCCGCCCGAAGACAACTACTTCCTGGATTTCGAGGCCCTCAAGAGCGCCCATGTGCATTTCTTCATCGCCCGGCGCGGGGATCAGGTGCTGGGCACCGGCGCGCTGGCCGAAATGGACGGTTACGGCGAGGTGAAGTCGATGTTCTGCGCCCTTGAGGCCCGCGGCCAGGGCGTCGGCGACGCCATCCTGCGACAGCTTGAGGATCATGCCCGCAGCCTGGGCCTGCCGCTGCTGCGCCTTGAAACCGCAGAGCGCCTCTCGGCCGCCGTCCGCCTCTACTCGCGCCACGGATTTGCGCCCTGCGGCCGTTTCGGCGATTATCAACCCAACGACACCAGCTATTTCATGGAAAAGACTCTCACATCCTGACCCCGATACGGGACGGCGGGCGGGGCGATGCCGCAGGCGAGCGCCGCACGACGCACACCCAGAAAGGACCCGCCATGCCCCAGACAGGACGCTGCCTCTGCGGCGCCGTGACCTACAGCGTCTCCCAGGCCCCGGACTGGACCGGCTATTGCCATTGTGACAGCTGCCGCCGCGCCTGCTCGGCACCGGTCGCGGTCTTCGTCTCGGTCCGCCGCGACGCCGTCCGATGGACCGGCGCGACACCGGCGGTCTACGAAAGCTCGCCAGGCGCGCGCCGCAGCTTCTGTTCCGCCTGCGGCACCCCCATGGCCTTCGAGGCCGACTGGTATCCAGGCGACATCCATCTCTACCCGGTCTCACTCGACGACCCCACGCAGGTCCAGCCCACCGAACACGTCCATCACGAGGAACGCCTGCCGTGGTTCGACATCCGGGACGACCTGAAACGCACTGACGGCTTCGGCAGCGCGGGGGACATGGCTCAGGAAGGATAGCAGATCATCTCGCCGAACCCGTCGATCACATAGTCAATCTCGCATTCGTAATGCGGTGCGACCCGGCGCGGCGGCGGCGCGCCCGAGCCGCAATCCAGCCGCGCCGTGATCATCGCCTGATCCCCGTCCAGCCCGGCAACCTCGCAACCGCTCACGCCCTCGATGGCCGCCACCGCGCTCACCGCCACGCTTTCGCGGTTCGGGGCCCAGCGCGTGTTGACCCGCACGGCTTCGGCTCTCAGCCCCTTCACCCGCACGTCAAAGACGCTGCCTGCCACGCTGACCCGCGTCGCCTCGACCCCGCGATAGTCGGCACCGGGCATGTCGCAGCCCGCCAGCAACCCTCCCGCGAATAGCACCATCCATCTCATGCCCGCAGCGTGCACGAAAACCGGTTAACAAACCCTTGCGCCCATCCCGGCCAGCTCTCAAACTCCGCAAAACTCAAGCTGGAGAAACACATGCCCAGAACCCGCGTCCTCACCGAATTCGGCATGGGCACCTCGCTGCGCCGCATGGACTATACCGAGGCCGCGCGCCGCGCCCTCAAGGATGCGCTCTGGCACAATTCCATCAACATGGCCGAGCTCTTCGGCCTTCCCAGGGAGGCGATGCTGATCGAAGTGGAGATTGCCGTGCAGAACCCCGGTGCCGTCGATTGCGAGGCGTTGAAATCCGTCTTTCCCTATGGCCGGATCAACGTCACGGCAGGCCATGGCGGACTTGATGTGCCGCGCCCGGACGGCCATCCGACGATCATTGCCAATGCCGCCATCTCGGTGAGCTTCGACATGACGAAAACCGGAGAGAGCGCCAATGGCTGATCAACGCTTCATCATCGAAATGGGCATGGGCAACGACCTGCACGGGATGGACTACCAGAAGGCCGCCACGCGCGCCATCGAGGACGCGATCCGCCATTCCACCCTGCCGATCTTTGCCGCCACCGGGATCGACCCGGCCGAAATGCGCGTGCAGGTCACCATAGGCGTGCAGGAGCCCGAACATCTCGACACTGACGCCCTCGCCTCGCGCCTGCCACGTGGCCGCGCCTCGGTCCGGGCGGTCAAGGGCGGCCAGAACGTGACCCACCCCGACACCGGCGAAACCCTGGTCATTGCCACCGCCGCGGTCGAGGCCTTCCTGCCCGACCAATCCGCCAACTGGCGCGCCGGCTGAGACGCGCCGTCCCGGCATTCGGATTGAACGGGCGCGCGGGCGGGTGCCAAGGCGGCGCTTGTCCCCCGGACGGACTGGTCATATGATTTGACCAGTTCAAGAGGTCCGCAATGCCCTTTCACAAAGTCGCCCCCGAAAAACTCGCCTCTGCCGTCACCCGCCAGATCGAACTGCTGATCCTGCGCGGCATCCTGCGCCCCGGCGAGCGCCTGCCCGCCGAACGGGACCTCGCCGACCGCATGGGCGTCTCGCGCCCATCCCTGCGCGAAGCCGTGGCCGAGCTTCAGGACAAGGGCCTTCTGACCTCGCGCGCAGGCGCGGGCATCTTCGTGGCGGATGTTCTGGGCAATGCTTTCTCTCCCGCGCTGATCCGGCTCTTTTCGGATCATGACGAAGCGGTCTTTGACTACATCGGCTTTCGCCGCGACCTCGAAGGGCTTGCCGCCGAGCGCGCCGCGCGCCATGCCTCCGAGACCGATCTCAAGGTGATCCAGACCATCTTCGACAAGATGGCCGCCGCCCACCTCAAGACCAATCCCGAGACCGAGGCACAGCTTGACGCCGAGTTTCACCTCTCGATCATCGAGGCCAGCCATAACGTCGTGATGCTGCATATGATGCGCTCGATGTTCCAGATGCTGCGCGAGGGCGTCTTCTACAACCGCCAGATGATGTTTCGCCAGCGCACCACGCGCGACACCCTGCTCGACCAGCACCGCGCCATCAATGACGCCTTGCAGACCCGCGACGGCCCCGCAGCCCGCGCCGCCGTGGACGATCATCTGACATATGTTCAGTCGGTGCTGCGCGATCTGCAGACCGCCGACCGGAACGAGACCATCGCCCGCCAGCGCCTCGAGCACGAAACCAGCCGCTGAAGCCGCTGCCCCGGCCCTGATATGGTCCTGATCCGGGGCCGACCCGGGGTCGCATGCTCGCTCGCGTGCGGCTTAAATTTTACCAATTGATAAAATTTCAAAACCTGCTTTACTGGGCTGACGACTTGCAAACCCACGGAGCCAGCCTATGCGCCAGACCGCCCTGACCCCCGGGATCGTCGCCCACCGCCTGAGCGACGAGGACTATGCCGAAAATTTCGCGGACCTGCACCCGGCCCTGGACGCGCACGAGGCCGTGGTCGCGGCCGACCGGTGCTATTTCTGCCATGATGCGCCCTGCGTGACCGCCTGCCCGACCGACATCGACATCCCGCTCTTTATCCGCCAGATCGCCACCGGCACGCCCGAGGCGGCGGCAAAAACGATCTTCACCCAGAACATTCTGGGCGGCATGTGCGCCCGTGTCTGCCCCACCGAAACGCTGTGCGAAGAGGCCTGCGTGCGCGAAACCGCCGAGGGCAAGCCCGTTATGATCGGACAGTTGCAACGTTTTGCCACCGACACGCTGATGCAGGCGGGTGGTCATCCGTTCCACCGCGCGGCCGCGACGGGCAAGCGTATCGCCGTTGTCGGTGCCGGCCCGGCCGGGCTGGCCTGTGCGCACCGGCTGGCCATGCATGGCCATGATGTCACGCTTTACGATGCGCACCCCAAGCCGGGCGGGCTGAACGAATATGGCATCGCCGCCTACAAGACCGTCGACGGTTTCGCCCGGGCCGAGGTGGACTGGCTGCTCGGGATCGGCGGCATCACCCTCAAGACAGGCCGGGCGCTCGGCCGCGATCTGTCACTCACCGAGCTGCGCGAGGGCTTCGACGCGGTGTTTCTCGGCATCGGGCTTGGCGCAGTGAATGCGCTGGGCCTGGAGGGCGAGGACAAGGAGGGCGTGAGGGATGCGGTGGATTTCATCGCCGACCTGCGCCAGGCCGAGGACGTGGCATCCCTGCCCGTGGGCCGCGACGTGGTGGTGATCGGCGGCGGCATGACGGCAGTGGACGCCGCGGTGCAGGCCAAGGCGCTGGGCGCCTTGAACGTCACGCTTGTCTATCGCCGCGGGCGCGACCGGATGAACGCCAGCGTCTTCGAACAGGACCTCGCGGCCTCTCGCGGGGTGCATATCGTCACCAATGCGCAACCCATCGCGATCCACGGCAACGGAGCCGTGCGCGAGATCGAATTCGAATACACCGATGACGACCTGACCCCGACGGGCCAGACCGTCCGCCTGCCTGCCGATCAGGTCTTCAAGGCCATCGGGCAGTCGCTTGAAGGTGACGCCCTCCCCGCGCTGGAGGGTCGCAAGATCGCCGTGACCGGCGCAGGCCGCACCTCGGTTGCGGGCGTCTGGGCCGGGGGCGATTGCGCGGCGGGCGGTGACGACCTCACTGTGACGGCGGTGGCCGAAGGGCGCGATGCCGCCGAAGACATCCATGCCACCCTGACGGCATGACCCACCCGTCCCGGGCCCTGACCCGAGACCTCGGCGATAAAGAGGCCCCGGATCACGTCCGGGGCGGGTATCCGCAGAAACCAAAGGAGGCCACCCATGGCTGACCTGACCGGCCCGGAACGAAACGCTCTCGCGATGATCGCCGCGCTGGATGACCCCGATCGGCTGCGTCGTTTCATCGCCAATGCCCGGTCCAAAGGATCGCGGGCGGTCGAGGCGGCGGCGTTCGAGCGGCTGTGCCATGTGCAGCCCGAAGCAACGCCGGGAACCGTCCAGCACGATGTCTGGCAGTCGATCCACGCGCTGGAAGAACTGCTCAGAGACGAGCGCGGGAAAACCGTCCGTCTCAGCCGCACACGCCAGAAGATCGCCCGCGACGGCGAGGCCAAGACCGTCTCGGACCTGACCCTCAAGCCGACCCCGAGTCAGGGGTTTCACGACCTTCTGGATCGCGACCTCCCCGGGCTGGCTTTCGAAGCTGTGGTTCTGCGACACCCCAGGACCTTCGATGCACAGGCTCAGCGCGCCGCCGCCAAACGGTTCGAGGCCGCGGGGGTCGATCCAAACCAATTCAAACCTGAGCCGCAGGAGATTCCTCATGGCTGACCTCACATCCACCTTCATCGGGATCACATCCCCCAATCCGTTCTGGCTGGCCTCGGCGCCGCCCACGGACAAGGAATACAACGTGCGCCGCGCCTTCGAGGCGGGATGGGGCGGCGTGGTCTGGAAAACGCTGGGCGAGGACGGCCCGCCGGTGGTCAATGTCAACGGCCCGCGCTATGGCGCGATCTGGGGGGCGGACCGGCGCCTGCTGGGGCTCAACAATATCGAACTGATCACCGACCGTCCGTTGCAGACCAACCTGGATGAGATGACGCGCGTCAAGAAGGATTACCCCGACCGCGCGATCATCGCCTCGCTGATGGTCCCGGTGAACGAAGACGCGTGGAAGGCCATCCTCGAACGCGTGGCCGAAACCGGCTGCGACGGGGTGGAACTGAATTTCGGCTGCCCGCACGGGATGAGCGAACGCGGCATGGGCTCGGCCGTGGGACAGGTGCCGGAATATGTGGGCCAGGTCGCGGAATGGTGCAAGAAACACACCGACCTGCCGGTGATCGTGAAGCTGACGCCGAACATCACCGACATCCGCAAACCCGCGCAGGCGGCCAGGGCCGGGGGGGCGGATGCCGTCAGCCTGATCAACACCATCAATTCGATCACGTCCGTCGATCTCGACAGCTTCTCTCCCGAGCCGTCGATCGATGGGCAGGGCGCGCATGGGGGCTATTGCGGCCCGGCCGTGAAACCCATCGCGCTCAACATGGTGGCCGAGATCGCCCGCGATCCGGCCACCAGCGGCTTGCCGATATCGGGGATCGGCGGCATCACCACCTGGCGCGATGCGGCGGAATTCATGGCGCTGGGCGCGGGCAACGTGCAGGTCTGCACCGCGGCCATGACCTACGGGTTCAAGATCGTGCAGGAAATGATCTCGGGCCTTGGCCAGTACCTTGACGAGCACGGCATGACGTCGGTCGATGATCTGGTGGGCCGGGCCGTGCCGCAGGTTGTGAACTGGCAGGATCTGAACCTCAACTACATCGCCAAGGCCAAGATCGACCAGGACGCCTGTATCAAGTGCGGGCGCTGTTATGCGGCCTGCGAGGACACGTCGCATCAGGCGATTTCCATGTCCGGGGATCGCGTGTTCGAGGTGATCGACGAGGAATGCGTGGCCTGCAACCTGTGTGTCAATGTCTGTCCCGTCGAAGGCTGCATCACGATGGAGCAGATGGCACCCGGCGAGGTCGACCCCCGCACCGGCAAGGTGGTCGAAGCCGACTACGCCAACTGGACGACCCACCCCAACAATCCCGGGTCCTGCGCGGCAGAGTGATGCAGCGGGACCTGATTGATGTTCGGAACGCGACCGTAGGCCCCTTTTCACCTGCTTTGACGCACAACGTCATGAAGACGGCGCGTCTCTGCGGTTTACATGATCCCGCACGCCGCATGTGGGGTATTTTCGGGCTCTCCCGCGTTCGTGTTTCCAACGTTTCGACACAGCCGTCACTGGTCGCGGGCGCAGGCCACGCGAAACCGGAACGTCAAGACTGGGGATCGCGCGGGGTAATATCAATGATGTCGGCACTATCCTGCATCGGATCATCTGCGCCCAACACCTCGCCCGACACCGCCCCGGGCACACTGCCCCGCGGGTCAAGGCGCCCGGCCTCGTCGAGGGCGCGCAGAACCTGTTGCACGCGAAGGCGCTCCATGATCGGGCCGTTCTCGGGTGCAACCTTCGCATTGGAAGGCGCGCGCGAAGTGGCCTCTATCCGGAGTTCCTCGATCGGCGTCCGGTAGTTTCCCTGCACATTCGGATTACCGGGTTCCGCCTCGCCCGGGCGTTTGCCCGCATGGTCCACCAAGCGCAGCATCGCCACATGACCGGGCTGCGGTCCCGACACCCAAGACCGCCCCATGGCCGCGGCCGCGGCAGGCCCGACGCCTGCCCTTCGGACCAAACCGCCTGTTGCGGCCCCGTCCCCCAAATGGGGCGGTACACTTCGCGACATGGGCGGCACTGGACCTGTCAACTTCGACATGACATTTCTCGCGGTTTCAGCGTCCTGGGACCCTGCGCCCGCCACCCGGCAGGAAATCTAGGCCCAAAGGCGCAGTACGCCAAGCCTTTCCTGACAAGGCGGTAAAGGGCGCGTTAATCCGTCCGGTCCGGCGCCAGCAACCGGCGAAACAGCCGGTCCACATGCCCGCGCGCCGCGTCCCAGACGTCCTGCCCCGCCAGCACCGAAACCTGTGCCTCGAAATCCGCGTAATGCTGAGTCGTCGCCCAGATCGAGAATATCAGGTGACGCGCATCTACCGGGGCCAGCCGGCCATCGCGCACCCAGCCATCGATCAGGACCGCCGTGCGATCCACCAGCGGTTTGAGCACGCTCTCCAGATGCGGCCGCATACGCGGAGCCCCCTGCAGGACTTCGTTCGCAAACAGGCGGCTTTCGCGGGGAAATTCGCGGCTCATCTCAAGCTTGCGATGCACATAGCTCAACAGTTCTTCCAGAGGCTCTCCCTCGGGATCGATCTCGCGCATCGGTGCCAGCCAGCGATCCATCAGCCCGTTCAGCAGCGTGACGTGAATGTCCTCCTTGCCGCTGAAATAGTAGAGGATGTTCGGCTTGGACAGCCCCGCCTGCGTCGCGATCTGGTCCAGCGTCGCGCCCCGATAGCCATGCTGCGCGAACACGTCCAGCGCAGCCTCCAGGATCAGTCCGCGATTGCGCTGCTGTATCCGGCTGGGCTTGGCCTGCGCCTGGCTTTCGGCATGGTCTTCCATCGCGTCGCGGTCCTCGGAACGGCCCACAAATGGGGCATTGCACCGCCCAATCTAGGCGCAGTAGCGTCAACCCCCAAGACTATTCTTGACACGCGGGCCTCGGCCCGTGATCGTATCTTTACCAAGCGGTAAAAAATCGCCGACACGGGGGACCCGCACATGGCTGCACCGGGACAGAATCTCAAGATCAACGGACAACGGCTGTGGGACAGCCTCATGGAAATGGCCCGGATCGGCCCCGGTGTGGCGGGCGGCAACAACCGCCAGACGCTCACGGACGCCGATGCCGAGGGCCGCGCGCTGTTTCAGCGCTGGTGCGAGGCTGCAGGGCTAACGATGGGCCTCGATACGATGGGCAACATGTTCGCCCGGCGCGAGGGCACGGACCCCGACGCCCTGCCCGTCTATGTGGGCAGCCATCTGGATACCCAGCCCACGGGCGGCAAATATGACGGCGTTCTGGGGGTGCTGGCAGGGCTCGAACTGATCCGCACCTTGAATGATCTCGACATCAAGACGCGCCACCCGATCGTGGTCACCAACTGGACCAACGAGGAAGGCACCCGCTTTGCCCCCGCCATGCTCGCCTCGGGCGTGTTCGCGGGCGTTCATACCGAGGACTTCGCCAACACCCGCGAGGATGCCGAGGGCAAGCGCTTCGGCGATGAACTGGATCGCATCGGCTGGCGCGGCGACGAGCCGGTGGGCGCGCGCAAGATGCACGCCTTTTTCGAACTGCATATCGAACAGGGGCCCATCCTCGAGGCCGAAGGCAAGGACATCGGCGTCGTCACCCACGGTCAGGGCCTGAGCTGGACCCAAGTCACGATCCACGGCAAGGACAGCCACACCGGCTCCACCCCCATGCCGATGCGCAGGAATGCAGGGCTGGCGATGGCGCGCGTGCTGGAGAAGGTCGAGGAGATCGCCCTCTCCCACGCCCCCGACGCGGTGGGGGCCGCGGGCCATATCGACATCTATCCCAATTCGCGCAACGTGATCCCCGGGCGTGCCGTCTTCACGGTCGATTTCCGCTCGCCCAACCTCGATGTGATCAAGGATATGGTGACACGGATGAAAGCCGCCGCGCAGTCGATCTGTGACGACATGGGTTTGACGGTCGAATTCGAGGTCGCCGGCGGCTTCGACCCGGTGACGTTCGACGAGGGCTGCGTGACTGCGGTGCGCAACGCCGCCGAACGTCTGGGCTATTCCCACCGGGATTTGATCTCGGGTGCAGGCCACGACGCCTGCTGGATCAACCGCGTCGCCCCCACGGCCATGGTCATGTGTCCTTGCGTGGATGGCCTCAGCCACAACGAGGCCGAGGAAATCTCAAAGGACTGGGCCACGGCGGGCGCGGATGTGCTGATGCACGCGGTGGTGGAGACGGCGGGGATTGTGGAGTGAGACGGTTTGTCGAGTAGCAACAATACGATAGGCTATTTGGCCTTTGGCGTTGCCATAGGCGTCGGAATATACTGGCTGACAACTGAGCCAGATCGTTGGAATGCGGTTGTTTATCCTGACAGAAACGACTTAGCGGTCGACATCCGTTTAGGGGAATTTGCCTCACTGGAGACCTGCCGAGCGGCAGCTTTGACAAAAATCGATACACTCGGCGTAGGCGAAGTTGCTGACTATGAGTGCGGGCTGAATTGTGAACCATACCTTGTCGACATGTTGATGTGTGAAGAAACGACGCGATAGCGGGAGAAAACCAATGACCACCAAAGTCATCAAGAACGGCACCGTCTGCACCGCCGACCGCACATGGAAGGCCGATGTCCTGATCGAGGGTGAGGTGATCAAACAGATCGGCGATGACCTCAAAGGCGATGAGTATATCGACGCCGAGGGCGCCTATGTCATCCCCGGCGGCATCGACCCGCATACCCATCTCGAAATGCCCTTCATGGGCACCACGGCGGCGGAGACCTTCGAGACCGGCACCTGGGCCGCGGCCTGTGGCGGCACCACGATGCTGGTGGATTTCTGCCTGCCCGGCGCGGACGGCTCGATCAAGAACGCCATCAACGAATGGCACCGCAAATCCGCGCCGCAAATCTGCTCTGACATCGGCTATCACATGGCGATCACCGGCTGGAACGAGGACATCTTTAACGAGATGAAGGACGCCGTCGACATGGGCGTCAACTCGTTCAAGCATTTCATGGCCTACAAGGGCGCGCTGATGATCGAGGATGACGAGATGTTCGCCTCCTTCAAGCGCTGTGCCGAACTGGGCGCGCTGCCCATGGTCCATGCCGAGAACGGCGATCTGGTGGCCGAGTTGCAGGAGAAATACTTCAACCTCGGGATCACCGGCCCGGAGGGTCACGCATACAGCCGCCCGCCCGAGCTGGAGGGTGAGGCCGCCAACCGGGCCATCACCATTGCCGACACGGCGGGCGTGCCGCTCTATATCGTGCATGTGTCCTGCGAACAGGCGCATGAAGCCATCCGCCGCGCGCGCCAGAAGGGGATGCGCGTCTATGGCGAGCCGCTGGCGCAGTTCCTGACGCTGGACGAGTCCGAGTATTTCAACAAGGACTGGGACCACGCCGCCCGCCGCGTCATGTCGCCGCCATTTCGCAACAAGGAGCATCAGGACAGCCTCTGGGCCGGCCTGCAGGCGGGATCCCTGCAAGTGGTCGCCACCGACCACGCCGCCTTCAACACCGAGCAGAAACGCGCAGGCCGCGACGATTTTCGCATCATCCCCAACGGCTCCAACGGGCTGGAGGAACGGATGCCGGTGCTGTGGACGCATGGCGTGGAAACGGGGCGGCTGACGCCCAACGAATTTGTCGCCGTCACATCAACAAACGTGGCCAAGATATTGAATATATATCCGAAAAAGGGTGCGATTGTCGAGGGCGCGGATGCCGACATCGTGGTCTGGGACCCCAGGATCACCAAGACGATAAGCGCCTCCAACCACCACTCGATCCTCGACTACAACGTGTTCGAGGGCTTCGAGGTAACGGCCAACGCCCGCTACACCCTGAGCCGCGGCGAGGTCATCTGGGCCTGGGGCCAGAATTCGCAACCCCAGCCCGGCCGCGGCCGCTTCGTGCCCCGCCCGGCCTTTCCATCGGCGCATGAGGCGCTGTCGAAATGGAAAGCGCTGACCGCACCGAAGATGATCAAACGCGACCCGCTGAACATTCCGGCGGGGATTTGATGGGCGCAAATCTATGCTGCGAGATGGTCCAAAAATGAACTTGCTTCTTTCACTCCTCGGTTGCTTCTTCGCAATTCAGGCCGGAGCAATGGTGGTCTGCGTTGGCTTGATGCTTGTTGATGAAGGACCGTCAGGGTTTTTCGAAGGTATTGCGATTTGGGCATTTTCTCAGATTGTCATCTTGCCACTTGCGCTCTTTGCAATGCCCTTTGGAGCGCTCTTTCGGATGGTCCTCGGTTTTTTGTTCGACCAACCCAAACCAGTTGCTATCGCGACCGGTACTCTTGTCGGCCTTCTTGGCGCTCTGGCAATTCAGATAAATGCAGGGTCGTATGAATTCTCAAATTTTGCCGTAGTCATATCGATTGGGAGCGCTGCAGGATTCGCCGGTGGTTTGGTATGGTGGTTGATAGAACGGCCCCACTTGGAAAGGGTCACCCAATGAACGGCAGAACACGCGAGCCCAATTCGCCAGATGTGCCAGTCATCTCCGCCCAAAACCTCTCGCTCACCTTCGAGACCAATGACGGCCCCGTCCATGCCCTCAAAGACGTGAGCCTGACCGTCGAGAAGGGCGATTTCGTCTCCTTCATCGGCCCCTCGGGCTGCGGCAAGACCACCTTCCTGCGCTGCATGGCGGACCTGGAGCATCCCACGGGTGGCACGATCACCGTCAACGGGATGAGCGCGGCAGAGGCCCGGATGAACCGCGCCTATGGCTATGTGTTTCAGGCCGCGGGGCTCTATCCGTGGCGCACCATCGGCGGCAATATCCGCCTGCCGCTGGAAATCATGGGCTATGGCAAGTCCGATCAGGCCGAGCGGGTAAAACGCGTGCTGGACCTGGTGGACCTCGCCGGGTTCGAGAAGAAATTCCCGTGGCAGCTTTCGGGCGGGATGCAGCAGCGCGCGAGCATCGCCCGCGCGTTGGCCTTCGATGCCGACATCCTGCTGATGGACGAACCCTTCGGAGCGCTGGACGAGATCGTGCGCGACCACCTCAACGAACAGCTCCTCCGGCTCTGGGACCGCACGAACAAGACGATCTGCTTTGTCACCCACTCGATCCCAGAGGCGGTCTATCTGAGCACCAGGATCGTTGTCATGTCGCCCCGCCCGGGCCGCATCACGGATGTGATCGAAAGCCCCCTGCCGCGGACGCGCCCGCTCGATATTCGCGACACGCCCGAGTTCATCGAAATCGCCCACCGCGTCCGCGATGGCCTGCGTGCGGGGCATGGCGATGAGGTCTGAGCCTGTGGTCAGAGGCCCCGGGTCAGGCCCGGGGCGGATGTCGGTGGGGACGAATGCCTCCGCCCTTTGGGTCGGACGGAGGACTTTCAACGTTCACGGCCATCGGCTCTCCAGCCTGTACCGCACCCCCATGTCACCACCAAATCCTTTCAATGTTCTTAAAATACTCAAGAACCGCGCTCGAAACCGGCGCTGGGATTTGAGTATTTTTGGAACATTGAAAGCAGGGGGGCGGGGCTGATGCGGAACGTACTGCCTGTCCTCACGGTCGTAGTTGCTGTTTTTGCGATCTGGTATGTGGCGGCCATCGGGCTCAACAAGAATTGGGCCGAGGACAAAGCCAGGCGCGCAGGCGTGGAGCTGAGCCTGACCGATCTGGTGGCAGATACGTGGAGCCAGAAAAAGCCGCGGCTGCCGGTGCCGCATCAGGTGGCCGCCGAGCTGTGGAAGACGACCGGCGAGATGGCGGCAAAGGGCCGCGCCTTTTCCAAGCGGTCGCTGATCTGGCACGGATGGATCACGCTCAGTTCGACCTTGCTGGGCTTTGTCTTCGGGACCGGGCTGGGCATCGTGCTGGCGGTCAGTATCGTGCACAGCCGGGCCATGGACATGTCCGTGATGCCCTGGGTGATCGCCTCCCAGACTGTGCCCATCCTCGCCATCGCGCCGATGATCGTGGTGGTGCTGGCCTCGATGCAGGTGGATGACCTGATCGCCAAGGGGGTGATCTCGATGTATCTCAGTTTCTTCCCCGTCGTCGTCGGCATGGTCAAGGGCCTGCGCAGTCCTGATGCCATGCAGATGGACCAGATGAAGACATGGAACGCCAGCCGGACCCAGACCTTCCGGAGACTGCGCCTGCCCGCCTCGATGCCCTACCTCTTTGCCTCGCTCAAGGTCGGTGTGGCGGCAAGCCTCATCGGCGCGGTTGTGGCCGAGCTATCACTCAGCCAGGACGGAGGCCTTGGCGCGCGGATGCTGGTCGGCAGCTATTACGGCCAGACCATCCAGATCTGGAGCGCCCTGATCGCAGCCGCAGCACTGGCAGCGATCCTTGTGACCGGCGTCGGCCTTGCACAGCGCATGACACTCAGGCGCATGGGGATGACGACATGATCTGGCTGACCGGATCGCTCGCCTTCTGGGGCATCGCGTGGTGGCTCAATGTCCGGCTGAGCCAAAGCCGAACACGCGCCGCCGGTTTCATCGTCCCGGCCGTGTTCGGTGCCACCATCCTGATCCTGTGGGAGGGCATGGTGCGTGGTCTGGACATCAACCCGGTCCTCCTTCCACCACCTTCGGCCATCGCACAGACATTTGTCGCCAACCTGCCCATCCTGTGGGTCGATCTCCTGCAGACCTTCTTCAAGGGCGCGCTGACGGGCTATGTCATGGGCTGCGGGGCGGCGATCCTCACCGCCATTGCCATCGACCGCTCGCCCTTTCTACAGCGCGGCCTCTTGCCCGTGGGCAATTTCATGGCTGCGCTGCCGATTGTGGGCATGGCCCCCATCCTGGTCATGTGGTTCGGCTTTGATTGGCAATCCAAGGCAGCCGTGGTGGTCGTCATGGTGTTCTTTCCCGTCCTGGTGAACACCGTGGCCGGCCTGCAAGCCACCGGCGCGATGCAGCGCGACCTCATGCACACCTATGCCGCCTCGTATCCCAAGACACTGATGAAGCTGCGCCTGCCCGCCGCCATGCCCTTCATTTTCAACGGGCTCAAGATCGCCACGACACTCGCGCTCATCGGTGCCATCGTGGCTGAATTCTTCGGCTCGCCAATCAAGGGCATGGGCTTTCGCATTTCCACATCCGTGGGCCAGCTGGCCATGGATATGGTCTGGGCCGAGATCGTGGTGGCCGCGATTGTCGGATCGGCATTCTACGGCGGGGTTGCATTACTCGAACGGCGGATGACATTCTGGCACCCATCTCAACGACGTGGGGCGTAGCAACAAGACGCAACGACACAAGAACCAACAAGGAGAGGACTGATGAACAAGATCAAAACGATTGTCGCGATCGCCGCCACCGGCCTGTGGGCCGGGATGGCGCAGGCCGAAAGCGATGTGACGCTACAGCTCAAATGGGTCACCCAGGCCCAGTTCGCGGGCTATTACGTGGCACAGGATCAGGGGTTTTACGAGGAGGAGGGCCTGAACGTCACGATCAAGCCCGGCGGCCCGGACATCGCCCCCACCCAGGTGATCGCGGGAGGAGGCGCGGATGTGGTGCTGGATTGGATGCCCTCGGCGCTGGCGTCCCGTGAAAAGGGCCTCGCACTGGTCAACATCGCACAGCCTTTCAAATCGTCGGGCATGATGCTGACCTGCCGAAAGGATGCCGGCATCGAAAGCCCTGACGATTTCGCCGGCAAGACACTCGGCGTGTGGTTCTTCGGCAATGAATACCCGTTCCTGAGCTGGATGAGCCAGCTCGGCCTCTCGACCGACGGGGGCGAGGACGGCGTGACCGTGCTGAAACAGGGCTTCAATGTCGATCCGATCCTGCAGGGTCAGGCGGCCTGTGTGTCCACCATGACCTACAATGAATACTGGCAGATCATCGACGCGGGCCTCACGCCCGAGGAACTGGTTGTCTTCAAGTATGAGGATCAGGGCGTGGCGACACTCGAAGACGGCATGTACGTGCTCGAGGAGAACCTTCAGGACCCGGCTTTTGTCGACAAGATGACCCGCTTCGTGCGGGCCTCGATGAAGGGGTGGAAATGGGCCGAGGAAAACCCGGACGAGGCCGCGATGATCGTCCTGGACAACGATGCCACCGGTGCGCAGACCGAGGAACACCAGAAACGCATGATGGGTGAAGTGGCCAAGCTGACCACGGGCTCGAACGGCGCGCTGGACCCTGCGGATTACGAGCGCACGGTGCAGTCCCTTCTGGCCGGCGGTTCGGACCCGGTCATCACCAAACACCCGGGCGACGCTGCCTGGACCAGCATGATCACGGATGCCGCGCTGAACTGATCGCGCGTCGTCCAATGCCTGCGAGGGCCGCATATCCGAAGGGATGCGCGGCCCTTTGCGTGTCGCGAGGCCGCGTCAGCCGATGACCTGTCAACACAGCCCGACCTGGGCCTGATCCGGGGCCTCATGGCAAGGGCGCGGAGGTCCCGGATCAGGTCCGGGACGGGTGTGTGCACGTGTCAGCCGGTCCTGCTGATCCTCGCCCCCAGCCCCGCCATCAACGGCTCGAAAATCGGAAAGGACGTGGCAATCGGGCTTGCGTCATCGACGCTGACAGGCTTTTGGGCGCCCATGCCCAGCACCATGAAGGACATGGCGATGCGGTGATCGAGATGGCTGGCGCAGGTGGCACCACCGGGCACATTGCCGTGCCCTCGCCCCTTGACGATCCACCAATCCTCGCCCTCGTCCACCTCGACGCCGCAGGCGCGCAGGCCCGTGGCCATGGCGTCGATCCGGTCGCTTTCCTTGACGCGCAGCTCCTTGACGCCGCGCATGACCGTGTCGCCGTCGGCAAAGGCCGCAACGACCGACAGAACAGGGTATTCGTCGATCATGGATGCGGCGCGTGCCGGGTCCACCTCGATGCCCCTGAGGGCTGGCGAAAACCGCGCGCGCAGGTCCGCGACCGGCTCGCCGCCTTCCTCGCGCTCGTTTTCATATGTCAGATCGGCACCCATCTCGCGCAAGGTGGTGAAGAGCCCCGCCCGCGTCGGGTTGAGCCCGATATTGGGCACCAGCACGTCCGAGCCTTCGCTGATCAAAGCGGCACAGACCGGAAAGGCCGCGCTGCTGGGATCGCGCGGGACCACGATGGTCTGCGGCTGCAGCTCGGGCTGACCATTGAGCGTGATCACCCGGCCCTCATCCGTGTCTTCGGTGCGGATTTCCGCACCGAAACCGGCCAGCATCCGTTCGGTATGGTCGCGGGTGGCTTCGCGCTCGATCACCACCGTCTCGCCGGGGGTGTTGAGCCCGGCCAGAAGCACGGCGGATTTGACCTGTGCCGACGGCATCGGCACGATGTAACGCACCGGGATCGGGTCCCTGGCACCCACGATGGTCATCGGCAACCGCCCGCCCGCACGACCCACCGCCTGCGCGCCAAACAGCGCGATCGGGTCGGTCACGCGCGCCATGGGGCGCGAATTGAGCGAGGCATCCCCCGTGAACGTCACACAGATCGGGGTCGTGGCCATCGCCCCCATCAAAAGGCGGACCCCGGTGCCCGAATTCCCGCAATTGATGACCTGATCCGGTTCGGCAAACCCGCCGACCCCCACGCCATGCACCGACCACTCGCCGCTGCCGTGATCCGTGACCTCGGCGCCGAAGGCGCGCATCGCCCCGGCCGTGTCCAGGACGTCCTCGCCCTCCAGCAGGCCTGTGATGCGGGTCTCGCCCACGGCCATTGCGCCGAGAATCAGCGACCGGTGCGAGATCGACTTGTCGCCGGGCACATGCGCCTCCCCGCTCAGGGGGCCGCATTTGGACGAGGTCATGGGAAGGGGGGTGCCGTGACCGGACATGGCTGGTTCTTTCCTTCTGAGCAGCGCCTCAGCGCGCGCCGCGCCCGACATCGCCCATGGCGGCGACGACAATGACTTCGACCTTGAGTTCGGGCGTGGCCAGCGCGGCCTCGCCGGTGGCGCGGGCCGGGGCATGACCTGCGGGCACCCACGCATCCCAGACGGCGTTCATCTCGGCGAAATCCGCCATGTCCGCCATCCAGATCGTGGCCTGCAGGATGCGTGTCTTGTCGCTGCCGGCACGGGACAGCAACGCATCGACCTTCTCCAGGCAGGTGCGCGTCTGATCGGCCACGCTGTCGCCACCTTGGCCGACCTGACCCGCCAGGTAGATCGTGTCGCCATGCACCACCATCTGGCTCATCCGGGGGCCGGTGTCCTCGCGTCTGATATCACTCATGTTTCATCCCTCTTTCTCTTGCGCGTCAGGCCTTGTCCGCCAGGGCCAAAGTATGTTCGCGCAGCCAGGCCATGAAGCCGCGTGGATCACCGTCCAGCATCTCCATCTGCGCCCGGGTGATCGCGGGACCCACCACGGGCCTCTGCGGGTTGTTGCAGCTGCGCACGACCTCATGCAGCAGAAGGCTCTGCCGCATGGTCGCGGAAACGCGGTTCGCGATCTGGTAGGCGCGGCTGTTGCGGCCCGGGAAATAAATCGGCACGACCCTGGCGCCCGAGCGGCGGATCATCTGCGCGGTGAACACGTTCCACTCACGCTCCAGCACCGGGCCGAACATGCTGTCGGACGAGGCCACCACCCCCGAAGGAAAGACGCTGATCACGCCACCCTCTTTCAGATGCGCCATCGCCTTGGCGCGCATCTCGACGGATTTGCGCTGCGCGTCAGGCTCGTGCGGAAACGGCACCGAGATCATGTAGGAGGCCGCGACCTCGTCGATGCCGGTCAGAAGCGCGCGCGTCAGAATCTTGTAATCGGTGCGACGGCGGCCGATCAGGTCTGCAAGGATCATCCCGTCCACCAGCCCGTGCGGGTGGTTGGCGACGATCACGACCGGACCATCAAGCGGGATGTTGTCGATTTCCTCCTGCGGGGTCAAAAGATCGATCCCCATCGTGCCCAGTGCCGCGCGCCAGAACGGCTGGCCGGTGGGGGCACCGCGCTTTTCAAAGGCCTTGATCATGCGCAGAATGCTGAGTTTGCCGGTGAACCACTCGACAGTGCGTATGATGGTCGAGGTCAGCGGGCTGTCAAAGGAATTGGCATAGGTCAGGCTGCGCCGGTCGTATTTTGTGAACGTCACCGTCTCCGGCGTTCCACCGCGCGTCTGATCGGGCACGTCTTGTGTCACCGGCTCCTGTCCCACCTGTCTTGCTTCGCGCCCCGCCTGGGCCGCGCCCCTTCACATGTCCTCGCCGAAGCGGCCGGCCACCAGAGTCTCGATGGCCTCCGCCAACGCCTGGGCATCGGCACCACGGGTCTGCACGTCAATAGTTGTTCCGCGCGATGCTGCCAACATCAAAAGGCCCATGATGCTGTCCCCGCTGGCCGATTGCCCGTCCCGGGAGACCTCTGCAGTGGCGTCGAAGCCCTCGACCACCTCCACCAGCCGCGCCGAGGCCCGCGCATGAAGGCCCTTTTCGTTCACGATGGTCAGAGACCGCGTCACCGATTCTGTCATGCTGCCCCCTTCAACGGGTCGAAATATTCTGGCTGTCGATGTATTTTCGGCCGGCATCCAGCGCATGAGCAACCGCGTCAGGCACAGATTTGTGGCGCATCTTCGCCAGCTTGATCAGCATCGGCAGATTGGCACCATAGAGGATGCGGCGGTTGTCGGGCTGGCAGGCCTTGAGCGACAGGTTCGAGGGCGATCCCCCGAACATGTCCGTCACGATCACCACGCCGCTGCCCGTGTCCACCGCATCGGCGGCGATGCATATCTCGGCTTGCTTGGCATCCCGATCGTGAACCCGCTCGATGGTGATGGCCTCGATGCCGGGTTGTTCGCCTACCACATGCTCGATCGCAGCGAGATATTCCCGCGCGAGCTGTCCATGCGCCACGATAACGATCCCGATCACCGCCCGTTATTCCCTTCGCTGCGGCTCCGCGCCTCCGGCGCGCCGCTCCAGTTCCCGGTGCCTTATTGACACCGGCCAGCCGCCATCCGCAAGGTCTGCAGCCAAAGTTTCTGCCATGGTGACGGAACGATGCTGTCCGCCGGTGCAACCGAAGGCAATGGACAGATACGCCTTGCCTTCCGCCTCATAGGCCGGAAGCAGGAACCGCACCAGGTCGGCCACCTTTTCCTTGAACACCGCAAAGCGCGGATCGGCGGCCACATGGGCCTGCACCCCGGCGTCCAGCCCGTTGCGGTGCCGCAATTCCGGCTCCCAGTGGGGGTTGTTCAGGAACCGGCAGTCGACCACCAGGTCCGCCCCGCGCGGCAGCCCGCGCTTGTAGGAAAACGAGTGCACCGAAACGGACAACCCATGCCCGCGCCCCGGCACGAACCAGCGCTCGAGCTCCGTGCGCAGCTCATGCGGGCTCAACTCGGACGTGTCGATCAGGATGTCGGCCCGCGCCCGGACCGGCATCAGCAGGTCCAGCTCGCGCTCCACGCCCAGCGCAGCACTTTCCTCGGGGGCCAGAGGATGACGGCGGCGCGTTTCGGAAAACCGGCGCAGCAGCACCTCCGCCCGCGCGTCGAGATACAGCAGCTGCATCGGCAGATCGGTCAGCCGCCCGATCCCGTCAATCGTCTCGATCAGCGCCTGGGTCGAGAAATCCCGGTTGCGTACGTCAATGCCCAGTGCAAGCGGTCGCTCGGGGTCCGGGCCCTTGAGCAAGCGCTTGAACATCGACAGAGGCAGGTTGTCGATGGCCTCGAAGCCGATGTCCTCCAGCGCATGGATGGCCGTCGTGCGCCCCGCGCCCGAAGGGCCGGTGACCATGACCAGCGGCGCCAGACCGGCGGCGCCGGCGGGCTGGGATCGGGCGTCAGGCAAATCGTCCATAAGTGAGATATAGGATGAGTGCCGCGGGAAAACAGGTCATGACGCTGGGTCGCAGAAGCGGCAGTGTGACGCCCAGAATCTCGGTTTCGCGGTCCGGCGGCAGGCGTTCGGTTTCCTCGCGGTCCATGTCCACGACGCAAGACAGCGCACAAGGCTCGGACGCCGGGGCCCGCAAAAGGCCGACCCCGCGCGCCTCGATACCGCCCCGGATCGTGTCGGGGGAGGCGGCAACCACCGCGCCGCCGCGGCGGGTCAGCACGGTCCGGTCATCGGCGATCAGCACCGCGCCACGGCTGATCAGGTCCAGCGCCAGGCGGCTCTTGCCCCGGCCCGACGCGCCGGTGATCAGCACGGCGCGGCGCGCGATGGCCACGGAACTGGCATGAAGGGTGTCCGATATGGGGAATGGCGCGGGGCCCGTCACAGCGAGCGCGGGCTCAGATCGGCAGACCGACCACGAAACGCGCGCCCAGCGGGTCCGAAGTCACGTCGGCCTCGGTCGGACGGATGTTCTCGGCCCAGATCACGCCGCCATGGGCCTCGACAATCTGTTTCGAGATGGCCAGGCCCAGGCCTGAATTGTTGCCGAATTCCTTCTCCGAGCGGTGCGAATAGAAGCGCTGGAAAATCTTGGTCAGTGCCATTTCGGGGATGCCCGGCCCGGTGTCCTCGACCACGACCAGAACGCGGTTTTCACGTGTCCGCGCCCATATGCGGATCGCGTCGCCCTCTTCGCAGAAGCTGGTGGCATTGCTGATCAGGTTCACGAAGACCTGCGCCAGCCGCGCCTCGAGCCCGTTGATCATGATCGGTTCTTTGGGGAAATCGGTGATGAAATCAATGCCCTTGCCCTTGGCCTCCTGGCCCAGGTATTCGCCCAGATTGCCCAGCATCTTCAGCAGGTTGAACGGCTCTTCCTCTTCCTTGACCAGTTCACTGTCGAGCCGCGAGGCGTTGGAAATATCGCTCACCAACCGGTCGAGACGGCGCACGTCATGATCGATCACATCCAGCAGCTTCTCGCGCTGATCGTCGCGCTTGGCCACGCGCAGGGTGCCCACCGCGCTGCGCAGCGACGCCAGCGGATTCTTGATCTCGTGCGCCACATCCGCGGCGAATTGCTCGTTGCCGTCGATCCGGTTGTAAAGCGCGCCCACCATGCCGCGCAGCGCACCACTCAGACGGCCGATTTCGTCAGGCCGCGCCGTGAGGTCGGGGATACGGATGCGCCCCGAGCCGTTCTTGCCGCGATTGCGCGCGCCGCCGACTTCCGCCGCCGCGGCGAGATCCGCCAGCGGGTGCGCGATGGTCGAGGCCAGGATCAGGCTCAGCCCGATGCTGACCAGCGTGGCCACGATGAACATCTGCAACACGCGCTCGCGTTCAAACTGGACGAGATTGTCGATCTCTCCCGAGGCGGAGGTGATCGCCACCACCCCGACCGGCGTGCCGGCGCGTTCAATGGGGGTCGCCACCGAAAAGATCGTCCCGTCCCTGGTCTGGCCGGTGTTGACCTGCGTGCCGCTGGCCACCGCGTCGGGGACCATATCCCGAAGCAAGTCTTCGACGTCCGGCAAGGGCGTGTCATTCCTCGCGTTGAACGGCGCGGACACCTTGCCCCAAACCCAGCTCAGCGCGTCGGTCATCACCGTGGGGCGGCGCGTTGCCACGTCTTCGCCCGGCTCGGGCTGGCCGACGACCTTGCCCATCGGCTCGGCCTCGGTGTCGAAAACGAACACCTCCGCCCCCGCCCGCAGATCAAGCCCGGCCAGCACCTCTTCGACATTCACGCCATCGCCCGTGGCCAGATTGATCGGCACGCCGCTGGGAAGCTGCGCCTCGAACACATCGGCAACCAGCTCCGCCTCGCCGCGCAGCCCGTCGATGCGTTGCACCGCCAGCCCGTCGCGCGAGGAATTGAGATACAGGATACCCGCAACGAGCACGTTGAGGGCAATCAGGTTGAAAGTGATGATCTTCCGCGTGAGCGGCGAGGAGCGCAGCGAAAAGAACCCGCGCCGGGCGCGCCGGGCGCGCACCTCCTCTTCGACAACGTTGTCGGGGGCCACGAAATCGTCGCCCAGAACCACATCGCCGTTTCTGCCAGGTGCCGTATCGCGCACTCCAGCCCCCTCGCCTAACGCGTTGTTGCGAAAACCTTTTTGCCCAGATCTCCGCAAAACGCTGCACACCACCCCGTCATTGTCCGGGTTTTGCCGCGCCAGACTGCCTGATGGCCAAGGCGCGTCCCGGCATTGCGACGGCTATTCTTCGTTATACCTGTAGCCGATCCCGTAGAGTGTCTCAATCGCCGAGAATTCCGGGTCCACATTGCGCAGCTTCTTGCGAAGACGCTTGATATGGCTGTCGATCGTGCGATCGTCCACGTAGACCTGATCATCATAGGCCACGTCCATCAGCTGATCGCGGCTCTTGACGAAACCAGGACGCTGGGCCAGCGCCTGAAGCAAAAGAAATTCGGTGACGGTCAGCGACACATCATCGCCCTTCCATGTGACGGCGTGGCGAAGCGGATCCATGCGCAGGTCGCCGCGCTCGATCACCTTGCCCTCTTCGGTCTCGGCGCCCACGATCTTGCCATCTGCGGCATCCTGACGGCGCAACAGCGCGCGGATGCGTTCCACCAGAAGGCGTTGACTGAAGGGTTTCTTCACATAGTCGTCCGCGCCCATTCGCAGGCCCAGAACCTCGTCGATCTCATCATCCTTGGAGGTCAGGAAAATGACCGGCATCGAGGATTTCTGCCGCAACCTCTGCAACAGGTCCATCCCGTCCATGCGCGGCATCTTTATGTCCAGAACCGCCATGTCCGGCAGTTTCTTGTTGAATGCGTCAAAGGCCTGCTGGCCGTCGTTATATGTCTCGACTTCGAAACCCTCTGCCTCAAGGGTCATGGACACAGATGTCAGAATATTCCTGTCATCGTCCACCAGGGCGATTTTCGACATGGGTGTTTTCCTTGTACTGCTCGTTTGCCTGCTTTTTTCGCAACTATGCGCCGTTTTTCCCTTTGCAATCAATCCAAAACTGCGAATCAGCCGACAGATGCGACCTAATTGACGCAGAAATCCGTTAGGAATGGCTAAATTGACTCACTTTTCTGTTCAGCCGCCGTACCCATCCGGCAGGATCACGCCCAGCTCCGCGATTGGTTGCGCTAACTGCGATTTGATTGCGCTAACTGACTGATCGCGCCCTGTTCTTTGTCCAAAACGCCATGTTAAGAGGCCGCCAAAGGCATTTCGCCGCCCATTCTCATGGTCCCTATGCGATTGCGCGGACCCACGACACCGGAGAACAGAGTTCATGACATTTGGACGGGTAAACCCGCAATTCCGCCTCGAAGATCAAGGGATCAAGGGGCTGGGAGATGTCTATTACAACCTTATCGAGCCTGCGCTGATCGAGGCGGCGCTGAAAAACGGTGAGGGCGAGCTGGGCCAGGGCGGCGCGTTCCTCGTCTCTACCGGCAAGTTCACCGGCCGCTCGCCCAAGGACAAGCATGTCGTCAGGACCGACAGCGTCGCCGACACGATCTGGTGGGAGAACAACGCCGAGATGACCCCCGAAGGCTTCGACGCGCTCCACCAGGACATGCTTTCCCACATGAAGGGTGGCAAATACTATGTGCAGGACCTCACCGGCGGCGCGGATCCGGCGCATTCGATCAAGGTGCGCATGGTGACCGAACTGGCCTGGCACGGGCTTTTCATCCGCCACCTGCTGCGGCGTCCCGACCGCGATGCGCTGGACCATTTCGTCGCCGATTTCACCGTGATCAACTGTCCCAGTTTCCAGGCTGATCCCAAAAAACACGGCTGCCGCTCGGAAACGGTGATCGCGCTCAATTTCGACCGCAGGATGATCCTGATCGGCGGCACGGAATACGCGGGCGAGAACAAGAAATCCGTGTTCACCCTGCTCAACTACCTGCTGCCCGAAAAGGGCATCATGCCGATGCACTGCTCGGCCAACCACGCCAAGGGCAACCCGGTCGATACGGCCATTTTCTTCGGCCTTTCCGGCACCGGCAAGACGACGCTGTCGGCCGACCCCGACCGTATCCTGATCGGCGATGATGAGCATGGCTGGTCGGACCGCGGCACCTTCAACTTCGAGGGTGGCTGCTATGCCAAGACGATCAACCTCAACCCCGAGGCCGAGCCGGAAATCTACGCCACCACGTCGAAATTCGGCACGGTGATCGAGAACATGGTCTTTGACGAAGAGACCAAGGAGCTGGATTTCGAGGATGACAGCCTGACGGCCAACATGCGTTGCGCCTACCCGCTGGATTACATCTCCAACGCCTCGCCCACCGCGATGGGCGGGCATCCCAAGAACATCATCATGCTGACCTGCGATGCCTTCGGCGTGCTGCCCCCCATCGCGCGTCTGACGCCCGCGCAGGCGATGTACCACTTCCTGTCGGGCTTCACGTCCAAAGTGGCGGGCACCGAGCGCGGCGTGACCGAGCCCGAGCCGACCTTCTCGACCTGTTTCGGCGCGCCCTTCATGCCACGCCGCCCCGAGGCCTATGGCAACCTTCTGCGCGAAAAGATCGCCAAGCACGGCGCGACGTGCTGGCTGGTCAACACCGGCTGGACGGGGGGGGCCTATGGCACGGGCAGCCGGATGCCGATCAAGGCCACCCGCGCCCTGCTTACGGCAGCGCTTGACGGCTCGCTCAGCAAGGTCGAGTTCCGCAAGGACCCCAATTTCGGCTTTGACGTGCCAGTGGGCGCCCCGGGTGTGCCGGACATCCTGCTGGACCCGCGCCGCACCTGGGACAAACCCGACAGCTATGACCGCCAGGCGGCCAAGCTGGTCGAGATGTTCGCATCCAATTTCGAACAATACCTGCCCTTCATCGACGAGGACGTGAAGGCGGCCGCCATCGGCTGACCGTCTTCCGCAGGCCCCGGACGCATCGGACCCGCCATGTGGCGCGGAACAATGTGGTGCGGGATTTCCGCCGCCGGGTTTGGGAAAGACGTGGAACTCGGGCGCTGTTCCCGCCATGATGGCCCTGACGCATTCGGCGGGGCCCCGGTCCCGGCGATCACGGGGGATCATGCAGAACATGAGCGGCAGCGACGACATCTTCACGACCGACAGCCGCCAGATGCTGGGCCGGCTGCGCGATGTCATGGCCGAGGACACCGGCGGTCAGGCGCGGCTTGATCGGATCACCACGCTGATCGCCCAGGAAATGCGGCGCGAGGTCTGCTCGATCTACCTTTTTCGCGACGAGGACACGCTGGAGCTTTGCGCGACCGAGGGGCTGAACCCCGACGCGGTGCACCAGACCCGGATGCGTCTGGGCGAGGGGTTGGTGGGTCACGTGGCGCGCTCGGGCAAGACCGTGAACACCGATGATGCGCCCTCGACCCGCGGCTTTCGCTACATGCCCGAAACCGGCGAGGAAGCCTATTCGTCCTTTTTGGGCGTGCCGATCCAGCGGCTTGGCGAAACGCTCGGCGTGCTGGTCGTGCAGTCCAGGGAGGCGCGCACCTATTCGGACGAAGAAATCTATGCCGTCGAGGTGGTGGCCATGGTCATCGCCGAGATGGCCGAACTGGGCGCGTTCGTGGGCGAAGGTGCCGCCATGTCCGCGCGCCACCAGCAGCCGGTCCTGTTTCGCGGGCACACTGCACAGGAGGGCGTGAGTCGGGGCCGCGTCTGGCTGCACGAGCCGCGCGTCGTGGTCACCAATCTCTTTGCCGAGGACCCCGAGGCCGAGCTCAAACGCCTGACAGAAGCCGTGGACACGCTGCGCGTCGGCGTCGATCGGATGCTGTCCGATGCGCGGTCAGGCGGCAGCGAACAATTGCAGGTGCTCGAAGCCTACCGGATGTTTGCCAATTCCAAGGGCTGGATGCGGCGCATGGAAGAGGACATCGGCCGGGGTCTGTCCGCCGAGGCGGCGGTGGAGAAAGAGCAATCGACCGCACGGGCGCGTATGGAAAAGGTCACCGATCCCTATCTGCGTGACCGGCTGCATGATCTCGACGATCTGTCCAATCGCCTTCTGCGCATCCTGACCGGCCAGGGCTCGGTCACCGGGGCGGAGATGCCGACCGATCCGATCCTGGTCGCACGCAATATCGGCCCCGCGGAATTGCTGGACTATGGCCGCGGTCTCAAGGGCATCGTGCTCGAGGAAGGCGCGGTAGGCAGCCATGCCACAATCGTGGCCCGCGCGCTGGCCATTCCGCTGGTTATCCATGCCGAACGGATCACCACCGAGGCGCTCAATGGCGACACGGTTCTGGTGGATGGCGAGCAGGGCATCGTCCACCTGCGTCCCGACGAGAGCGTGCAGGCCGCCTTTCGCGACAAGATGGCGATGCAGGCCAAGGCGCAGGAACGCTATGCCTCGATCCGGGATAAACCCGCCGAGACCCTTGATGGCACGCAGATTTCGCTGACCATGAACGCGGGGCTCATGGCCGATCTGCCCTCGCTTGCGGGGTCGGGGGCCGAGGGCGTGGGGCTCTTCCGGACCGAATTGCAGTTTCTCATTCGCAACTACATGCCCAAGCGGGCCGAGCTGAGCGAACTCTATGCGCGGGTGATGGATGCCGCGAATGGCAAACGCGTGGTGTTCCGCACGCTCGACATCGGCTCGGACAAGGTGCTGCCCTATATGAAAGCGGTGAGCGAGCCGAACCCGGCGCTGGGCTGGCGCGCTGTGCGGATCGGGCTGGACCGCCCCGGTGTGATGCGGATGCAGCTTCAGGCGCTGGTGCGGGCGGCGGCAGGGCGGCCGCTCTCGGTGATGTTCCCCTTCGTGGCGCAGCTTGAGGAATACGCCGCCGCGCGGGCCGAGATGGACAAGGCGCTGGACCGCGAGCGGCGGCTGGGCCATCCCGTGCCCGAGAGCCTGGAAGTGGGCGCCATGCTTGAAACGCCGTCGCTGGCCTACGCGCCCGATGCTTTCTATCGCGACGTGGATTTTCTCTCGATCGGGGGCAATGACCTCAAGCAGTTCTTCTTTGCCGCGGACCGCGAGAACGAGCTGGTGCGCAGGCGTTACGACACTCTGAACGTGTCCTTTCTGAGTTTCCTCGAATGGATCGTTCTGCGCTGCAAAACGACCCGGACACCGCTCAGCTTCTGTGGTGAGGACGCCGGCCGCCCGGTCGAGGCCGCCTGCCTCGCCGCCATCGGTCTGCGCAGCCTGTCGATGCGGCCCGCTTCCATCGGCCCTGTGAAGTCGATCCTGCGCCGCGTCGACCTGAATGCACTGCGCGACATCATCCACGGGGCCCGGACCCGCGGCGACCAGTCGGTGCGGCCCGCGGTCATGGAGTATCTGCGCGAAAAGCTGTGAGCTGCCTCGCCCTGGCTTCGCCAGAGCGAGGTCGCCTGCGGCGGGCGGGGGGCCGCGCTGTGCGCGGCCCGGATTTCAGGCCTCCGGCGGGGATATTTCAGGCGACAAGAAAGCGGGAATGACGGCGGCTCAGGCACGATTGACGGGCGGGCGGGTGATCCGTTCACGGAACTCCTCGACCAGTGTTGTGTGGTCGCGATCAGCCTCGATGGCCAATCGGCGCAGGCCGAAGTGCACATGTGCCATCTGCTGGTAATACCCGGTGAAGGCGTAATTGGTGGCCGCTCCCGCCGCGGCACCGAGCACCGGAACCGTCTGGGCGGCCAGCTTCTGGCCCAGTACCGTCGCCAGGCGCGGCGCGACGCGGGCGATCAGCGCCTGCATGGCCGTACCTGTGACGGCCATGCGCGTGCTCAGGAACGCCAGATCAGCATCGTCATCCGCATCTAGTGGTCCTGCCGCGGCAAAGACCTGCACGCAGTCGTATTTCACCGCCTCCTCGTCGGGATCGAACCCGTGCTCGCAGGCCACGTCCTGAATGGCACGCAAGAGGATCGCCGTGGTCACCGGCAGTTCGGCCATGGCGCTGGGCAAGCCGCCAAAGCCGCCTGCCACGCCCATCGCCGTGGTCACCGTCCGGTTCAGCCAACCCGGCTGACCGCCGACAAGGCCTCGCGAGCGGTGGGCCGCCTCCATCGCGAGGTGCAGCGCCCGTGTTGTCGCCCCCTCGAGTCCTCCGCGCACCTCAAGCGGCAGCTTGTCCAGCAGCGAGGCCGCCGGTCCACCCACCATGTTAAGAAGCTGCATTCCGAGATTGTCCGCCCGGGCATACCGCACGGCGAGTGCCGCAAGCCGCGCGGCGATTTCTTCGTCTTTCAGGGGCGGGCCGAGCACATCCGGGGTCAGATCGTTCATCTTGCCAAGATCGGGTCGCGCGGACCGAATTTCAAGAAAACTTGCTCACCTGCCCGGTCACACCGTCCCATGCGCCGGGGGCGATCGCGATGCCAAGAACGCGGTCGGGATTGGTGGGGGGCGGCATCTCGATACCTGCCAGCCGGGCAAAACCGAAACGGCCATAATAAGGCACATCGCCCACCAGCATGACCCGCGGCCAGTCCTGCGCGCGGGCGATCCCGAGGCTTTCGCGGATCAGGAACCCGCCCAGACCCTCGCCCTGCCGCGTCGGATGTACGGCCACGGGACCCAGGAGCAGCGCCTCGGCGGCACCCACCCGCACCGGCCAGAACCGGATCGCACCCGCCAGGATGCCGTCCGGATCGCGCGCCACCTGGCTCATCCCCTCCACAGGCGGCACGTCGTCGCGCAGCCGGTAGGACGACAGCGCCTCGCGCCCCGGCGCAAAGCACAGGTCATAGAGCGCCTCGACCTCCCACCAGTCTTCGGGCGTTTCTGGTTTCAGCTCGAACACGGGCTCGCAACGCGCCTTTCTTGCATTTTCCGGCATCTTCCGGCTGGCAAAGCGGTTAGCACGGGGCTACCCATTGGAGAAACCCCTGATGTTGCGAGGATAGACATGTTCTACCGACCCGAGGACGGGCACGGCCTGCCGCATAACCCCTTCAACGCGATCGTGTCGCCCCGTCCCATAGGCTGGATATCGACGCGCGGAGGCGACGGGGTGAACAACCTTGCACCCTACTCGTTTTTCAATGCCGTGGCCTATGTGCCGCCGCAGGTGATGTTTGCCTCGACCGGCACCAAGGACAGCCTCGCCAATATTCGCGAGACGGGTGTGTTCTGCGTCAACGTGGTAAGCGAGGCGATGCTCCTTGCGATGAACGAAAGCTCTGCCGCCCTGCCCCGCGACGCGGACGAGTTCGTGCGCGCGGGCCTGGAGGCCGTACCGTGCGAGACCATCGCCGCGCCGCGGGTCAACAGAGCCCCCGCCGCGCTGGAATGCCGCCTGACCGAGATTTTGACGCTGAAAGGCAAGGACAATGCGGCGATCTTCGGCGAGGTGACGGGCGTGCATATCCGCGATGACTGTATGCGCGACGGCCGTCTCGATCCGACGCTCTACACACCCATGGCCCGGTTGGGATACATGGATTACACCGCCGTGCGCGAGGTGATCACCCTGCCCCGGCCAGGGGAATAACAGGATTTCAGCCGCCCTGCAGGAACCCCAGAAGCTCGTGAATGAACACCTCCCAGCTGGGATGTTGCGGCAGGGGCACGTGATTGTCGCTGTCGAGTATGAAGAGTCGCGCATCGGGAATAGCATTGGCCAGCAGCCGCCCTTGCGACAGCGGATGGATGACGTCGCCTTTTGCGTGCATCACCAGAACCGGGGCCTTCACCTGCCCCAGCAGATCCCACACATTGAACCGGTCCACTGCCCGGCGCAGCTGGACGGCGACCTCCGGCGACGCCGAGTTGAGCTGAATATCCACGAAATTGTCGACCTGACCGGGCGTGGCATCGGGCATGAACAGCGATGAAAAGGCCTTGACGAACGTACTCCCGCGGCGTCCCCAGCCGGATCGGATGAGCGCCAGCAAGGTCTCTTCGTCCACATCGTCAGGTGCGGGCCCGCGATGGGCGCGCCCCTCGGCATAGCCACCCAGAATGGCAATGCGCTCGACCCTTTCGGGGTTTTCAGCCGCATAACGCAGCGCCACGGGCACCGACTGTGACGGGGCGTAGATTGAAAAACGATCCAGCGCAGCATCGTCGGCAACAGCTGCAAAATCGGCCACGAAATCCGACAGATCGCCAAGCGCGGCCTGGCGGTCGGACAGGCCCGTGCCACGCTGATCATAGCGATAGAGCGTGTGGTCTGCGCTGATCGCGTCGATCATCGGCCGCCAGATCGGGCTGGACCAATCCATATCCAGATGCGACAGCCAGTGCCCGGCGCGCAGAACCGGTGGTCCAGAGCCGGACTGCGCATATGCGATGCGCGCACCGTCAGCGGATTCCGCGAAACTCACGGTTTGCCTTGCGGCGGGCATGGCCGCGGATGGTCGCGGCGACGGCGCCTCAACCACCTCGACCGGCACGATCATCCGAATACCGCGCCGGGGCACGGTCTGTATCACGGTCTGCGCGCGACCGGTGTCGCCCACGGCAGCGCGGGCCGCGCTGATTCGGGCACTGATCGTTGCGTCCGACACGTTCAGACCCCGCCACACCGATGCAATCAGATCGTCATGGCTGACCAGTTCCCCGGCCCGCTCGGCCAGAAGTTGCAGAAGGTCAAACACCTGCGGTTCCACGTGAACGGGTGTGCCGGAACGCAGGAATTCGTGGCGGGTACTGTCCAGCGTACAGTCGGCGAAATGCAGGATCATGAGGCAGCAAACCACGACCCCGACCCCGCGGCCAAGCGATTTCGCACATCGCAAGGGTTTCGCAAGACAATGACAAGGGTATCGCAAGGGATTCTGAAAGCGCCCGATGCGTTTTGGTGTTTGGATGGCATCATCACAAGAGAGGACAGCATCATGGAGACCGGCACCGACATTCGCCTGCGCCCCGACGGGTCAATCGACACCGCGTTTTACATGCGGCGGGGCCGCAGGATCAGAAGCCGGCAGGCACATCAGATGGCCGCATCGCTTCGCGATTGGATCCGGGCGGTCTTGCGAATGCCGGAAGGCACCCCGGAGCCAAGAGAGGCCTGACGACGCGCCGTTGCAAGCCCGGATCATCAGGTCTTTCGCGCCCAGCGAACCTTCGGGATCGCTGGGCTTTGTTTGTGACGCAGCTCGGGGGCGGACGCGGTGAGCGGCCAAATCACCCGGCACTCAATGCCCGCCGCTCAATGCCCGCCAAGCACGCCTGTGCGCACGCCGTAATCCACCGCGACCTCGTAATCGGGGTCGTCGTCGCTGTCGACCATCAGGTGGCCGGCCTTGGTCAGCAGGCGGTGACAATCGCGGCTCAGGTGGCGCAGCTTGATCCGTTTGCCCGCAGTTTCATAGCGGGTGGCGATGGCCTCGATGGCCTGCAGGGCGGATTGGTCGACCACGCGGCTTTCTGCGAAATCCACGATCACGGTGTCGGGGTCGCCGTCAATGTCGAACAGTTCGCCAAAACCACCGGCCGAGCCAAAGAAGAGCGGTCCCTGGATTTCATAGACCTTGGCCCCCGCTTCGGTGTGCGAGGGCCGCTCGATGGCGTGAATGCGCGTGGCGTTGTTCCACGCATAGGCCAGCGCCGAGACGATCACCCCCACGACCACGGCGATGGCCAGATCGTATTTCACCGTCACCACCGTCACCAGCACGATCACCAGCGCGTCGGTCAGCGGCACCTTGCGCAGGATGGTCAGGCTGTTCCAGGCAAAGGTCCCGATCACCACCATGAACATCACGCCCACCAGGGCGGCCAGCGGGATCTGCTCGATGGCGGGGGCGGCAAAGAGGATGAAGACCAGCAGGAACAGGGCCGCCGCCACGCCTGCGATCCGTGTGCGTCCACCGGATTTCACGTTGATCATCGACTGGCCGATCATGGCACAGCCGCCCATGCCGCCGAAAAACCCGGTCAGGGTGTTGGACAGGCCCTGCGCGATGCATTCCTGGCTCGCCCCGCCGCGCTTGCCGGTGATCTCGCCCACCAGGTTCAGCGTCAGCAGGCTCTCGATCAGGCCGATCGCCGCGAGGATCACCGCATAGGGCAGGATGATCTCCAGCGTCTCCCAGTTCAGAGGGACCATCGGCACATGCCACTGAGGAAGCCCGCCCTGGATCGAGGCCAGATCGCCCACCCGCGGCACCTCAAGCCCCAGCCCGATGACAAGCGCCGCCACCACCGCGATCCCGGCCAGCGGCGCAGGGATCACGCGGGTGATTTTCGGCATCACCCAGATCACCGCCATGGTCAGCGCGACAAGCCCCAGCATCATGCCCATTTCCAGGCCCGGCAGCCATTCTCCGCCGCCTATCCCGTGGCCCGCGCTCGCCATGCTGCCCGGCACCTTGAACTGCCCCAGTTGCGCCAGGAAAATCACGATGGCGAGCCCGTTGACAAAGCCCAGCATCACCGGATGCGGCACCAGCCGGATGAATTTGCCCCATTTCAGAACACCCGCCGTGACCTGCAGCAGGCCCATCAGGACCACGGTGGCAAAGAGGTACTCGACCCCATGTTTCGCCACGAGGCTCACCATGACCACGGCCAGCGCGCCGGTCGCGCCCGAGATCATGCCCGGCCTGCCGCCGATCAGCGCCGTGACCAAACCCACCAGGAAGGCCGCATAGAGCCCCACCAGCGGGTTCACCCCTGCGACAAAGGCAAAGGCCACCGCCTCGGGCACCAGCGCAAGGGCAACGGTGAGCCCGGCCAAAAGCTCGATCCTGAGCCGCGCGGGGCTGAGGGTTTCGTCCTGCATGACGCTCAGGTCGGGCATGACGATATGGCCTGCAAAGGCGTTCAGTAGAGCTTTTTTCAAAAGGCTGGTCCTGTGATGGATCGTTGCGCGCGGAACCGCGGCTTTACAGGCATCGGGGGCAATTGGCCACCACCCTCGCACTGCTTTCTGAACAACAGGTTTCTTTACGTCCCCCGCCGCGCGCCCTAGGCTTGGCCCGACATGCCCGACGCACAAGGCCCGAACCGATGTCACGATCCCTGTTTGGCCTTTTCTGGGCGCTCGCCTTCGTGTTCATCGAAGCGCTGCAATATGTCTATTTCGGCAATATTTTCCAGAGGATGAACTCGTATCTCTTCGGCGCGATTGTCTTCGGGATTTCCGCCGCCCTGGTGATTGGGGCCGCCGCCATCCGCACGCCTGACCAGATGCGGGCGGCAGGGCGCAACCTGCCGGTGCTTTTCATCGTCAATGTGCTCGTCTGCCTGTCGTGGATCGCCATCCTGATCTCGGTGCAGGTGATCGAACCCGCGATTGCCTACACGCTGGGTGCCGGAGCCATGCCACTGGCGGCCTGGGCGGCGCACCTGAGGGGCATCCCCGAGGGCAACGCGCCGCGCAATGGCTTGGAACGGCTGGGCCTGTGGACGATCCTGGCCAGCCTTGCCTGGCTTTCGGTGGTCACGGTCGCAGGCCAGTCGGGCTTTGTGCGGGGCGGCGTGGGCGTTGGGCTCATGGGTGTCGCGCTGGCCTTGTCAGAAGGGGTGATGTTCACCGCCGTGCTGGTCTATTGCCAGCGGCTCGACCGGCGCGGGATCGGGCCGGGCGCGGTCTTCGGCCTGCGCTTCGTGCTCTATGTGGTCGTGGCCGCGGCAGCCGCCGCCATGGGCCTTGATGCCAAGCCTGTGTCGCCGGGCGCGGGCGAGTTGGCGGCGATCACCGGCTTCGGGCTTCTGCTGATCGTGCCGCCGCTCTATGCGCTGCAACGCGCGGTGGCGCTGATCTCGACCCTCACGATCAGCGTGCTGACCGCGCTTGGCCCCTTCCTCATCTTCGCGATGCAGATGGCCGAAGGCCGGGTCAGCTTTGCCCCCGCCACTCTGGCCGGTCTTGCACTGTTTTTTGCCGGCTCTCTTCTGGCGGCGTTCGGGGCGGTCCGCGCCACGATGCGCACACGTCCCCACACGCCGCTTTCCTCGCCGGAGCAGAGCGGATAGGCTCGGCTCACGAGGACACGAACAGGCAGTGCGAGGGTCAGGCATGAACACCAGGATCGGCGTGATCGGCGGCTCGGGCGTCTATGACATGGAGGGCCTTCAGGATGCCGCCTGGATGGACGTCGAGACGCCCTGGGGGACACCCTCCGATCAGGTGCTGACCGGCACGATTGACGGCATTTCGATGGTATTCCTGCCCCGCCACGGGCGTGGCCATGTGCATCCTCCCTCCGGCATCCCCTACCGGGCCAATATCGACGCATTGAAACGGCTGGGCGTGACGGACGTGATCAGCGTCTCGGCCTGCGGGTCGTTCCGCGAAGACATGGCGCCGGGGGATTTCGTGATCGTCGACCAGTTCATCGACCGCACCTCGCAGCGCGAAAAAAGTTTCTTCGGCCGCGGCTGCGTGGCCCATGTGAGCGTGGCACATCCCACCTGCGGGCGGCTCAGCTCGGATTGCGCCGCCGCCGCCATGGCCGCGGGCGTGACGGTGCACGAGGGGGGGACGTATCTGGCCATTGAAGGGCCGCAATTCTCGACACTCGCCGAAAGCCGCATGTACCGCGAAAGCTGGGGCGCGGATGTGATCGGCATGACCAACATGCCCGAGGCCAGCCTCGCCCGCGAGGCCGAACTCTGCTATGCCACCGTCGCCATGGTCACCGACTATGACAGCTGGCACCCCGAGCATGGCGAAGTGGACGTGACCCGGATCATCGCCACGCTCATGGGCAACGCCGCCCATGCCCGCGACACGGTGCGCCGGCTTCCGGCGCTTCTGGGCGAAACCCGCGCGCCCTGCCCGCATGGCTGCGACCGGGCCCTGGACCATGCGATCCTGACCGCGCCCGAGGCCCGCGACCCGGCCCGTGTCAAATTGCTCGATGCCGTGGCAGGCCGCGTGCTGGGCAATGCGTCGTAGTCTTCTGTGGGCCGCGTTTTGCGGCGTTCTGGTCTTCTTTGCCCCGGCGCTCTGGCTGCGCTGGACGACGCCTGTCCTGACGCCCGACCAGGCGGCACCGGCCGAGGCCGCGCTGGTCTTTGGCGCACGGGTGCGCGGCGGCACGATCAGCCCGCTGCACCGCGAACGGCTTGAAACGGCCCGGGCGCTCTGGGCGTCCGGCACGGTCTCGCGCGTGGTCGTGTCCAATGCGCCCGCCGCGGCCCGCGCCATGCAGGGCTATCTGCTGAGCCGGGGCATCCCTCCCGAGGCCATCGAACTGGACGGCACCGCGATCAGCACCCTCGATACCTGCCGCGCCGAAGCCGCCCGTCCCGGCTCGCGCCGCGTGATCCTCATCAGTCAGCGCTTTCACCTGCCGCGCATCGGGCTGCATTGCGCGCGTTACGATCTCGACACGCAATTCGTGATGGCCGACAGCCCGGACCGCGCCGTGGCGCCGCTCTGGACACGGATCCGGGTCCGCTCGGCGCGGGCCTTGCGCGAAACGGCCTTGATCTGGGGCGTGCTCCTGGGGCTTTATCCCCGAACACAGCCCAGCCTGGCGCAATCACAGGAGTGACCCCCATGCCGATCGACCTCTGGCTGACCTTTGTCGTGGCCACCACGGCGCTCTTGCTGATCCCCGGCCCGACCGTGCTCCTGGTGCTCAGCTACGCGCTCTCCTGGGGCCGTTCCGTGGCACTCGCCAGCGCGACCGGAGTGGCGTTGGGGGATCTCGTGGCCATGACCGCCTCGCTCGCCGGACTGGGCGCGCTGGTGCTGGCCTCGGCCACGCTTTTCACGCTGCTCAAATGGGTGGGCGCTGTCTATCTCGTGTGGCTCGGGATCAGGCTTGTTCGCAGCGCGCCCTCCTCCGGGCTGGAGGTGCCCAGAGCGCAGGACGTCACCGGGCGCGGTGTCTTCTGGCATACCGCCACCGTGACCGCGCTCAACCCCAAATCGATCGCGTTCTTCATCGCCTTCGTGCCGCAATTCGTCGATCCGGCCGCGCCGCTGCTGGCGCAATTCGCCATCCTGATCGCCACGTTCGTCGGCCTCGCGGGCCTCAATGCGCTGGCCTATGCGCTGCTCGCCGACCGGCTGCGCCGGACGATCCGCCGCCCGGCCGTCCTGACATGGCTCACGCGGGCCGGCGGCTCGGCGCTCATCGCCATGGGTCTGATGACCGCCGCGCTGCGCAGGGGCGCATGAGCACCTCCCCCGGCACGGTCCTGGTCCTCGGCGCGGACGGCTTTATCGGCCGCCACCTGGCTTTCGGGCTGCGCGCGGCTGGCTGGAAGGTGATCGCCTGCGCCCGCCGCACCGCGCGGCTCGAACGCATGGGCTTTGACGTGCTCGAGGCCGACCTGACCGACCCCTACTGGCACAGCCTGGAACATTGGCAGGCCCCTCTGAAACATGTCGCCTGCGTCATCAACGCCGCCGGTGTCCTGAATGCCCCCGACCCGGTGGCCCAAGCCGTGCATGTCGAGGCCCCCGAAGCCATTTACCGCGCGCTGCCCGCCGGGGCGTCCGGTCTGCTCATCTCTGCGGTGGGGATCGACGACGCCCAGACCGGATTTGCCCGGTTTCGCCGCTGGGGCGAGGACATCGCCAAAGCCCGCGGCATCACCATCCTGCGCGCGGGCCTCGTGCTGGGCGAGACCTCCTATGGCGGCTCATCCCTGGCCCGGGCCCTGGCGGCCATGCCGCTGGTCACACCCGTGGTCGGCAAGGGCGCGCAGCCCTTCAACCCGATCCACGCCGCCGATCTCGCCTGTGCCGTGGATCACATGCTGCGCACACCTCCCGGCCCCGGCGTGCATGAAATCGGCGGAACCGAGACCGTGACCCAGGCCGAAATGCTGCGCGGGGTCCGCCGCTGGCTGGGCCTTGGCAAGGTGCCGCTCCTGCGCCTGCCCGTTCGATTGGCGCGCGCGCTGGGCCGTGTCGGCGATGCGCTCGACATGGGGCCGATCTCGGCCACGGCTGTGGATCAGCTGCAATCGGGCGTTCTGGCACGGCCCGGCGCGGCGGTGGCCGCCCTGCCCGAACCGCCGCGCGGCTTTTCGCAGCTCCTCGCCGCACGGCCCGCGGGCACGCAGGATCTCTGGCACGCGCGCCTCTATCTGATGCGCCCCCTGACGCGGCTGATGCTGGGGCTGCTGTGGCTGGTTTCGGGGTTGCTCGGCCTCTTGCTGTCGCCAGACAGCTTCCTGCCGCTGATCCCCGACACAGCCCCAATCCCGGATAGTGTTCTGACCAACATGGCGCGGTTCGGGGGGATCGTGGACCTCGCCATCGCCGCCGCACTCTTTCGCGGCTGGCGGCCACGGCTCATGGCCGCAATCCAGGGGCTGGTCGTGACAGGATACACCATCGCCTTCACCTGGCTCGCGCCGGGGCTTTGGCTGCTGCCGCTTGGCGGGCTGCTGAAAAATCCCGCGCTTCTGGTGCTGATCATCCTCCACGGCATCCTCGAAGAGGAGCGCTGATGGACCCCTACCTGATCTCCAAATGGCTGCACATCCTCAGCAGCACGGTGCTTTTTGGCACCGGCATCGGCACTGCGTTTCAGATGGTCCGGGCCATGCGCACGCAAACACCCGGGACGATCCATTCCGTTGCCTCGGGCGTCGTGGTCGCCGACTGGATTTTCACCACGCCCGCCGGGCTTGTTCAGCCGCTGACCGGGCTTTGGCTGATCTGGCTCGCAGGCTATTCCCTAGCCGAGCCCTGGCTGATCGCGACCTACCTGCTCTACGCGCTGGCCTTCGCGTGCTGGGCCCCGGTGGTGCGCCTGCAAATCCGCATCCGGGACCTGGCGTGCGCGGCGCATGAGACCGGCACCGACCTGCCGGCCGAGGCCAGCCGCGCCTATGCGATCTGGGTGGCGCTCGGCTGGCCCGCCTTTGCCGCGCTCACCGGCATCTTCTGGCTCATGGTCTCGAAACCCCAGCTCTGGTAAGGACGCAACAAGGACGCAACATGAAGACAGTTCAGGATTATATCCGCACCATCCCCGACTTTCCCAAGCCGGGCATCATGTACCGGGACGTGACAACACTCTTTGGCGATGCGCGCGGGTTCCGCATGGCCGTCGACCAGATGATCCACGGCTTTGCCGGGCGGCCCATCGACAAGGTGGCCGGGCTCGAGGCGCGCGGGTTTGTCCTGGGCGGGGCCATCGCGCACCAGCTGTCGGTGGGCTTCGTGCCCGTGCGCAAGGCAGGCAAACTGCCGGGGGCGGTGATCTCCCGGGCCTACCAGCTGGAATATGGCGAGGCGGTGGTCGAACTGCACGAGGACGCCATCGAGGCGGGCGAACGGGTGCTTGTGGTCGACGATCTCCTGGCCACCGGCGGCACGGCCGAGGCAGGCGTCAGCCTGATCGAGCGGCTGGGTGGCGAAATCGTCGGATGCAGCTTCGTGATCGACCTGCCCGACCTGGGCGGCAACGCCCGGCTGACGGGGCTGGGTATCGAGGTGCAGGCGCTCTGTGCCTTCGACGGCCACTGACGGGGCCCGGGGTCGCAGTGACAATTTTCTGTTTCGCTTTTGCCCCGCGGCGCTCTACATGGGCGGGACCACGACACGAAAGGACCTTCCATGGCCAGTGATCCGCTTTTCTGGATTGTCGCAACCGCCTGCCTTGCCGTGTTGGCGATCCTGATCTTCGGGGTCGGGACCTTCGCAAAGGGCGGCGAGTTCAACCGCAAATACGGCAACAGGATCATGCGTTGGCGCATCGGCGCGCAATTCGTGGCCGTGCTGCTGATCATCGCCTTCGTCTGGATCCGCCGCCAGGGGGGGCTGTGACATGGTGGTTCTCAACAAGATCTACACCAAGACCGGCGACGCGGGCGAAACCGCGCTGGGCAATGGCGCGCGCGTGGCCAAACACGCGATGCGCGTCAACGCCTATGGCACGGTGGATGAAACCAACGCCACCGTCGGCCTCGCGCGGCTCGAGGCCGAGGGCGAGATGACGGACGCGCTGGCGCGCATCCAGAACGACCTCTTTGATCTGGGCGCCGACCTGTGCACGCCTGACATGGAGAAAGACGCCGAGGCCGAATACCCCCCGCTGCGTATGGCCGACGTCCAAGTGGTCCGGCTCGAGGCCGAAATCGACGAGATGAATGCGCGGCTGGCCCCCCTGCGAAGCTTCATCCTGCCCGGCGGCTCGCCGCTCTCGGCGCAGTTGCACCTGTGCCGCACCGTGTCACGGCGCGCCGAACGACTGACCGTGGAGCTGGCCACGATGGAAAGCGTGAACCCCGCGGCGGTAAAGTATCTCAACCGCCTCAGCGACTGGTTCTTCGTGGCCGCGCGTATCGCCAACGACGATGGCCGCGCCGATGTCTTGTGGGTTCCGGGGGCCAACCGCTGACACTATCTCCAGCGATCGCAGGCGTGGGGCCTGAAGCCGGAACCGGGTCTGAAAAGTGACATTCACAACCGGGCCGGGACGATTTTCTTAAAATGTCAACGGCGGAGTAAAA
>FYBJ01000257.1_pt1 | contig 49575 bp, 43 predicted proteins | sample 1134611 | NCBI WGS metagenome assembly FYBJ01 (sample SAMEA104116008, study PRJEB20421) | marine metagenome | isolation source: marine
ATGCCATCCTGCAGGAACGGGCGGCGTTCGCCCAGGATTTCGGCGGGCAGTTCGATCTGCTCATAAGTCTCGGCATCCATGAAGATCAGCATTCCGTCGCTCTCGTACAGGAACTGCTGATCCTTTTGCTCTAGGCGCACACGCTCGACCTTGTCGGCGCTGCGGAAGCGTTCGTTCAGCTTGGATCCGTTGCGCAGGTTGCGCAGTTCCACCTGGGCAAAGGCACCGCCCTTGCCGGGCTTGACGTGATCGACCTTGACCGCCGACCAAAGGCCGTCGTTGTGCTCGAGAACATTGCCGGGGCGAATTTCGTTACCGTTGATTTTGGGCATTGTGGCGAAACCATGTCGAAAGGTTGATCAGGATTGGGCACACCCTATATCTGGGTGTGGTGATGGGGGCAAGCAAACGAAATGTCGTGCTGCAAGTGCAGAAGTCATGCAAATTTTGCAGAGAAGCTATGCATTTAAAGCCTACCCGAATCGGGAAAAACCCGTCATAACCACCCTCACGCCTGAAAGACAAGAGCAATAACAAACAAGGACGAACCATGAAGGATTTCGTTGACGGTGCCGCTTTCAACAATGAGCAGGGCAACCGCGCACGCAAACTTTTCGCAGCTGTCGTACTGGCTGCGTTGGACGACGCCATTTCCGACGACAAGAAATATGGCAATGGTCCGGAACAGATCGCCCGCTGGGCCCGTTCGCGCGACGGGCGCGAAGTGCTGAGCTGTGCCGGGATCGACCCGAACGAGCGGGTTGTGTCCGGTCTGATGGATTTTGTCGGCAAGGGTGTTCGCACCTCCGTGGCCCTCTCGCGCGAAGAGAGCGAACGCCGCAATGCCGCCGCCGCCGCGGCGCAGGCCGAAGCTGCCTGACGCCTAAACGCGCATATGTGATCTGGGAAACCCCGCTGATGGCAGCGGGGTTTTTCTTTTCTCGCGGGATGGGGTCCTCCCCACCGCCCCTCATCCCGAAAACACGAAAGCCCAGACGAAGACCGGCGCAAGCTGCATCGCCAGCAGCGCGGTGATCGTCGCACGTGACCGCAGGCTCCAGAAGCGCTGTATCAGGATCAGGCCCAGCACCGCACTGGCGGCCATTTCGAGCGGGCCGATAATCGCGCCATAATGCGCAGGATCCCAATAGCTGAACGGGCTGGCAAAGACCCAATCCGACAGCGGCCAGAACTGCGGGCGCGCGTCGTCGTTATGCAGGGCGAAATCGAACGCCAGGTGCATCAGACCCGAGAGCACCAGGACGCGGCCGTTGATCCAGCCACGCCACTGGCAGAGCCCCAGGAGCGCCCCCCAGATGATAAAGGAATTGTCGATGGCAAAGACCTGTTGCCAGGCGTCGGAAAAATAGAGATCGTGGAACACCCGCTCCGGGCTCAGCCCCATCACATAGAGGGCCACACCCGCCATCAGGTACAGGGACGCATCCGGCAAAAGCGCCCCGACCGCCGCGGCCGCGGTGCGTTTGCGATCTCCCGGCCGCGCAAAGGCGGCGAGCGCAAAAATAACATGGGCTGGCGTGTTCATCTCTTCCCTCTTCTGGCTGCCCGTCCTAAGACTGACCCTGGTTCATCATGGGGCAAGGCCATGACGCGGTCCATCATGATTCAGGGTGCCGGCTCGAATGTGGGGAAATCCATGCTCGTGGCGGGGCTGGCGCGGGCGCTGACACGGCGCGGCCTCAGCGTGGCACCGTTCAAGCCGCAGAACATGTCCAATAACGCCGCCGTCACCGTGGATGGTGGCGAGATCGGCCGCGCGCAGGCGCTTCAGGCCCGCGCGGCGGGGCGTGATCCGCATACCGACATGAATCCCGTTCTGCTGAAGCCCGAGACCGACACCGGCGCGCAGATCATCGTACAGGGCCAGCGCCATGGCACCATGCGCGCGCGCGACTATGCCGCCGAAAAGCCCCGTCTGATGGCGGCCGTTCTGGACAGCTTCGCGCGCTTGAAATCGGGCGCGGACCTGGTGCTGGTCGAAGGCGCGGGATCGCCGGCCGAGATCAACCTGCGCAAGGGCGACATCGCCAATATGGGCTTTGCCGAGGCGGCGGGCGTGCCCGTGGTGCTTGTCGGCGACATCGACCGGGGCGGGGTGATCGCCCAGATCGTGGGCACGAAAGCCGTGCTGCCGCCCGCGGACGCGGGCCGGATCGTTGCCTTTGCCATCAACAAGTTTCGCGGCGATCCCAGCCTTTTTGACGACGGGCTGCGCGAGATCGAGGCGCGCACGGGCTGGCCTTCGCTGGGTGTGGTGCCGTGGTTTGCAGACGCCTGGAAGCTGCCTGCCGAGGACATGCTGGACCTGCGGTCGCGCAAGGGCGGCGCGCTCAAGGTCGCGGTGCCACAGCTGGGGCGGATTTCCAATTTCGACGATCTCGATCCGCTGGCCGCCGAGCCGGGTGTCACGCTGGACATCGTCCCGCCCGGCCGCCCCCTGCCCGGCGATGCGACACTGGTGCTGATCCCCGGCAGCAAGGCCACCATCGCGGACCTCGCGGATTTCCGCAAAAACGGCTGGGACATCGACCTTGCGGCCCATATCCGCCGCGGCGGGCATGTGATGGGCCTGTGCGGCGGGTATCAGATGCTGGGCGAATGGGTGGACGATCCGCACGGTATCGAGGGCAAGCCCGGGCGCGTGCCCGGGCTGGGGCATCTGGCCGTCACGACAACCATGCATCCCGAGAAGCGGCTGGCCCTGACACGGGCGCGCTATGCCGCGACGGGCGATCCCGTGGAAGGCTATGAAATCCACCTGGGCAAGACCGAAGGGCCGGATTGCGACCGCGCCTGGCTGGAGGTGGAGGACCGGGCCGAAGGCGCGGCGGATGTATCGGGTCGGGTGCGGGGCTGTTATCTGCACGGGCTTTTTGCATCCGATGCGTTCCGGGCGCGCACGCTGCAGGAGATGGGCGGAGCGTCAGAGACGCGCTTTGATCACGGCGTCGAGACGGCACTGGATGCGCTGGCTGATCATCTCGAGACGCATATGGATGTGGATCGTCTGCTGAGCCTGGCAGGCTGACGCGCTCCGGACCTGATCCGGGGCCTCGCGGTCACACCGCCGAGGTCCCGGGGCAGGCCCGGGACGGGCTGGCTTGGGTCTATTCCAGGTCCTGGATGGCCAGCGCGCGGTGAATTTCACGCCGCACAAGCTTGCGCACGTTGCGGGTGATCCGCTCGCCCAGCGCGCCTTGCAGTTCTTCGCGCACGATTTCCGACACCAGGTCGCGCAACGCCTCTTCGTCGAGGATATCCTCGGGCAGCACCGTGGCCTCTTCGAAATCGTCTTGCAGCTCTGCCGCATCGGCCGGGCCCGCCGAGGGCATGGCGTCATCATCTTCCTCGTCATCCGCGTCGATGTCGGTGAAGGCGCCACCATGCGGCGCGTCCTCGACATCCCAGATCTCGCCCGTGTCGGCGGGGCTGAAATCGGGGTCGGGTTCGTCGGGTGTTTCGTCGGGTGCATCGGCTGCGCCCGCGGCGATGCCTGTCACCGGGTCGGCGACCGTACCGGTGGCATCGGGCTGAAAATCCTCCCAGGGCAGCGGATCGACCGGCCCGCCCGAATAGGCGTCATCCGTGGTTCCGTCCGGCTCCCATTCCTCGTCACGCGAGGCCACCGCCTCTTCCATCACGGCGACCCGGGCGTGGAGATTGTCCGCGCGGTCATCCGCTTGGGTGACATCCGCTGCGATCTGGTCAGCGCGATCCCCGGACGGCATCTCGGTCTGCATGAAGCCCGGGGCGGGGTCTCCATCAAAGCCGGGTTCGGGCGTTTCGTCAGCACTCGCCTCGGCAGCGGTGTCGCCGGTGCCTTCGTCGGTCATATCGGCCTCTTGCACCCAGCGATCTTCGGCCAAATGGGCCTGCGGGGCGTCCACGGTCCCGTCATGAGTGTCGGGGGTCAGGGCCCCGTCGTCGCGGACGTCTTCGACGGCGTCGTCGTCATCTGCGTCAAGCGACATGTCCGCGGGTTCGACCGCCTCGTCCTGCGCCGACTCGTCCTGCGCCGCCCCGGCGTCCTCAGGTCCGGGTTCAGGCTCGGCCTGCGAATTGTCGACCCGAAGAGAGGGGGTCAGGACAAGACGGTCACTGTCGTCCTCTTTGGCCTCGGGCGCGGTCCCGGTCGGCTGGTCCGCGCGGGTACCACGCGCCTTGTCATCACGCCCATCGGTCGAAACAAGCCGCCGGATAGAGGACAACACATCCTCGATTTCCACATTGGTCACGGGGTCGGACATCTGTTTTTACCACTCTTGCCTGGGGCGCAGTTTACAGACCCGCGCCGCTTCGCACAACAGATAGGAAAAGTTTAAGGCGTTTGAGCCCCCGGCGGACCGGCCTGCGCAAGCTACTCCTTGCCCAGTGCCTTGAGCACGCGGTCCAGTTTCTTGCCTTGCGTGCTGGTCACCGCGGGGGCGTCCTTGGCCAGGTTGTAATAGGCCGCCGGATCATAGGTCTGCACGTTCAGCCGCAGATCCCGCGCCGTGAGCTGCCCCATCGAGGCCAGCACCGAATAGGCGGCGATATAGACATCTGACTGGGCCGAGATCAGCGTGGATTGCGCGTCCAGAAGCTCCTGCTCGGCGTTGAGCACGTCGAGCGTGGTGCGCGAGCCCAGCTTTGCCTCTTCCTGAACACCCCGGAAGGCGACACGCGCGGCGCGCACCTGGTCGCGGCTGGACTGCACCTGCGAGCGCGCGGCGCGCAGTATCGCAAAGGCGTTGCCCACATTGGCGCTCACGTTCTGGCGCGTGACATGCTGCAGGCCGCGCAACGCATCGCGTTGTGCCTTGGCGCGGCGGACCTGACTGCTGAGCCGTCCGCCATTGTAGATCGGCCCCCGCAATTGCACACCCACGCTACCCTGCCGGCCATAGGCGTTCGAGCTGAACTCCTCGTTCACCCCCAGCGTACCGTTGAGCGTCACGCGCGGGGCCATGGCGGCTTCGGCGGCCAGGACGGTCAGCTCGGCGGCAGCGATGTCGTGCTGCGTCTTGAGCATGTCCGGGTGATAGCGCATCGCCACCGACTTGGCGCTGTCAACGCTGCGATTGATCGCCGGGAGCGGCCCGGCAGAGGTCAGCCGCTTGGGACGGCTTCCGATGGCCGAGGCGTATTCCTCGATCGCCTGTGCCAGATCACCGCGCGCGGCGGCCAGCTGGCTCTGCGAGGACGAGCGGCGGGCTTCGGCCTGCGCCACGTCGGTGCGCGTCACCTCGCCCACGTCAAAGCGTTCGCGGGCCGCCCGCAGTTCCTCGTTGATGAGCCGCAGGTTGTTCTGCCTGAGCGAGACCAGCTCGTAGTTGCGCTGTACGTTCATGAAGGCCCGCACGGCGCGCAGCAGCACCTGCTGCTCGATCCCGACAAGGGTCTGGCGCGTGGCCAGGACGGTTTCCTTGGCGGCCTCGACCTGAAATTTCGTACGGCCCGCATCATACAGCAGAAGCTCGGCGACAATCCCCAGATTGGCGTCGGTGTCACCGGACGAGCGGCTGGCACTGCCGGTGTTGGAGGTCTGCCCGCGCGAAAACGATCGCGTGATGTCGGAGGTCCAGTCGATGATCGGGCGCAGGCCCGCGACGGTGCTGGCCACGTCCTCGTCCGCGGCTCTGAGCAATGCGCGGTTCTGGTCCAGCAGACCTGAATGGTTGTAGGCAGAGGCCAGCGCATCGGCGAGCGTTTGCGACGCTGCCTGTCCTGCTGCCGTTACGGCAAGAGCCGCTCCCAGCGTGGCCGCGCGGAGCGTGTGGCGCGTGGTCGTCCATATCTTGCTCATGCTACCCATCCCTTGCATTTTGCGTCCCGTCGCGCGTCACCCGTCAGAGCGTGAAGGCGCTGTGTTTCTCGAAGCCCGGCAGGACCGGTGCACCGGCATTGAAGGCAAAGCGCCAGTTCATGCGGCCATCCACCTTGTAGCCGATACGCACCACGCCGAGCGCGCCTTCGGCAAAAAGACATGCCATGCGCCCGCCATCCTTGAGCTGATCGGACAGCCCTTCGGGCAGATGCGCCACCGCGCCCTGAATGACGATCACGTCATAGGGGCCGTGCTGGGCCGCGCCGTCGGTCAGGGGACCGTGATGCACCACCACGTTGTCTGCACCCTGTTCGATCAGGACGCTCTGGGCATCGGCGGCCATCGTCTCGTCATCCTCCACGGCGATCACCGCCTCGGCCATGCGCGCAATCACCGCCGAGGAATACCCCAGCCCGCAGCCTATATCGAGCACCAGCTCGTCATTCGAGATGTCCAGCGCGTCCAGCATCTTGGCCAGGGTGCGCGCCTCGAGCATCACCCGGTTCGGCGCCAATGCCAGGTTTTCACCGACATAGGCCGCCTCGCGCAGATTGTCCGGCACAAAGGCCTCGCGCGGCACATTCAGCATAGCCTCGATGATCGGGAACTTGGTGACATCGGACGGGCGGACCTGCGTGTCCACCATCAACGTGCGCCGCATGGCGAAATCTGTCATGGGATGCTCTCTTGGCTAGCGAAAGGTCTTGACCCATGTTGTGACACAAAGGCGCCGAAGGGGCAACGGCGCAGGTCCTTGCTTTTGCAGCTTGAAAAGCGAATTTGCGGCCGTGTGACATACGGGTTTCGCTTATTCTCCGGCCTCGAGCCGTCCCACCGCCTGCTTGCCGCTTTCCTCCCAAAGCAGGTCCGCGATGGCGCGGTCGGGGTGATACCCCGTCGGCGCGTCGGTGATCAGCTTGCGAAGGCGGACGATGTCCTGGGCCTGGCACGCCCCGAAGATGCGTTCGAGAAGGGCGTCCAGCGCCCGCGGCCCCAGGCTCGACTCGGTGGCCGTCAGGATGCGCGGATGTACGGTCGGCCGGGACGCTTCGCCGATCAACAGCTCCTCGAAGAGCTTCTCGCCCGGACGCAAACCGGTAAAGCGGATCGCGATGTCGCCCCCTGGTTCTTCGGTTGCATCACCCTCGGTATCCACATGATACGGTGTGAGACCACTCAGCCGGATGATCCGGTCGGCCAGATCAACGATGCGGATCGGCTCGCCCATGTCCAGCACGAAGACATCCCCGCCATGGGCCATGGCACCGGCCTGGATCACCAGTTGGGCCGCCTCGGGGATGGTCATGAAATAGCGCGTGATTTCAGGATGGGTCACGGTCACCGGCCCACCGGCCTCGACCTGGGCCTTGAAGCGCGGAATGACCGACCCCGACGAGCCCAGCACATTGCCGAAACGCACCATCGAAAACCGCGTGCCGGTCTGGCGCGCGGCGGCGGCCTGGCAGACCAGCTCGGCCAGCCGCTTGGACGCGCCCATGAAGTTTGTCGGCCGCACGGCCTTGTCCGTTGACACCAGGATGAACGCCTCGACCCCCGCCCTGATCGCCTCGTCCGCCACCGTCTTGGTCCCGAAGACGTTGTTGCGTAGTCCCTCGACCACGTTGTGCTCGACCAGGGGGACGTGTTTGTAGGCGGCGGCGTGGTAGATCGTCTGCACCCCGAAGCGCCCCAGCGCCGCGCCCAGGCGGCCGGGATTCTGCACCGACCCGATCAGCGGGATGATCCGCACCCCCAGCCCCTGCGCCTTGGTCATCTCGCGCAGCTCCAGATCAAGCGTGTAGAGCGCCAGTTCCGACAACTCCCACAGCACCAGCATGGCAGGGCGCTGCTGGATGATCTGACGGCAGAGTTCGGACCCGATCGAACCGCCGGCACCCGTGACCATGACAACCTTGCCGGTGATGTTGGCGGCCATCAGATCGGGTTCGGGCGGAACCGGGTCGCGACCCAGCAGGTCCTCGACACTCACGTCGCGCAGCTCGTTCACACGGGCGCGCCCGGACACGATGTCAGCCAGGCCCGGGATCGTCTGGACCCGCACCGGAAGCGGTTCCAGCCTGTCGACGATGGCCTTGCGTTCGGCGCGGGTGGCGCTGGGCGTGGCCAGCAGGATCAGCGACACCTGGTGCAGGGTGACCAGCGGCTCGATGTCCTCGGGCGCATGGACCCTCAGCCCGCCGATTTCCGTGCCGTTCAGCTCGCGCGCATCGTCGATGAAACCGACCGGGCGATAGTCTGTCCCCTGAAGCAGCGAACTGAGAAGCTGCCGGCCAGACGCGCCCGCACCATAGATCAGGACGGCATCCTTCTTGCGGCTGGCCTGGCGTCCGAACAGCCGCCGCATCGCAACGCGCACGCCACCCAGAAAGCACATGGCCAGCAACGCGTAAATCGCCGGAACCGAGCGCGGAATGGGCAGACCAAAGGCCTGAGAGATAATGAACAGCGCCGCGGCGGAGGCAAAAAAGCCGACGAAAATCGCCCGCATGGCGTTCACGGTGATGAAGCGGATCACGGCCCGGTAAAAGCCGAGCCGCACGAAGATCAGCAGGCTGACGGGCAACAGCACACCAAGAGCGGCCCAGACCTGCGCATCCCCGAGAAAGGCCAGGCTCTCCAGCCTGAGCAGCATCGCGGCTGCAAAACTGATGAGGATGATGATGCTGTCTGCAAACAGCTGAATGGCGCGCTTGTGACCGCGCTCCAGCTGTAACAGCTTCAAAAGCAATCTCTCAATCATCTGTTTCGCTCAGCGCCTTTGAAGGACGTGCTTGAGGTGCAATCAGCATTTTCGCCGCATGGCAATACGTATCGTCAATACGACCCTGGCACCCCTTACCCGTTTCACCTGTGCAGTCCAAACCGGAATTCGGGCCTGAAAAACAATTCAATCCTGCCGTGTATCGCCCGAATCGCCGCTTGCATCAAGTCAGGTCAGTCTCAAGCGTCGTTTTCGACGGATTCGTGCCAACGGCGGCGATCACCCCATCACCGCCCCATCACCGCCCCATCACTGTGCCAGAATGAGGCGGGTCGGCCAGTCTGCAAGAGCCTCGGCCAGCGGGGCAGGCGGCGCGGCATCGGTGACGAAACGGGTGAAGTCACGGATCGCGCCCACGCGAAACGGGGCCGTGCGGCGGAATTTGCTGTGGTCGGCGGCCAGGATCGTGGCGCGCGCATGCTGCACAAGGGCCTGATTTACCTGTATTTCGGCCATGTCGAAATCCATCAGGTCCCCGGTCTCGTCCAGTGCCGAGGTGCCCATGATGGCGATGTCAAAGCGAAACGCCTCGATGCTGCGCAGCGCCAGAGGCCCGACAAGGCCCCGGTCCGCGGCGCGCATCGCGCCGCCCGTGAGGATCAGTTCGAGACCGGGCCGATCACCGAGAATGTCCGCCACATGCAGGTTGTTGGTCACGATCAGCAGGCCGCTGCGCGCAGCCAGGGCCCGGGCCACCGCCTCGACCGTGGTGCCAATGCCCAGAAAGACCGACGCCTTGTCCGGGACGAGCCCGGCGGCCGCCGCACCGATCCGCGCCTTGGCCCCGGCATTGACCTGCGCGCGGGCCAGGCGGTTCACATGGGCCACGCCCGAGGGCAGCACCGCGCCTCCATGCACCCGCTCCAGCGCGCCCAGCTCGGCCAGTTCGGTCAGGTCGCGGCGGATCGTCTGCACCGTGACCCCCAGCCGCCCGGCCAGCTCCTCGGCGCGGGCATACCCCGCTTCTCGCAGGCAACTGAGCAGCTCCTGATGGCGCAGCGGTTGCAGCATGTCGGACAGGGCCCTTGTGTGGTTTTGCGCGAATATCTTCGGTTTCCTTCCTATATCGGCCTTGTTTTTCGCGCAATAGACTCTGATCTGCATATCAGATTGCCAAGCGTCAACAAAAACGAATAGAAACGAATACAGACGAATCCCCTGCTGCCGAGGCCCCATGCCCCCCGAAACCGACTGTCCGGTTCATGACCTGCTGATCATCGGCGGCGGCATCAATGGCTGCGGCATCGCCCGGGATGCGGCGGGGCGCGGTCTGTCGGTACTGCTGGCCGAACAGGGCGACCTGGCCCAGGCCACCTCGTCGGCCTCGACCAAGTTGTTCCATGGCGGGCTTCGCTATCTGGAGTTTTTCGAATTTCGCCTGGTGCGCGAAGCGTTGAGCGAGCGCGAGACGCTTCTGCGCGCCATGCCGCATATCAGCTGGCCCATGCGCTTTGTGCTGCCCCTGCACAAGGACATGCGGTTCGAGGTGGGCACCCCGGCCTCACGCCTTCTGAGCGCTGTCATGCCGTGGATGCGCGGGCGGCGGCCCGGCTGGCTGATCCGTCTGGGGCTGTATCTTTATGACCACATGGGCGGGCGCAGAATCCTGCCTGCCACAAGGACGCTCGATCTGGGCCGCGATCCGGCCGGCGCGGTGCTTGATCCCAAGTTCCGCCGCGCCTTCGAGTATTCCGATTGCTGGGTGCAGGATTCACGCCTCGTGGTGCTGAATGCGCGGGATGCCGAGGCGCGCGGCGCGCGCATCCTGACGCGCACCCGTGTCAGTGCCGCCATGCGCGAAGGCGATCTGTGGCGTGTGACACTGACAGACACGAAAACAGGCTCTGACACGGCCGTTCTGGCCCGCGCGCTGGTCAATGCCGCCGGTCCATGGGTGGTCGAAACACTGCGCGACGTCACACACACTCCGACCACACAAAGCGTGCGCCTGGTGCGCGGCAGCCATATCGTCACCCGTCGTCTGTTCGAGCATGACCGCGCCTATTTCTTTCAGGGTGGCGACGGGCGGATCATCTTTGCCATCCCCTATGAGCAGGAGTTCACCCTGATCGGCACCACGGATGCCGAACACGCCGACGCCGACACCGCACCTGAATGCACACCCGAGGAAGAAGCCTATCTCTGCCGCTTTGCATCCGAGTATTTCGCGCGGCCCGTGACCGAAGACGACATCGTCTGGACCTATTCCGGGGTGCGCCCGCTCTATGATGACGGCGCGACCTCGGCAACGGCGGCCACGCGCGACTATGTGCTGAGCCTCGACACCACCGGCCCCGCGCCTTTGCTGAATGTCTTTGGCGGCAAGATCACCACCTATCGCCGCCTGGCCGAGAACGCCCTGGCGCGTCTTTCCCGGCATTTCCCGCAAATGACCGATAGCTGGACCGCGGGTGTTGCCCTGCCCGGCGGAGATTTCCCGGTGGACGGCGTCGCGGCCCTGACGGACGAGATGGCCCGGACCTATCCGTTCCTGCCTCCCGCGACGGTACAGCGCCTGATCCGCGCCTATGGCACCGAAACGCGGGACATTCTGGGCGATGCGGCAACACCGGGCGATCTGGGCCATAGCTTCGGCGCGGACCTGTGGGAAGCGGAGCTGCGCTGGCTCATGCAGCGCGAATACGCCCGGACCGCCGAGGATGTCGTCTGGCGCAGGACCCGGCTGGGCCTGAGGATGAACGCGAACGAGATCGCGGCCCTGGGCGCGTGGATGGACAAGGCTCGGGACGGCTGATTTAGTCGCCATCAGGGAGGTCCCGCACATGCCGCATATTCTTGCCATCGACCAGGGCACCACGTCGAGCCGCGCCATCGTCTTTGACGACGCACTCACGCCCGTTGCCAGCGACCAGCAGGAGTTCGGTCAGCATTTCCCGGCCTCGGGCTGGGTCGAGCATGAGCCCGAGGACATCTGGTCCACGACGCTGGCCACCTGCCAGGGCGCGCTGGCCAGGGCCGGGCTGGAGGCTGGCGACATCGCCGCCATCGGCATCACCAACCAGCGCGAGACGACGCTGGTCTGGGACCGCGAGACGGGTACGCCCCTGGACCGCGCCATCGTCTGGCAGGACCGGCGCACCGCCGAGACCTGCGCCGCGCTGCGCGAGGCCGGGCACGAGGCGATGGTGACCGCGCGCACCGGGCTCTTGCTGGACCCCTACTTCTCGGGGACCAAGCTGAAATGGCTGCTGGATACCCATGAGGGCGCACGGGAGCGGGCCGCGAAGGGCGAGCTTCTGTTCGGGACGGTCGATTGCTACCTGATCTGGCGGCTGACCGGGGGGCGCGAGCATTCCACCGACGCCACCAATGCCGCGCGCACGCTGCTCTATGACATCCATGACGGCGACTGGAGCGACGAGATATGTGCGCTTCTGGACATCCCCCGCGCCATGCTGCCGCAGGTCCGCGACAGCGCGGCCGATTTCGGCGAAACGGATGCCGCACTGTTCGGCGCCCCGATCCCGATCCGCGGCGTGGCGGGCGATCAGCAGGCGGCCACCGTGGGTCAGGCATGTTTCGAACCGGGAATGATGAAATCGACCTATGGCACGGGCTGTTTCGCGCTTCTGAACACCGGGGCCGCGCCGGTCGCCTCGGAAAACCGGCTTCTGACGACCATCGCCTATCAGCTGGACGGTCGGCCGGCCTATGCGCTGGAGGGGTCGATTTTCATCGCGGGGGCCGTGGTGCAATGGCTGCGCGACGGGCTGGGCCTGATCCGGGCAGCAGGCGAGACGCAGGCATTGGCCGGGCGCGCCGACCCCGGGCAGGACGTGATCATCGTTCCGGCCTTCACCGGGCTGGGCGCACCCTATTGGAACGCCGAATGTCGCGGCGCGGTTTACGGCCTCACCCGTGGCACGGGGCCCGCCGAAATGGCGCGGGCAGCGCTGGAAAGCGTGGGGTTCCAGACCCGTGACCTTCTGGAGGCGATGCGCGCCGACTGGCCCGGAAGCGGCGACGCTCAGGCCGCCCTGCGCGTCGATGGCGGGATGAGCGGCTCGGACTGGACCATGCAGTTTCTGGCCGACATCACCGGCGCGCCGGTGGACCGCCCGCCGGTGCTGGAAACGACCGCGCTGGGGGCGGCTTGGCTGGCGGGAATGCAGGCGGGCATCTGCCCGGGCCCCGAAGAGTTCGCCGCAAGCCGGACCAGCGCGCGCAGCTACGTGCCGGAGATGGACGCCGCCACGCGCGACCGCCGGTACAGGCGCTGGCGGCGTGCCGTGGCGGCGACGCTCTCGGTCTGAAACAGTTTTCACGCTCAGGCTGACGCGACTTCACATCCGCGTGGGAGGACTTTGCAGGGGCGTCGGGGCCTGCCATCTAGGGTGCAGACCACGACACCTATTCCCAGACCCAGGAGGTCCAGAATGATCAGCCGCCGCACCTTCCTTTCTGCCACAGCGCTTGCCCTGCCAGCCGTCACGCTGGCCGGTTTGCCCGCCCGCGCCGGAACCGATCGGGTTTTCACCCGCCGTGGTGCTGCCATCAACGGCTATGACCCGGTGGCCTATTTCACCCAATCCGAACCGGTGCAGGGCGACACGCTGCATGTCTCCACCTATGAGGGCGCGGAATGGCGCTTTGCCAGCGCCGGGAACAAGGCCATGTTCGACGCCGACCCCGCGAAATACGCGCCTCAATACGGCGGCTACTGCGCCTATGCGGTCTCTCAGGGCTACACCGCCAAGACCGAGCCGGAGGCCTGGTCGATCGTCGACGGCAGGCTTTACCTCAACTATTCGCTCAAGGTGCGCGATCTGTGGAGGCAGGACATCCCCGGCAACATCGCGGCCGCCGACAGCAACTGGCCCGGCGTTCTGAACTGACCTCCCTTCCATGAAGCGCGCGCCCGGGTCGGTCCCGCCCGGCGCGCGTCTTCCTTTCGCTCAACTGACCTGCCGCCGCGCCGCATATCGCCGGTCTTGAACCCGGCCTTCGTGCGAGCGGCGCGCAGCCGGTGACGCGCAGCAGAATTTGCGCAAATTCTGCGCCCGGAAAATGCGCATGTTCCGCGCCGGTGCCCGGCTCCTTTTCGCAAGCCCGAAACTGGATTTCGGCACATGTGAAAACCCGGCAAGCGCCCTGTCCAAGCCCGCGCGACTGCGCCATTCTGCGCCGCGCGGCCCCGATGGCCTCACCCATTTCGAACGACAGGACATTTGCACCATGCCCAGAGAGTATCTGAAGAAAGCCACGTTGACCCCCTCCTCGGACGCTGGTGAGACGCATGAGACGGTTCGGACGATTCTGTCGCGGATCGAGGCTGGCGGGGATGCGGTGGCCCTGGAATATGCGGCGCAGTTCGACCGCTACGAGGGCAATGTCCTGATGAGCGGCGCCGAGATCGAGGCCGCCATCGCGCTGGTGCCCGAGAAGCTCAAGGCCGACATCCGCTTTGCCCATGACAACGTGCGCCGCTTTGCCGAGACCCAGAAATCCACCCTCACGGACGTGGAAATGGAGATCGAGCCGGGCTTTGTCGCGGGGCAGAAGGCGATCCCGGTCGATGCCGCGGGCTGCTATGTGCCCGGCGGGCGCTACAGCCACGTGGCCAGCGCCATCATGACCGTGACCACCGCCAAGGTCGCCGGTGTGCGCCACATCACCGCCTGTTCGCCGCCGCGCCCCGGCGTGGGCGTGGCGCCCGCCATCGTCTATGCCGCCCATATCAGCGGCGCCGACCGGATCATGGCCATGGGCGGCGTGCAGGGGGTGGCGGCGATGACCTACGGGCTCTTCGGTCTGCCCAGGGCCAACATCCTCGTCGGTCCCGGCAACCAGTTCGTCGCCGAGGCCAAGCGCATCCTCTACGGCCGGGTCGGCATCGACATGATCGCGGGGCCCACCGACAGCCTGATCCTGGCCGACGGGCAGGCCGACGCGCATATCGTGGCCACCGACCTGGTGAGCCAGGCCGAGCATGGCTACAACAGCCCCGTCTGGCTGGTCACCGATGACCGCGCGCTGGCCGAAAAGGTGATGGAGATGGTGCCCGCCCTGATCGACGACCTGCCCGAGCTCAACCGCGAGAACGCCGCCGCGGCCTGGCGCGACTATGCCGAGGTGATCCTGTGTGCCGACCGCGAGCAGATGGCCGCCTGTTCGGACGATTACGCCCCCGAGCACCTGACCGTGCAGGCCGCGGACCTGGACTGGTGGCTGGGGCGGCTGACCTGCTATGGCTCGCTGTTTCTGGGCGAAGAGACGACCGTGAGCTATGGCGACAAGGCGACCGGCACCAACCACGTGCTGCCCACCTCCGGCGCGGCCAGCTACACAGGCGGGCTGAGCGTGCACAAATACATGAAGATCGTCACCTGGCAGCGCAGCACACGCGAAGCCTCCAAAGCCGTCGCCGAGGCCACCGCTCGCATCTCGCGCCTCGAAGGCATGGAAGGCCACGCCCGCGCCGCTGATGTCCGCCTCGCAAAATACTTCCCAGGCGAAAAATTCGACCTCACGGCCCAGGAATGAGACCCCTCGTACCGTAGCTTTCGACGCCCGGAATGCCCGCGTCCTTCCGACGGTTCGCCCGCCCGCGCCATCACGGTCCGGAGAGGCGCAAATTTCACCGCCTTCGATGCGGGCGTTCCAAAGGGCTGAACACCGCGCAAGGCAACATCAAGGTCCGGTCAACTGGCCGTGTCCGGATGTGTCGTTGACGTGCCCGAAATCTGCGCTCGCCAGATAAAAATCCGGCCAGGTCCCGGAAACCCTAACTGACAGAACGAAGCCAGCGGATGAATGTTTGAAGCGGCGCTCGGGGTACGCCGGGGCGGGTGACGATGTGGTATCCCGCATCAAGCCTGTCCTCGAACAAAATGACCAGATGACCGGTTTTCAGATCCTCTTCGATAAACCTCGGCACCGTTGCAACGATACCGTCCCCGCGACGCAACCCGTCCAACAGCAGGTTGCCGGGCATGTGGGTTATGTTGGCCTCCGGACCCGGGATCACACCCTGACGGTCCATCCAGTCGGAAAACTCGTTCGACCCAAATTCCTGCAGAATAGGGTAGTCGAGAATCTGCGCGGGATCCGTTATGTTTCGGTCACCGATCAATGACCGTGCGGCCACCACCGCGAAACTGCCTGCGAACAGAAGCGACGACGTGAGTCCGGGCCAATCTCCGTGCCCGTACCGGATCGCGACATCGACACCACCCAGTTCAAGATCGACCAATTCGGAGGTCGGATTGAGCATGAGTTCTATCCCGGGATGCGCTGCGCGAAATGCCGCGAGCCTTGGCACGATAAAGCTTGCGGCAAACATCGGCGTGGATGTCACATGCAATGCGCGGCTGCCCTCGGATACAGAACAATTGTCCACGGCATCCGAGATGTTTGCAAATGCGGCAAGCAGGCTGTGTGCCAGTGCTTCACCTTGTGTCGTGAGCGTCACGCCGCGCCTGCCGCGCAGCAAAAGGGGCTGTCCAAGGTGGGCTTCCAGGTTGCGGATCTGCTGGCTGACGGCCGGCCTCGTGACATTGAGCACCTCTGATGCCCGTGTCAGGCTGCGCGTCTCTGCGACTGCCGCGAAGGCGCGCAGCGCGTTGAGAGGAGGGAGCTGGGACCATTTCATTGGAAATATTTTCTAACGTCTGCGATATTTTTTTGAGTAGATGTTCAGCCCGGAAGGCGCCAGTATTCCCATTGTTGTTGGTGTGTACTGACCAAGTTCAGGCGTATCTTTCATTCTCAGACGTCACAATATCTGCCAGTCGCCGATTGTGCAAACGATGACCCCTTGCCCAAGGAAAACATCAAACCCGGAGACCGTTATGAAACCTGTCACAGACATCCGAAACATCGCGATCATTGGCAACGGCCTGATGGCACAAGGTATTGCTCAGGTCTTTGCCCGGTCCGGGAAAAGCGTGAAACTGATTGGACGCAACCCGGACAGCCTGGATCGGGCAATGCAGACCATCCGCACGAATTTCGACGCCTTTGTCGACAGAGACCACACGACGCGCGAAGACGCCGACGCGGCCATTGCGCGGATTTCCACGACCACCGACTATAACGATGCCGCGGGTGCGGAGTTCGTGATCGAAGCGGTTCCTGCCGTGCGCGAAACCCAGATCGAAGTTTTTGGCAGGCTCGATGAAATCTGTTCGCCGGATGTGGTGCTTGCATCCACCTCCGGCCAGCCGATCAGCCTGATGGTTGAGCGCATGGCACACCCGGAGCGGGCCATTGCCGCGCATTTCGTCTACCCGGCACAGCTGATGCCCCTGGTCGAGGTTTGCGGCGGCGAGAAAACGTCCACGGATGTGATCGATTGGACCTGCCGGTTGCTTGAATCTGTCGGGCAGACGTCGGCGCTGATGGACAAGGAAGTGGACGGCTTCATCATCAACCGACTGCAATTTGCGATCATGCGCGAGGCCTGGTCGATGTGGGCAAACGGTATCGCATCGGCCGAGGCGATCGACGCCTCGATGCGACTGACCCTGGGGCGCAGGTATTCCGTGACCGGCCCGATTGAATCCGCCGAACTGGGCGGGCTGGACATCATCCATATGTTCGGAGAATTCCTGTTCCCGTCTCTCGACAATACCACCCAGCCGCCGGAAGCCGTGACAGCGCTTGTCCGGGATGGCCATTTTGGCCTGAAAACCGGCAAGGGTATTTACGACTGGTCCAAACGTGACGGTGCAGCCCTGTTGGCGGCGCGCGCCGACAGGCTTTTTGAACACATGGCGGAGGATGCCGGGTAACGGCCCGGCCAGAGACCGCACGTCACCACCCGTGAACCTTCATCCTTCAATCGGCGGAATGCCGATTGATCACGCCAACCCGAGGAGAAAATCATGAAAATCCTGAAAACCAGATCAATGCGCAGGCAATTCATCGCGGCGTTCTCGACTTGTATGCTGCTCTCATCCGGCTACGCGAGTGCCGAGGGCGTCTCGGGCGTGTATCGCGGTTTCCTTGCCTTCGATTTCAAGGGGGAAGAAGTCCGCGAATCCATGATGGTCAGTTTCGGCAGTGACGGAGCCGTCATCATGGGTGCCGAAGAGGGGCAGGACGAACCCGTTGATGCCGAAACCGGGATTGTCACGAAAAACGATTTCGAAGCCACCAATCTGGGGCTGTGGCGCAGCGCGACCGATGGGACGCTTGAATTCGGGGCGCAGCAATATCGCGCGGGCTCCGGGTTCTGCGGTGCCGTCACACAGCAGGGCGAGGGGGCGCTTGCGGCGTGCAGTTTCGTGCTTACGGCGCGGCTCGAGTCTGGTGCCGGGGTTCGCGGCGAAACCTGCGATCTGGGCGGTGTCGGCGGCGGCCTCGCCGTTCAGTCAGTCGATGGCCGGGAAACGGCACAGAACCCTTTTGATCTGGGTATCACGATCGACTATTGCCTGACGAAGATGAGCGTCGACCGGTTTTTCGAGGAAGCGCCGGTCGGCAACTAGACCGCGCCGATGTTGCAGCGCCGTCGCACTATCCCTGCCCGCGTGTCCGACAAGGCCACGCGGGAATCGCGCAGGACGGGTATGGTTCTGATGATCGGGGCCATGTTGCTGGTGCCGAGCCTCGATGTGATAGCAAAAATCCTGATGGAAAGATTGTCGCCGCCGCAAGTGACTTTTGGCCGGTTCCTTGCACAAACCCTTGTGTTGCTGCCTTTGATTTTGCGGATGAAAGGCAAGTCCGGACCCCGGAAAGGCCACTTGGCTGCCGGCGCATTTCTGGGCCTTGCACTGCTCAGTTTCAACTACGCGATTCACGTCATGCCGATCGCCAATGCACTGGCAATCTTCTTTGTCGAACCATTGGTTTTGACTGTCCTTGGCGCCGTGGTGCTGCAGGAAAGAATCGGATTGCGGAGGGTCGTGGCTGTTGTGATCGGACTAGGCGGGGTGTTGATCATCCTCAGGCCGAATGCCGCCCTTTATGGGGCGTCTGCCTTTTACCCGTTGGTCACTGCCTGCCTGTTTTCGTGTTACATGCTGGTGACCCGAATGATGTCGCAATCCGGCGGGCAGTTTGCCTTGCAGTTCTGGACAGGTTTTTTCGCGGCTCTTGTTCTGGCGGCGGGATTGGGTGCGGAGTCCCTCCTGGTGCCCGAAATTGGCGGACTGGCCCCCATAAGCTGGACGGAACTTGGTCTCTTTGCCGGATTGGGCGCGCTTGCGGCCGTGGCGCATCAACTGATCGTTCAGGCGTTGTCACGGATCGAAGCGGGGGTCGCTGCACCCTATCAGTATCTCGAAATAGCTTCGGCCGTGCTTTTCGGCTGGATGGTGTTTGGCGATTTCCCGGATGCCCTCACGTGGCTCGGCACCCTCGTCATTGTCGGGTCCGGAATTTACGTGTTCAGCGGGGCCTTGCGGGAAAAGACATGTCGAAATGACTGATCCAGACAATCCGGAACCACCCCCGCGAGGAACAGGAACGGCGGCCAGCACGGGCTGACCGCCATAGGGCTGTGGCCTGTGTCAGGCGTCCATGTCCTTGCGTGCGGTCAGGACCACGTCCAGCGTCATGGATTTTCCGCCGCGAAAGACGTCGACCTGCGTGGTCTTTCCGGCCTTTTCCATGGCCACCGACCGGGTCAGGTCGCGCAGCTCGGCAATCTGCTGATCGGCGAATTTCAGGATGACATCACCACTCTGAAGGCCGGCCGCAGCGGCGGGGCTGTCCTCGACCACGGCGTCGATCATCACGCCCTCACCGGCGTTCAGACCCAGCACATAGGCCACTTCTTCGGGCACCGGCCTGATCTGGACACCCAGCCAGCTGCGGTCGACCTTGCCGTCATCCTTGAGGTCCGCGACGATATCGACCACCAGGTCGGACGGCACGGCAAACCCGATCCCGACCGATCCGCCATCGGGCGAAAAGATCGCCGTGTTCACGCCGACCACCTCGCCTTTCGAGTTGAAGAGCGGCCCGCCCGAATTGCCGCGGTTCACGGCGGCATCGGTCTGGATATAGTCATCGAAAGGCCCCGTGTTGATGTTGCGCGACTTGGCCGAGATGATGCCGGACGTGACCGTCCCGCCCAGGCCGAACGGGCTTCCCACCGCGACGACCTCTTCACCCACGCGGGTGGCCTCGGACGAACCGAAGGCGACCGTCGCGTAATCCTCCCCTTCGATGTCCAGCAGCGCGATGTCCGTCAACGGGTCCGAACCGACGACCCTGGCCTCGACCTTGGTGCCGTCCTGCAGCGTGACCCGCACGGTTTCGGCATTGGCGATCACGTGATCATTGGTCACGATCAGCCCGTCCCGGGAGATAATGAAGCCCGAACCGACGCCCTTGCGCGGCTCGCCTCGGCGCGGCGCGGGGATCTGGTCGCCAAAGCGCTTCATGAACTCCTCGAAACGCGGATCGATCTCGGCACCCTTGGCCGGATGCGCCTCGGCGGCCTTGGTTGTCACCTCGACAAAGACGACAGCGGGGCTGACCTCATCGACAAGGTCGGCAAAACCGCCACCGGCGGCGGCATGGGCGGGCAACAGGCTGACCGAAGCCAGCAAGGCGGCCAGACCGACGATCTGCGATATGTTGCGAAAGGATTTTGCAGGAATGTTCATGTGTCTCTCCTGGATTTCTGATGAGACCTATCTAGAACCGCAGCTTGTGCCTTGCTTCAGCCGAAGTTTAACAATTCTTGAACCGGCACCGCGCCGCATGGTTGCATGGCGGGGCCGAGGCGCGTGAAAGCTGCGCCCTGCATGCCCTTCCCCAACATGCAGGGCGCGTCCTCCGTGTACGAGGGGACCTACCCCGGAGGACCGGACAACCCCGCTGGAACCCTTAGCGCGGTCATCCCGACCGGGTCTATCGCTCCCGTTGCGCCGACCGTGTTGCCTGCGCGGATGCGGCAGGCACTGCCGGCCCGGCTGATCCCGAGATAGGGCGCCGGGATGTCCTGGGGCTGGTGCGAAGCTCAAGATTTCTTCAATTTCGCAAACCGCACCTCGACCGTGAGGCCGGGGCCGGCATCCGACAGGGTCAACACCGCCTCGTGGTGCTCGACGACGGCCCGCACGAGGGCAAGGCCAAGTCCGCTGCCCTGGGTCGTGCGCGCGCTGTCGAGACGGGTGAACGGCTCAAGCACCTTTTTGCGGTCCTCTGCCGGGATGCCGGGGCCGGTATCGGTGACCCTCAGAACGGCGTGGCCCGCATCGTCGCTCAGCGTGACCGCGATCCGCGCGCCTTCGCCTGCATGTTTCACCGCATTGGCGACCAGGTTCACCAGGAGCTGTTCGATCATGGCGGCATCGACCCGTGCCTCGACCGGCGGCGCGTCCAGCCCAAGCGTCTGGCCTCGTTCCTCGGCCGCGGGGCGCATGAACTCCACCACCTTCCCGGCGATCGGGGCCAGGTCTATAGGGGCAAAATCGCCACTGCCCTCGCTGGCCTCGATCCGCGAGATGCGCAGCATCGTGTCGAACACGGTGTTGAGCGAGTGAACCTCCGTCAGCGCGGCCTCGATCCTGGGCAGGGCATCCTGTCCGCTCTCGGCGGCATCGGCGGCCTCGTTCAGGGCGATCTGCGCGTGAGACAGCGGCGTCTTGAGGTCATGCGCGATGGCTGAGGCGGTGGATTTCGTCACCTTGACCAGACGCGCAAGGCGGTCGAGGTTCTGGTTCATGCGCACCGACACCCGGTCGAACTGATCATTGCCCGGCAGCACCGGAAGCCGCGCCTCCAGGTCCCCGTCGGACACCCTGAACAGCGCCGCCTCCATATCGTTCAGCCGGCCATAGGAAATCCGGCTGGCCCAGAGCCCCAGCGCCAGGATCAGCGCCGCGAAGCCCGCGCCGAAGATCACCAGCCCCACACTCAGCCGCCGCGTCGCCGTCTCGACGATCCGCGCGTTGCGCCCGATCACGAGGGTCAGCTTCTCGATCTGCTCGGTGACGAGCACATAACTTCCCCGCACCTGACCCCTGGTCAGCGTGGTCACCTCGCGGCGCGCCACACCCAGAATTTCCGGCGCGCGCGCGATCGGGCCGGTCAGGCTCAGCCCGTTTTCATCGAACAGGCCCGCGATGTGCTGACCGGGGGCCATTGCGCGGTTGAGCTCGGTCAGCGCCGCCTCCAGTCCCGCGCGCCCCTGGCGACGGTAGATGTTCCGCAGGAGCACGGTTTCCGAGGTCGTTTGCGCGGCCAGCTCGGCCTTGATCGTGTCCTCGACCGCCCGCACCAGCACGACCCCCGCCAGCCCGTAGATCAGCAGGAAGGCCAGGCACACCCGCACCGCGGTCTTGAATGGCTGGCCTGATGTCAGGTTACCGAGGGGCACGGATCGTGTACCCCATGTTGCGCACGGTATGGATCAGCGCGGTATCGAAGGGCTTGTCCATCTTCTGGCGCAGCTTGCTGATATGGGTCTCGACCACCGTGGTGCCGGGATCAAAGCTGAAATCCCAGATCTTCTCGAGGATCATCGTGCGCGAAATCACCCGTCCCGGCGTTTCCATCAGAAGCTGAAGCAGCGCGAACTCCTTGTTCAAAAGCTCGATATGCTGCCCCTGCCGCGTGGCGGTACGGCTCAGCAGGTCCAGTTCCAGATCATGCACCCTGAGCGTGGTCGGCTGGGTCGCCTGGGAGGGACGGCGCGCCAGAACCGTGATCCGCGCCAGAAGCTCGGAGAAATGGAACGGCTTGACCATGTAGTCATCGCCACCCGCCAGCAGCCCGTCCACCCGGTCCCCGACATCCGAAAGGGCCGTGAGAAAGATCACCGGCAGATCGCTTCTGGAGGCCCTGAGCGCCTTGACCAGCGACAGCCCGTCCATGCCCGGCATCATCCGGTCGACGATCGCCAGGTCCACCGGGTTGTAGAGGCAATGGGTCAGTGCATCACGCCCGTCGGTGACCCAATCGACAACATGTCCGTTCTCGATCAGCCCCTTGCGGATATACTCCGCCGATGTCGCATCATCTTCTGCCAGCAGGATTTTCATACCAGCAGAGATAAGTCGCCTCGGCCCCATAGAAAAGGACCGGTTTGCCCCTAGGGTCAGTATCCATCAATCCCGTATCGCCAGTTTGTCCTGTCTTGCGCCTGACAAGGAATGTCTGCGCGGGAATAGTGGTTCTATTTCAAGCAGATGTGACGCAGATCAGGGACAAAAAGGGACAAACCCGCAGGGCGCATATTTCACTTCATCTCAGCGGCGTGCGTCACTTGGCCGTGGAACCACTATGACCGGCGCGGCGCAGCACGCCACTGATATTTCGTGAAATGTACGCTGGCGACACAGGATTGATGGGTCCTGACCCTAACTCCCGCTCTCCACCTCCTCGGCGCGCACCCGGAAGAAGATCGTGTATAGCGTCGGCACGACGATCAGCGTGAGGATCGTGGCAAAACTCAGCCCGCAGATGATGACCACGGCCAGCGATTTGAAGAACGGATCCCACAGAAGCGGGACCACGCCGAGAACCGTCGTCAGAACGCCCAGGGTCACCGGCCTCACCCGGCTGACGGCACTGTCGATGACGGCGCTCATCCGCGCCTTGCCGCTGCCGATCTGGCTGTCGGTCTCGTCCAGAAGGACGATGGCGTTCTTGATCAGCATCCCGGTCAGCGACAGCACGCCGAGGATCGCCATGAACTCCATCGGGGTCCCGGTGCCGGCCAGCCCCCAGACCACCCCGATCAGCGCGAGCGGCACGGTCAGCCAGATGATCAGCGGCTGGCGCACCGCATTGAAAAGAAAGAGCACCACGAGGATCATCGCACCAAATCCCAGCGGCATGGTCGCGGCCAGCCCGGCATTGGCCTCGGCGGAATCGCCGTATTCCCCGCGCCATTCGAACTCGTATCCCGGCGGCAGCTCTATCGCCTCGATGGACCCGCGCAACTCATTAAAGAGATCGCCCGACAGCACGCCGGGGGGGTTGTCCGATTGCGCCGTGATCGCCAGCTTGCGGTCGATCCGGCGCAGGTTGCCCGCCTCGAACCTCAGGTCGAAGCGGTCCACCACCTGACTGATCGGGATATAGCCACCGGCGATCTGGCTGAAGACCTGCACGTCGCGCAGCTCTTCCACATCGTCCCGATACGCTGAAAAGGGGCGCATGACGATGTCGTGCAACTCGTCGCCATCGCGAAAAACGCCAAGGCTGGCCCCGTTCAGATACCCATAGAGCGCATTTGAAATGTCCCCCTGCGTCAGGCCCAGCCGCCGCGCATTGGCGGTGTTGACCACCGGGCGGATCACCTGGACCTGTTCGCGCCAGTCGTCCTTGATCGCGATTGCCCCGGCGTCGGCCATCACCGCCTTGGCCCGGGCCGCCAGGTCCCTCAGCACCACCGGATCGGGCCCGAAGAACCGCGCCTCGATCTTTGCTCCGCCGCCGGGACCAAGCACGAATTTCCACACCTTCGCGGTCGAGGCGGGAAATTCGGCGTCGATCCAGTCCTGGATGTCCGACTGAAGCCCGTCGATCCGGTCATAGGTCTCGGCATCGATCAGTATCTGGCCATAGGCGGAACTCGGGTTCTCGCTCTCGTAGATCAGCATGAAGCGCAGATGACCGCCGCCCACCATGGTGTTGGTGCCCGTCACACCCTCCAGCCCGCGCACATATTCATCTATGCGCATCATGTCGGTGCGGGTCTGTTCGATATCCGTGCCCAGCGGCAGGAAGTAGTCCACCACGAACTGTGCCCGCGTCGAGGGCGGAAAGAAACCCGGCGGCACCAGGCTGAACATCGCGATGGCGGACATGAACAATGCGACGATCACCGCGACAGTCACGAACCGCACACGGATAGCCTTTTCCAGAAGGCGGCGGTAGGCACCCAGCATGGCGTTCTCGCCCTTCTCCTCCTGCCCGCCCGGACGCAGCAGCAAGGTGCAGAAATAGGGCGTGAGCCAGATCGCGACGAGCCAGGAAAACAACAGCGCGATCGAGATCGTCCAGAACAGGCTCCCGGCATATTCGCCGGTGTTGTCCGGCGACAGGCCGATGGGCGAAAACGCCAGGAGGCCCACGATCGTCCCGCCCAGTAGGGGCCAGCGCGTCCGGGCGACGACAGACCGCGAGGCGCTGGCCGCATCCTCGCCTTTCTGCACCCGCACAAGCGTGCCCTCGACGACCACGATGGCATTATCCACCAGCATCCCCAGCGCGATGATCAGCGCGCCCAGCGAAATCCGCTGCATGTCCAGCCCGTACATGTACATGCCGAACAGCGTGCCCGCCACGGTGACCAGCAGGATACCCCCCATCAGGATGCCGGACCGCAGCCCCATGAAAATCAGCAATGTGCCGACCACGATCACCAGCGCCACGGCCAGGTTGAGAACAAAGCCGTCCACCGATGCCTTGACCGTCGTCGATTGATCCGAGATCGGCAGCACGTCGATCCCGATGGGCCGCTCGGACATCAGCGCATCCATCCTGGCCTTCACCGCCTCTCCCATGGTGACGACATTGCCGCCCAGCGTGTTCGAGATGCCGATGCCGATCCCGGGGCGCCCGTCGCGAAACAGAAGCTCGGACGCAGGGTCCTTGAACCCGTGCGAAATGGTGGCAATATCCCCGAGCCGGAAGGACGCGCCGGTCTGGGCGTTGGTGATCAGAAGGTCGCTGATCGCATCCAGCGTGGCCACGGCCGTCGCGGGGCGCAGTTCCAGCCGCGTCTGGCCTGCCTTGACCGACCCGGCCGGCGTAACAAGGTTCTGACCCGACAGGATGTCGCCGATCTGACTGGGGGCCAGACCCAGCTGGATCAGGCGCGCGGGGGCGTATTCGACATAGATCACCTCATCCTGCACACCGTTCAGGATCACCTTGGACACACCGTCCACCGTGACCAGCTCGCGTTGCAGATCCTTGGCGTAGGCGTACAGCTCGTCGATCGCATAGCCCTCGCCGACCACGACAAAATAGAGCGCGTAGACATCGCCGAAATCGTCAAAGACCTGGCTGGGCAGCGCATTGGGCGGCAGAACCCGTTGCGCGTCGCGCACCTTGGCCCGCAACTGAGTGAACTTCTGGTTCAGCTCGGGATAGCCCGGGCTTGCCGCGATGGTGAACTCGACCGTGACATTGCTCAGCCCCGGCGACGAGACCGAGCGGACTTCCTTGATGCCCTGCAACTGCTGCACGGCGTTCTCTATCACCTCGGTGACCTCTTCGGCCACTTCCCCGGCGGCGGCTCCGGGATAGGCCGTGACGACCTGCGCCTGCCGGATGACAAACTCGGGGTCCTCAAAGCGCGGCAGGCTCTGGTAGGCGAACACCCCCGCGACGAGGATCAGCAGGGTGAATACGGCCGAGATCAGCCGCTTTTCGATGGCGAAACGGGCAAGGTCCATGGCTCAGCCGCCAACCCTGGTGATCGGGCGGATGGTCATGCCCTCCATGATCTGGCCAACCCCCGCCGAGATGATCGTGTCACCCCCCGAGAGGCCCTCCCTGACGACGACATGCCCGCCCATCAGATCGCCCAGCGTCACGTCGCGCGCGGCGACCCTGCCGGCATCGTTCACCAGCCAGACGAACGGGGCACCATCGGACCTCGAGGCAATGGCCGTGAGCGGCACGGACAGCGCGGGCCCGTTGCCGGGCGCGCGGGACAGGACACGGCCCACCATGCCGGGCAGGATCACGGCGCCCTCGGGCACGGTGACGGCGACGCGGCCGCGATAGGTTTGGGTCGCGGAATCCGCCTGCACGGAAAACTCCACCGTCTCGGAGGCGAAAACCTCGCCCGGAAGCGCGTCGAACATGACCGAGTTCACGATCTTCTCGACACCGTTCGCGGTCAGCGCGGTCACATCCGGCGCGGGCACGTCAAATGCCAGATGCACGACCGACAACGCCTGCAACAGGGCCACATTCTGCCCGGCCTGAACATTCGAGAAATTCTCGATGTCACGCCGGGCGATGATACCGTCAAACGGCGCGCGCAACGAGGAATATTCGAGGTTGTTCTGCGCCACCCTGAGCTGCGCCTGCAGACCGCGAATGGCGGCTTCGGCGGCTTCGACCTCTTCGGCACGCCCGCCGGCCTGCCCGATCCTGAGCTGCTCCTGCTGCGCCTTCAGATTTGCCTCGGCCACCCGCAGGTTCGCCTCGTCCTGATCGACCCTGGCCTGGGCCGCAACACCGCTTTGGGCCAGTTGCCGGGTCCGCTCGGCCTGATCCCGGGCCTGGTCCACCTGCGCCTGGGCGGACTCCACAGCGGCCTCGAGCGCCAGGATTTCCTCGTCCCGCGCCCCGCTCTTGAGCGCCCTCAGTTCGGCATTGGCCTGATCAATGGCGCTTTGCAGCTGCGCGACCTGGGTTTCGAAATCGTTCTGATCCAGCCGGGCGATCAGGTCGCCCTCCTTCACATGGACCGCGCCGCGCACCGGCAGTTCGACAACGCGCCCGCTCACGCGGAAGGACAGCTCCACCTCGGCCGATGGCAGGACGATGGCGGGATAGTTGCGCGTCAGCTCGTTACGGACCTCCGCCACCACAAAGACCTTGGCGGGGCGGGCGGTGTTCTCCTGCGCCAGCGGCCCGGTGGCGGCGACCAAAGCGAGGGCAGGGACAAGAGCAAAGGCAAAGAGCGGTTTCATGGGCGCGCGTCCTGGGTCGTTGGGATCGGCACGAGACTACCCTATTCCTCTGCCGTGTAAACGCAGCCTTTAGCCCATGTGCCGCTCGAGATCCTCGAAACTGCGGGTGAATGCCGCGATGACCGGCTCCACATCCTCCATCGCCAGGCACAGCGGCGGCACCATGCGGATCACGTTCTTGAACGTGCCCGATTTCGAGGTCACCAGCCCGTGTTCGCGGGTCCTCTCGAAGAGATAGGCGGTTTCTTCGGGCGCGGGGTCCTTGCTGTCGTGATCCCTGACCAGTTCGACGGCCTGCATGAAGCCGGTTCCGCGCACGTCGCCGATGATCCCGAAACGGTCCTTCAGACCCCTGAGCCCCTCATGCAGCGCGGCCCCCACCACGCGGGCATTCTCGATCATGCCCTCGTCCTCGATCACCCGCAGTACCGCCCGGCCCGCCGCACAGGCCGCCGGGTTCGCGCCATAAGTGTGAAAGAGCAGCTTTTCGCCCATCTTCTCGGCCACTTCGCGCCGCGCCACCACCGCACCCAGCGGGATGCCGTTGCCGATGCCCTTGGCCAGCACCACGATGTCGGGCACCACGCCATGCGTATCAAACGCCCACATCCCGCGGCCGGTCTTGCCAAAGCCCGACTGCACCTCGTCGATGATCATCAGGCCGCCATGCGCGCGCACCCGCTCGGCCGCGCCTTTCAGATAGCCTTCGGGCATCTCGACAATACCGCCATAGCCCTGCACCGGTTCGGCGATCATCCCCGCCAGCCGGCCGCAGGTCGTATGCGCAATCGTGCGGTCCAGATCATCCAGGTAAGGCTGCGTGCCGGGCCCGAAAACCCCGCGATACTGGTTCGGTTCGACCGCGAAACTCACGTTGGGCAACTGTCCGACATTGTGCCGGAACCCCATCACGCCCGTAACCCCCTGCGCGCCATAAGTGGCCCCATGATAGGAGTTGCGCAGCGCAATCATGTCATGGTTGCCGGTATGCGAGCGCGCCATCATCAGCGCGAGATCAATCGCCTCGGTCCCCGAATTGGTGAAATGCACCACCCAGTCGTGCCCCCCGGGCATGGTCGCCGCCAGTTCCTCGGCAAAATGCGCGGGGACCGGGTGATAGAACATCGTCGTGCAATGGGTCAGCTCGGCCACCTGCTCCTGAACGGCGGCCACCACGCGCGGATGCGCGTGGCCCACGCTGATGCACAGGTTCATGCCCAGCAGGTCGGTCAGCCTGTTGCCCTCTTCGTCCCAGACATACTGCATCGACCCGCGGCGCAGGATCAGCGGTTTCTGATAGGGCACAAAGGCGCGCTGCGAGGCGGCATAATACCGGTCGCGGCGGGCGATGATGTCATCGGTATCCCAACTGACTTCGGTGCCCTTCGGCGCGTTCGGCATGTTCATGGTCCCACCCTCGCTTGGTTCGGGCCAAGCCTAGCCGAGCCCACGTGCCCGGGAAAGGGCAAGCCTCACCCGCGGGCGCGGTTGAAGCAAACCTAATCCAAACGAGAAGCGACGCTAATGCCGGCTCAGGCGGCGCGGGTCTCGATCTCCGAGCTGCGTTCCAGCGTCCGGTGCACCGGGCATTTGTCGGCGATCTCCAGCAGCCGCGCACGCTGATCCCCGTCCAGATCGCCCGTGAGCGTGATCACCCGGATGAACTTGTCCACCTTGGTCTTCTGACAGGTATCGGCGTCCTGCGCGTGCACCTTGTCGTGGCTCACCTCGACCTTGATCTTGTCGAGCGGCCAGCCCTTGCGGCGCGCATACATGCGGATCGTCATCGACGTGCAGGCCCCCAGCCCCGCGGACAGGAACCCATAGGGCGACATGCCCCGGTCGGTGCCGCCATAGGCCACCGGCTCGTCGGCCAGCGCGTGGTGGCGCGGGCCCGAATTGATGTCCTGGAGAAAGCCGTTCGGATCGGCTTCGATCACCCGCACGATCCCTTCGGGGGCGCCCGGCGGCGGCGCGGGCGCGCGCATGTCCATGTAGCGCGTGGCCCAGGCGACGATCACCCCGGCGGCGTATTCGGCATCCTCGGGCCGGGTGATCAGGTGGTCGGCATCATCGAGCGTGACAAAGCTCTTGGGGTGCCTGGCCGCGCCAAAGATTTCGGCGGCATTCCCGATCCCGACCACGTCGTCCCTGGGTGCGTGCAGCACCAGAAGCGCGCGGTCAAGCCGGGCAATCTCGCCGGTCAGCGTCTCGGCCTTCACGTTCTCGACGAAATCGCGGCCGATGCGGATGTCGCGCCCGCCGAGGCTGACCTCGGCCACGCCATCGGCCTCGATCCGCTCAAGGGCTGCCCCGAAATTATGCATCACATGGCCCGGATCATACGGCGCGCCGATGGTCACCACGGCCTTGACGCTGTCGATCCTGCGCGCCGTGGCCAGCACCGCGGCCCCGCCCAGCGAATGGCCGATGATCAGCTCCGGCGCCATGCCGCGCGCCTCAAGCGCGCCCGCGGCCAGCAACAGGTCCTCGACATTGGTGGCAAAGGTCGTGTTCTCGAACTCGCCCCCGGAATGGCCCAGCCCGGTAAAGTCGAACCTGAGCACCGCGATCCCCGCCCCCGCCAGACGCGCCGAAATCCGCCGCGCCGCCGGAATGTCCTTGGAACAGGTAAAGCAATGCGCAAACAGCGCCGTGCCCAGATGCGGCCCGTCGGGCAAGTCCAGCCGCGCGGCCAGTTCCGCACCGTCATGGCCGGTGAAAGTCAGTCGTTCGGTGGGCATTGCGGGGTCCTCTTGAAATACCTCGGGCGTTTCGCGGAACATCGCATGATGCGCGGATTTCACCATGAGAGATGTCTCATGTTCAGGGCGAAACGCTTTGACCGAGACTAGGAAGCCGGGCCGCGCACTGCTAGCCTTTTGAAAGACACGTCACGCGAAGGTTACCAATATGGCAAATGTGTTGAGATGGCTTTTGGGCACCGTACTGTGCCTGCTGGCTGTCTCCTTTGCGGGCGCGCTCCATCCGGCGGGCGACTCGTTTGCGGTGCTGCGCCTGCCGCTGGCGGTCCTCGCGCTGGTCCTCGTGCTGATCCTGCGGCGGCAGCTATGGCTCAGCCTGCCGGGGCTGGGGCTGGCCTCGGTGGCTCTGCTCACGGTGCTGGGGACCGGGACAAGCGGCACGTCGTCCGGTGCACCGGTGCTGATCTACCAGAAAAACCTGAAGTTCAACAACGACCGGCAAGCGGCCCTTCTGGCGGACATCCGCAGCCGCGCGCCCGACGTGATCACCTTTCAGGAAGTGAGCCGGCTCAACCGGCCCCTGATGGCGGCCCTTGCCGATGACTGGCCCGCCCAGAGCCTTTGCCCCTTTACCGGTGTGGGCGGGGTGGCGGTCCTGTCGCGCTGGCCGGCGGTGGAGGGCAGCGAGATCTGCCTCGAAGGCAAGGGGCTGAGCGCGCTTCAGGTCGTGACCGACACCGGGCCGGTCTGGATCGTGTCGATCCACCTGCACTGGCCCTGGCCCTTTGGGCAGGCCGCGCAAGTCGATGAAATCATTCCGGTTCTGGAGGCGCTCGAAGGCCCCAGGATCATCGGCGGAGATTTCAACATGGTCCCCTGGTCGTATACGATGGCACGGTTTCAGAGGGCGACGAACACCGCCCGCGCGCGGACCCGGGAGCCAACCTTCCGCACCTCGCCCCTGCCCATCCCGATGACCATCGACCACGTACTGGCCCATCCCCGGGGGGCCGGTGAAACAACCGTCCTCCCGGGGATGGGATCAGATCACAACGGCATTCTGGCAAGGGTCCATCCGGCAGAATGACCTGCGTAGGCCGGGGTTCACCCCGGCGCGTGGCGATAGAGGCGATCATCCCCGAGATCGGCCAGAAGCGTGTAGCCCAAGCGTCTCAACAGACTCTCGGTCGTGTCCGTCCCATCATGATTTTCAAAGGAATTCTCGCGCCATTCGAGATAGATCAAAGTCGGCCGCACCGGCCCCATGCTGCGCAGAACCGCCAGCTCGGCGCCTTCGATGTCCATATGCAGCAGGTCGATATGCTCCAGACCCGCCTCGGCGCAAAAACTGTCAAAGCGGCGACCCTCGACTTGAATCGGCATATCCGATTGATTTACATGGGTAAAACGCTCGCGATAAGCCTCGGAATGGCGGTACATGGAGCCTTGCGCCTCGACGCTGCCATTGATGTCCGCCGAAAACCAGTCGACGGGGCCATCCACGTCACAGGCGGCGAAGTTGTGGACCTCGATACCGGCCCCCTCCAGATGCTGCCTCACAAGGCCGATGCGCACCGGGTCGGCCTCGACCGTGACCATGCGGACCTGCGGAAACTCCTGCCTGAACCGAAGCGCATCGCCGCCGTCATAGGACCCCAGCTCGACGATCACGGAAGGTGAAATACCCAGCTCTTTCAACCAGTTGGTGTTGAAGCGCGAATGCTGCAGGGACATCAGCCGGTCGCCTGCCTGCGCATCATAAAGCCGTTCGCGCAAAGGCGGGCTTCTGAGGCCGCGGCGCTTCATGGCCAGACGGGCAGCGATTTTGGCAAACATGGGGCGGGCCTTCCTCGGGGCGAACATTGCCCCTCGGCGTAGACGGTCATGGGCGCGAATTCAAGTCGGAGGAAATCGCAAAAAACCGCCTGAAACATGGAGGTCGGTATCGCATCTGTATCACGTCGGTATCACGTCGGTGCTTTGGGGCGCGCCCTTAACGGCTTTGAAACGGGCCGTCCCTCCGCGCCCTTCAGCCCCCCATCAGCGCCGCGTCGAACGGATAGGTGGTCAGGTTCTCGTACCCGTCCTCGGTGATCAGCACCTGATCCTCGAGCTTGATCGAGAAATCGCCCCCTTCGGCCCCGACAGCCGCCTCGACACAGAGCACCATGCCGGGTTCCAGCGGATAGTCATAGGCCCCCGCCACGGCGGCATCGGGATAGCACACGAGCGGCCATTCATCGCACAGCCCCACGCCGTGCATCAGGCAGCCGTATTTCTGCTTCTGGAACTGGTCATCGAGGCGATGCGACCGCTCGGTCAGCTCGGGGATCATCACGCCGGGTCTGAGCATCTCCATATTGGTCATGATGTGCTCATGCGCGTGCTGCATGGCATAGATCATGTCGGGGCGCGGTGCTGCGTCCCCCACCCACCAGGTGCGCGAGATGTCGACGCAGATGCCATAGCTGCCGATGAGGTCGGTATCGAAGGCGATGATCTCGTTGTTCTGGACAATCCTCGGGCCGCATTCCTGAAACCACGGGTTGGTGCGCGGCCCCGACGCCAGCAGCCGGGTTTCGATCCACTCGCCGCCACGGCGGATGTTCTCGGCGTGCAGCACGGCCCAGATGTCATCCTCGGAGGTGGTCCCGCGCGGCACCATCTCGCGGGCGAAATCCTCCATGGCACGCACGGCGGTCTCGCAGGCATGGGACGCACAGCGCATCGCCTTGATCTCGTCCGGGCCCTTGATGGCGCGGGTCTTCTCGGTCAGCTCCTCGCCTTCCATGACCTCGAAGCCCTGCGCCTCGAGCGCGCGCAGCCCGTGCAGCATGATCTTGTCCACCGCCAGCCGCATGTTGCCGCCGCCATGTTCGGCGATCAGCTCGCGCACCTCGTTGGACAGCCTGTCGGCGGCCACGTCGATCTTGTCGCCCCGGTCGAAATAGAAAAGGTCCGCCCCCGAGCGCTGTTCGCGCACCAGCGGGTTGAAGGTCGAAAGGAACGGCGACTGCTTGTAGTCCCAGATCACCATGTAGCCATCGGCACAGACCAGCAGCGCGCGGAACGGGTTGTGGGTGTTCCACAGCTGCATGTTGGTGCTGTCGGTGGCGTAGCGGATGTTCAGCGGATCAAACAGCAGCACCCCGCCATAGTCGCGGTCCACGATCGCCTGCGTCAGGCGCCTCCAGCGGAAATCGCGCATCGCCTGAAGATCGGGCAGTTCGAGCCCCGCCGCCGCCCATTCGCCAAAAGCCAGCCGGGTGGGGCCGATCTCGATCCGGTCGGCATCGTTGGGGGTATTGTCACCCAGAACGGCCCCGCGTGTGGGGTCGATCTTGCGGGTGTCGCGGTAGTGGGTGGTCATGCGGGCCTCGTGACGCTGGCGATTTGGATCAGCCTGACCGCCGCCGCCATCGCGCGCTTGCCGAAAAGCGACATGCGACATGTCTCTGCGCGATCAGGCGCGGAATTCGGTCTGGTCCCGGTCCCCGCTCTGGCGCATCCTTGCGGCGAAACGCACAGGAGACCAGCCGATGAAAACGCCTCTTGCCGCCCTTGTCCTTGCCGGGTTGGCCACCGCCGCCACCGCGTCCGAGACGACGCGTTTTGTCTGCACGGCGATGGGCGACGGCAATTACTCGGTCTATCTCGCGCCCGAGACCCCGGACGAGGCGATCGCTATCTACGAGCTGGGCATCGACAGCGGCAACACCAGCAGCGAGATCACGCTCAAATCGGCAATCACCGGCTCGGGGTTCCGCTATGTCGGCGACGGCATCGAATTCCGCGGCAAGGGCGACGCGGCGACGCTGACCGATGGCGCGATGCAGGCGACCTGCGTGGTCTACATCGCCGGGGACGAGGGCCCGGGCGCGGCGACGGTGGATGCGGCGACGCCGGACACGGCGGCGGGGCCGGAGGGCACGACGACATTGCTGGCCATGGGCGGCAATCTTCGCAGCGGCCCGGGCACCGAACACGGTGTCGTGGGCGCGCTGCGCTATGGCACACCGGTGGCGTTGGAGGAGGACACCGGCGTGGTCTGGAACGGCTATACCTGGTTCCGCATCCGCCGGGAGAACGGCGACACGGGCTATGTCTGGGGCGGCATCCTGTGCGCGCCCGACGGCGGCGTCGCAGGGGTCCTGGACCCCTGCCGGTGAGACCGCCTGTCCCGCGCCTGACCCGGGACCTGTGGCATGGGGTGCGCTACGGGCCCACCCTCTCGGCAGCATAGGCAATCGCGCGCTGGTAGTTGCCGCTGTCATTCCAGACCGCAAGCACCTGGAAATTGCGGGTGCCCTGGCCGAAGGGTTGCCCGGCCTTCCAGCCGTTCTGGCGCAGCATGTTGGCCGCCGAGGACAGCGCATCCACGGAACTCATCGGATCGGCGCGGCCGTTGCGGTCGGCGTCCACGGCGTATTTCTCCCAGTTGCCGGCCAGAAACTGCATATGGCCCAGCTCGCCCGACGGCCCGCCGCGCGAAGAGGCGCTGATCACGCCCTTGTCCACCAGGCGCAGCGCGGCGATCGCATGGCTCTCGAACCGGGGATAACGACGGCAATACGAGGCCAGCGTGACCGCACCGCTGACAATCGGGGTGCCGCCCGTATAGCCGCCCCAGTTCGTCTCAAGCCCCCAGATCGTGACCAGAATGCTGGCCGGGACGCCGTAGGTCTTCTCGATCGCGGCAAAGGTGTTGGGGCTGCCCGCAATCCGCGAGCGGACCTGCGCAATGAACCGCTCGGCCGAGGCGCCGGACCGCTTGGCCAGGAATTGCGCGGGGTCGTCCGCGGCCACGCCCGTCTGGCTGGAGGGTTGCGATTCAAAGCGCCATGTGATGCCCGACAGCCCCGCCTGACCCAGCGCCCGAAGCCCGCGCTGACCGACACCGGCCTGGGCGGCACGGTCGGCCAGATGCGCCTTGTACTGGCCAAAGGCGCCCTGGGAGGTGATGCATTGCGCCGCGGCGGACGTGGCAGTGGCCAGCCCGAGCGTCAGGGCAATGGCGGCAAAGGAACGGCGAAACGGCAACATGGGCGGCCCCCGGAACATGATGGCAGACAGGTTCAGTTTATCCGCGCGGCCCCCGTCTGCCTAGTGGGCCCGCGCAACGGGACAGGGCGCCCCGATCGGAGCGCCCTGTGTGACAATCCGGTGTAGGGTGGGGTTCACCCCACCACCAAGCTCAGCAGCTGTAATACATCTGGAATTCGACCGGATGCGGCGTGTGCTCGTAGGTTTCGATCTCTTCCATCTTCAGATCGATATAGGCGTCGATCTGATCCTTGGTAAAGACGTCCCCCGCCAGCAGGTAATCGTGATCGGCGCTGAGCTCTTCCATCGCCTCGCGCAGGCTGCCGCAGACGGTCGGGATGCCTTCCAGCTCTTCGGCGGGCAGGTCATAGAGGTTCTTGTCCATCGCCTCGCCGGGATCGATCTTGGACTTGATCCCGTCCAGGCCGGCCATCAGCAGCGCGGCAAAGGCGAGATAGGGGTTCGCCGCCGGATCGGGGAAACGCGCCTCGACGCGCTTGGCCTTGGGGCTTTCGGTCCACGGGATCCGCACACAGCCCGACCGGTTGCGCGCCGAATAGGCCCGCAGAACCGGCGCCTCAAAGCCCGGGATCAGCCGCTTGTAGCTGTTGGTCGACGGGTTGGTGAAGGCATTCAGCGACTTGGCATGTTTCAGCACGCCGCCGATGAAATAGAGCGCCTCCTGGCTGAGATCGGCATATTTGTCACCGGCAAAAAGCGGCTTGCCGTCCTTCCAGATCGACATGTTCACATGCATACCGGTGCCGTTGTCGCCATAGATCGGCTTGGGCATGAAGGTGGCCGACTTGCCGTAGGACGCGGCCACGTTATGGATCACGTATTTGTACTTCTGAAGCTCATCGGCCTGTTTCGTCAGGCTGTCGAAGATCAGGCCCAGTTCGTGCTGGCAGCTGGCAACCTCGTGGTGATGCTTGTCCACCTTCATACCCAGCATCTTCATCGTGCTCAGCATTTCCGACCGGATGTCCTGCGCGTCGTCGATGGGGTTCACCGGGAAATAGCCGCCCTTGATGCCGGGGCGGTGGCCCATGTTGCCCATCTCGTATTCGGTGTCGGTGTTCCAGGACGCATCCTGAGCATCGACCTCATACGACACCTTGTTGATCGAGTTCGAGAAGCGCACATCGTCAAAGAGGAAAAACTCGGCCTCGGGACCCATATAGGCCACATCGCCGATGCCGCTCGCCTTGAGATAGGCCTCGGCCTTCTGCGCCGTCCCGCGCGGGTCGCGCTCATAGGCCTCGCCGGTGTCGGGCTCGACCACCGAGCAGTGCAAGCAGAGCGTCTTTTCGGCATAGAAGGGATCGACATAGGCGCTGTCGGTGTCGACCATCAGCTTCATGTCCGAGGCCTCAATGGATTTCCAGCCGGCAATCGAGGAGCCGTCGAACATGAAGCCCTCTTCGAGAAAGTCCTCGTCAACCTGGTCGGACATCAGCGTGACATGCTGAAGCTTGCCGCGCGGGTCGGTGAAACGGACATCGACATAGGCGATGTCGTCGTCCTTGATGGTCTTGAGCAGGTCTTTTGCGCTCATGTCTTGGGTCCTCTTCGTTTTTCGATCTGGCGCCCCGGACCTGATCCGGGGCCTCCTGGGTGTCGCAGAGGTCCCGGGTCAGGCCCGGGACGGGTGTTACAGGGCGTCCGGGCCGGTCTCGCCGGTACGGATGCGGATGGCTTGTTCGACGGAGCTGACGAAAATCTTGCCGTCACCGATCTTGTCGGTCTTGGCGGCGTCCACGATGGCCGCGATGGCCGCGTCCACCTGATCATCGTCGAGCACCACGTCGATCTTCACCTTGGGCAGGAAATCGACCACGTATTCGGCGCCGCGATACAGCTCGGTATGGCCTTTCTGGCGGCCGAACCCCTTGACTTCGATGACGCTCAGGCCCTGCACGCCCACGTCCTGGAGCGCCTCTTTCACCTCGTCGAGCTTGAACGGCTTGATGATCGCTTCGATCTTTTTCATCGCTGGCCTCCTTGGCGTGGTCTTCGGGGGTCAGTCACCACTTCTCAAGGGGCGGGTCCATGGGATAGGTTTTGACAGGGCTCGCGCACGGGCGGGCCAAAATGTGATTGCACAAAAATTAGGCGCATCGCCTGCATTTTGAGCAGAAGTGAATCGCCGGGGAGCGCCGAGATGACCGAATTGCTGACTGCCGCCCAGATGAGGGCCATCGAACAGGCGGCGATTGAGTCGGGCTCCGTGACCGGGCTGGAGCTGATGGAACGCGCCGGGCGGGGCGTCGTGGAGGCGGTGTTCGAGGAATGGCCCGAACTGGCCAAGGCCCCGCACCGCGCGGTGGTTCTGTGCGGCCCGGGCAACAATGGCGGCGACGGGTTCGTGGTGGCGCGGTTGCTGAAGGAGTGGGGCTGGGAGGTGGAGGTGTTTCTTTACGGGGACCCGGCCAAGCTGCCGCCGGATGCAAAGGCGAATTACGAGCGGTGGGGGGAGATTGGGGAGGTCGGGTCCAGCTACCAATTTCCCAATTCCGTTTCCACGTGGCCCGACCTTCGAGTGGATGGCTTGTTCGGCACCGGGCTGACGCGCGCATTCAAGGCGCCAAAGGGTGTCAGGTTTCCGATCGACGATCTTACCGCGGAAGACTTGGGCCGAGATTGGGACAACTTGGTTGAACTGTCTCCGAAAAGGGTGGCGATCGATATCCCCTCGGGGGTGTGTGCCGACAGTGGCCGCGTCCTGGGAACCAGTCTGCCTGCCGATCTTACGGTCACCTTCCACGCGGCAAAGCTCGGTCAGTTCTTGGGTGCAGGGGATGCACATTGCGGAAAACTCTTGGTCAGGAGCATCGGATTGGAGGGCAGCGACCGGCCGCGGGCGGAAGCGAAGCGCCCGCCGTCGAACCGGAGGTCCGCCTTCGGCGAAACGGGGGCGGTCGGGCGCTGCCCGGCGGTGCCGCCGGGCGAAAGGATCCGACTGATCGCGCCCTCATTCCGGGATTTCGGGAAAGGTGCAGGCCACAAATTCTCCCACGGTCACGCGCTGATCCTTTCCGGCGGCGCAGGCAAGACGGGTGCTGCCCGCCTCGCCGCGCGCGGCGCGCTCAGGATCGGCGCGGGGCTGGTGACGCTGGGCGTGCCGGGATCGGCGCAGCAGGAGGTGGCGGCGCAGGTCACCGCGCTGATGCTCGCCCGCGTCGACGATGCCGACGGGTTGCGCGGCGTCCTGGAGGACGACCGGATCAACGCGCTCTGCCTCGGGCCGGGGATGGGGGTGGATCGCGCGGCGGCGCTGCTGCCCTGTGCGGTGCGTGCCGAGCACGCACCCTACGTGGTGCTCGATGCCGATGCGCTGACCGCATTGTCGCGGGATACCGCGCTTTTCGATCTGCTGCACGACCGCTGCGTGCTGACCCCGCATCGCGGCGAGTTCGCCCGACTCTTCCCCGACATCGCCGAACGGCTGAACGCGACGCCGACGAAAGGCCCCGCCTATTCCAGGGTCGACGCCACGCGCGAGGCGGCCGCGCGGGCCGGGTGCGTGGTGCTCTTCAAGGGGCCGGACACGGTAATCGCGGGACCTGACGGGGGGTGTAGTGTCAATGCGGCGGTCTATGACCGTGCCGCGCCGTGGCTGGCCACCGCAGGGTCAGGCGACGTGCTGGCCGGTTTCATCACCGGGCTGCTGGCGCGCGGCTCTGCCCCGATGCAGGCCGCCGAAACCGCCGCCTGGCTGCATGTGGAATGCGCGCGCGGGCTTGGTCCCGGGCTCATTGCCGAGGACATCCCCGAGGAGCTTCCGAACGCGTTCCGGGCGCTGGGTGTGACCTGACCCGCCTACCAGCCGGCAGGGACCGGCTCGGGCGCGAGAAAACCGCGCAGCTCGACCGCCTCTTCGGCCTCGATCACCGGCAGCATGACACGCAGCGTGTAATAGCCATAACCGCGCCCGTCGATCACCGCGGCCCAGTCGCGTATCTGCGAGGTGGCAAACCCCACCTTGCTGCCCGCCGAGAGGCCCATCAGGTGGCGGGGCTCCCTGGCCAGCTTGCCCTGGAACCGGCCCGGCGCGGTTTCGCGGAACCCGGTGACCCAGATCACCTCGTCCGTGGCGCCGGTGTTGCCCACCGTGACCGGCAAGGCCACCTTGAGAAACGCCGTCTTCGCCAGCCAGGGATCGCTGCCCAGCTGTGTCATGAAGCGTGGCAGCGTCGCCTGCGCCTCGCGCACTGCCGCCGACATCACCGGATCGTCGGTGTCAAAGCCAATGACGTCATCCCCGGCCGCGACGCTCAGCGGCCACAGCGCCAGCAGGGCGGCGGCAAATGTCTGAATAACCCGCATGATGCGCCTCAGGCCGCCACGTCCAGCGCCTGACCCATGACATGGCCCGACACCTCGAGCCCGTCCACATAGAGCACGTGCGGTTCGTCAAACATGAGCACGATGACCTCCATCTCCTGCACGCCCAGCGCGGTGATGTATTCCCCATCGACCAGCGCACCGGCGCGCACCGTGGCCTCGGCCAGACCGAATAGCGCCCTGGCGCGCCAGTCGCGCACCAGCACGGGCTGTTCCTGGGGCAGGACGACATCGCATTCGGGGCGGGTATCGCCCAGTGACCCGGCAAGGATCCGCACCGCCTCGCAGCTGATCACCTGGCGGCGCACATTCACCACCCGGGCCGCACCCGCGTCACGGGTGATCACCCGGTCGCCGGGCATCACATGCTCGATCGGCATCTCGCCCGCCATGGTCAGGATCACCGACCCGGCGGCCATGCCGCATTTCGTGGAAACAGCTTGCACGGGGGCCTCGGCCCGCGCACGCCCGACCGTATTCGGCTTCATGGCGTCTCTCTTTTTTGCTTGTCTGCTCGTTATTCTGCCCAGAATACCTCAAATTCCGGTAAATGTCGCCAGAAATATCCACAGGGCGACAGGCGGCTTTTTCGCTCGCATCCCGAGGGGCGTTTTGCTAATCAGCGCCTCGGGACGCGGGTGTGGCGAAATTGGTAGACGCACCAGATTTAGGTTCTGGCGCCGCAAGGCGTGGGGGTTCAAGTCCCTCCACCCGCACCACATTGAATTCATTGCCATAGTGGGCATCGGCCCCGCTGCTCCTTCTTTGTCAGACTCGAAAGTTTCGCACTCGGTTTCGCACTTTCACGTTCTGTTTCCGTTCCGTTCACGTCGCGCCTGCGCCCGCTTGGACGCGGCTTTCTGATCGGCCTGTGACCGATATTTTTGAACCATGGCCAGAGTCTTGTGGCCCGTGACCGCCTGAATTTCGCTGTCAGAGCATCCCGCCTCGGCAAGCTCCTTGGCGGCTGTGTAGCGCCAACCATGAGGCACAAGGCGGTCGGGGCCGTGCATGACGCCAATGCCCACGCGCACCGTCTCGACCGCCTTCTGGACAGCGCGCAGGCCCGGCGGCTGGGTCAGGTTACGAGCGAGAATGTAGGCCCCGGATTTGGGCAGGTTGGCGAGGTAAGTGCGCAACCGTTCGGGACAGGCAACCCAGACCTGGGTGCCGGTTTTCTCTTGAACCACCCGCATGGCTTCACCATCGAAATCCGACCAACGCATCTTGACGCAATCACCGATCCGCTGGCCCGTTCCGATGCCCAGCTCGAATGCCGTCCGAGCGGTGCTGTGACCGTGCTCATCGCAATAGGACGTGAATGCGCGCAGCTTTGCTTCGGGCCACGCCTCAAATTCACCGCCTTTCAACTTGGCTATGTCCACCACCGGGTTCCGTTCGATCCACTCCAGATCGACCGCGTGTTTGCAAAGGATCGACAAGACGGCCACCCGCTCATTTGCTTTCGACCATGTGTCTGAAAGCGCATCTCGCGCAGCGATGGCGTGTTTCCGGCGAAAGTGGCGCACATCCTTCGCGCCATTCTTCTCCCGGATCGCGTCGATGTGACGCCGATAGTTGGCCTGTGTCCCTTTACTCAGTCTATTGAACGCGGGCGATTTCAGGTAGCTTGTCGCCAGCTTCTCCCACGTTGTTTTCGCTGGCCGATTGCGCCCGCCATTCCGCGCGGCCCAATACTCACGGGCGAATTCCTCACTGTCGGGATTCGATGGCAAGCGGCGGCGGAAACCACCCTTGCGAAAGTAGATGTATTCGCGACCTTTGACGGTCTTGAATTCGAGGTATGGGAGGTCGGGTCGCTTCACGTTGCAAACTCCTCCTCATCGACATTCGTGGCGTTCAGTGCGGCGTCGATCTCCGCGACACGCCAACGGTCAAACTTGCCGCCGATCATGACCGGGGAAGGCAAGGCACCCGCGTCCACCAAGCGCAAAAACTCGTCGGTCGAGAGCGATAGAAGCGTTGCCGCCTCAGTCGCCCTCACGGCGAGTTTTTGGGAAGGGGAAGGGGCGCGGGAAGGCATTCAGAGTTCGCTTTCCTCAGAGCCTTGGAAGCGCAAGAATGCTCCAATCGCCCACTCCCGGACGAGCTTTCCAACTGGCAAAACAACGACCGCTCGATTTGGGATCGGTTGTGCCTTGAAGTCCGCTTCATAGCCAAAGAATATGCGCCGTCCGAGTGGGTTTTCGTCCACAGTGCCGGGTTCAATCAGGCGAGGTTTGTTGTCGCTACCCTTCGCCAACACCGGCTGCGGAATGTGGCAGATCCGGGTGTCCCAGTCTTTATCTTTTGCTTCAGCACATTGATCAAACCACTCTGTAAAGGCTTGCGCATGTGCAGCGGCCTCGCGTGGACGCATTAACCACGCGAGCTCCATCATAACTCCGGCCAAAAGCAGCCCGCGCCCGGTGTAGTGAACCCGACCGTTCTTGTGCCAGCCTTCGGTGAGAAGCTCCGAACGGCGCATCTCATTCAACTCGATTTGGCTTGCACCGATGGTGTCTGCGACAAGGGGTTGTGCAAAAACACAGTCATCCAGGCGTTCGAAGAACGCGCCGATTTCTTCCCGGTATTGTTCGCCCATCAGCCATTCTCCATTTATGGGTTTCCGTATTTCTACTATACTCCCAAAAATATGGAAACCCTTTTTTCTGGTAGACGCAATCGAACCGGCGTATTGTGCCCCGCAAACGGAGATAGGGAAGCCCAATGGACGTGCTACAGTACTGGCGCCCGAATCTTGATCAGGAACGCTTGATCCAAGGGAGACTTTCAGCGGATTTCTGGCATTGCTTTTTCGATTTGATTGAGCTTTCTCATGCAATTCGACACTGGACGAATGAAAGGAATGAGGCCAATCGAAAGGCCTCCAGAATAAAGAAGGGCGGTTGGCAGGCCGCTGCGGCCAAAGCAGAAACGCATGAAATGCGTGCGCGCCATTTGGCTGCGGAAAAGGTTTGGCGGCTCGGAGAGCTGATACATGCTGACGCCGACCGTGACCTTGCAATTCGCATTGTCGAGCTTACGGGTTTAACCCAGACACTGCGGTCACACGAAACAGCGAATTTCGCTCCAATTGCAATCGACGCTTTCGACGGATCACTTTGAGGCGAATCCGCGCGGGTAGGCACCTCTAAAGCCCCTGCTCGCGCGCAAAGGCGAAACACTCTTGGCAGAGCATCCGCCGTCGCAGTGAAGGTTTGAAAATCTTCCCGCACCGACTGCACGGACGCTCCGGCCGATCCAGCGGCTTGTCGCCGCCACGGCCGGGAACGGATGGCCCTTTCGGCGCCGGCAGGGTCAAAGGATCACCATTCCAGTAGGGCAGTTTCTTGCGCAGACAGGTCATGGGGCGCTCTGCGCTTCATATGCCGCTCTGGCCGCCACCTTGACAGGCCCGCGCATCTCCCGTGGAAACATCACCTTGGGGTTCGGCGTCCACCAGCCCCAGCCCTTGCCTTCGATGTGATAAAGGCGACAGACTTCGAAGCGGAAGCCACGCGCCTTTACATCGAAAGTGGCCAGAACACGGGCACCGCGTTTCATAATTATTGGCGCCGGCAGAACAGACAGGCCCGTAATCTCAAAATCAGTCATCGGCCCAGCCCACCAGCGCGGCTGCAGCTTGCGGGTCGATACCCGCCGCCTTGGCCTCTGACATTGCCTTCACGATTGCCGTCATAGCGCGGGCGCGACCACCGGCGTCATATGCCTGGAGCGGTTGCATCACGTCGAGACTGATAGGCTGACCCAGCTTGGCCGTGGCTTCTTCGCCGATCATCGCGGCGATGGGCTGCAGCACCCATTGGGCGAGGTGTCGCTGGCCTTCGCGTATCAGCGGGCCTGTCGCGGCGGGTGCATTCATCGCGGGCAGGACGCCGAACGCCATGTTGATCGCGTCCCGTGCGGCGGCAAGCGTTTCGCGGGTCATGGCCTTGGACAGATCCGGCGTCACATCTTGCGGCTTCCAGTCCTGCGACGGGGCCGGTCCGCCAGCCGCCGCAACCGCCACAGATTCCCTTACCAGCACCTTGCCACGGTTGCCTCGAAAGCCGCGGGCCATCGCCTCAAGGTCCGTTTGCGGTGCCTCGGGAAATGGCACGATCGAGGTGCCCAGCGGGGCCAGCTCGAACACCTCGGCCAGTGCGGACTCCAGCGCGTGCAACAGACCCGCTGTCAGGCTCGCGCGCTTGAGCGGCGCCGTGCCGTAGTATGGCGCGGCCACATCGCAGCCGATCCGCAGGTGCAGCACCTCCGCCGCCAGCGCGGTCAGGGATCGCCCCCCACCCGCCTCTGAGACACTGACCCGAAAGGCGGTTGGAAACCCGTCGCGGGTCCGCACGTCCCAATCGGCACAAGCGACAAGCCCGCTGTCACGGATGAGAAACACGGCCTCGCCTCGCAAGGCCAGTGATCGGGCACAGAGAGCCAGTGCGCGCCGATCCAGCAGATCGGTGCCCTGCACGTCCGCAAGGCTCAGGCCGCCTTCCCAGAGGCTGACCGCCCCCTGAGCGGTCGCGGTCAGTTCGGCAATGCCACGCTGACCGCATACATAGGCTTCCCGTGCGGCCATGATCTCGGCGGTGAAGCCTGACCCGCTGGCGCGCGTTTCAACTTTGGGTTTTCGCGTGAATGGCCACATGGTCAGGCCCTCCGATAGAGGCGCAGCAGGTCCGCCGCGCCGGAGTTCTGGATTGCACGCGCGGCCCAGGTCGCGGCGCGTTCCACACTCACCTCGCCGTCGGTGACGCTTGTGAACCCGTCGGCACCTGTCCCCACCTGAGCCGAGTATTCCGCCAGTCGGCGGAACGCCTCGGAGACGGCTGCAGGCACCGGCCCAGCCCCGACTTGCCCGGAAATGCGGAAAACCCCGCCGGATGGCAGGTACAGACCAAGAGGCGCGGCCAAAAGGTCGATGGCTGTCCAGTCCGCATCCCACCATCGCTCTGCAAAATGCGAGACAATCGGTTCCAGAGGCGGCATGAAAACCTCACCCGCCCGGCCCTCGATGGTCCAGGCAACCGCGCGCGGCGTGTAGCGGGTGCAGGTGTACGCTTCCAACCTGGCCCAGATCATTTCCGGGTCCAATGAAGCGGCTTGCGGAGACAGCCCAGAGGGCACCGCAGGCCATGCGGCAGGTGTCGCCTCGGATTGCGCAAGTAGGTCCATGGTCACAGCCTCCATCGCCGTGCGGCGTCGATAGACCCCGGTCGATGGGTTGGCCGCGGTTCGATGGCCTTCCAATTCCGCGCTTCAATCTGGGCAGTGGGATATGCAGGCCGCGTCACGATGCTCAGCTCATAGAGTAGCGCCTGCAGCACCGTGCGGATGATCGCATTGTGCGCGTCATTCTCTGGGTCGAAACCCTCATCCTCGACGCGCTCCGGCTCAGCTACGGCGCGCTTGGGTGGCAGACGAAACCCCGGCGAGATACCGACTGCCAACCCGGCCGCGATGGCCGCGAGAATGTCCTGCACGTAGGAGACGCTTTGCAGTTCCTCTGTGATGGTCGCGATGAAGGTCAGCGCTTCATCGCTGTCCATGATGTCGAGTGTGCCAGACCGGACCGACGCAAGTGGCTTCCCATAGTCATGCCCTGCCAGAAGGTGGATGTCTTTCTTGCCACCATGCTTTGACGGTGTGTTGATCCGGTAGGCGAACGCGCGCGGGGCGATGATCTCCTTGCGCGGCCTGCCAGTGCGCCCGCCATCCGAAAGGACGGCGGGCACGCCGTAGGGAAAGCGGCCATGAAGCGCCAATGCGCCAGAGGCACGCTTGCGGAGCTCCAACCCGCCTTCATGACCGCCCCACAGCATCACTGCACCCCGGTCAGGATGCGGGTTTGCACGGCACGGCTCACGGTCACGTCCATGGTTGCGAGTGCGGTCAGCCGGAGCGCCCCGGACTGCGCATCCGAATACGGGTCACGAATGAGGTCAATCGCGCCCCAGGTCCCGACAAAGAACGGGGCCACCCCACCGGCCGTTGTGGTCAGCACCGCCTTGGACTCCGCCGGATCACCGGATGGCGCATCCAGCGAGTTGTGCGACAGCGCGACGGCGCCCAGAGCATCGGCCATGCGGTCCCACTCGGTCACGCCGGACCCTGCATCCCAGATCGCATCATCCATCGCGTCCCAGACCTCGGGGCGGATAAGCGCCCGCACGTCACCGGGGCCGGTGGCGGCATTGCCCGTTATGAAGCCCACCACCTCGGAACGGAACGCCGCCCAAGACGCCGCTGCATCCACCGCAACCTCGGAAATGCCCCATGCGGATGCGCCTGCGAAAAGCCCGGTCGGCTCGCCTGCCGATCCGCTGCCCAGGAACGCGGCCTTGTCCAGTGCCTCCTCGATGGCGCCATTCATGTCGCGGCGCACCGCCTGTTCGAGGCCAGCCCCGGACTGTTTCAGTGTCTTGCGCGTGATGCGCATCTGGACGCCCAGATTGTGATCGGGTTTCAGGGGACGGTCCAACGTCGTGTAGGCCGCCGGTCCCGGCACATTGCCGGTTTCGCCATTGGCCCAGCCCGCCGTGACGGCGGATGTGGTGACGGGATATTCCATCTCGCCCACATTCACGTTGATCATCTGTCCCCCCATCCGCGCCGCCACCGACCCGGCAAACAGCCGTTCAATGATTGGCGCGGTGCGGATCGGGTCCGGCGTTCCCGCCGCGACGGTTTCGCCAGCGCGGGTTTCCAGCGCCTCCCAGGGTACGGGAATGCCACGATAGCCCCCGCGGTTGCGCAACTCGGTCACGATCTCGGCGGTCTGGCCTTCGATGGCGCGGCCTTCATCCAGAGCAAGCGCCACCTGGCGCATCTCGAAGCCGGCCATGACCTCGGCCCATTCACGCTCGGAGCGGGTTTCCAGTTCGGCCCCCGCATCTCGGCGTTCTTCATCCTCCGCAATCAGTGCCGCGCGATAGCGGGTCTCATTTGACCGGTATTCCGTATCGAGGGTTTCCATCGACCGGGTCTCATCTTCGGACGGGTTTTCCTTGCCCACCAGTGCGGCGAGTTCCTGACGAATCTCGCTTTGGCGGCGCTGGATTTTCACAGAGTCCAACATTGCATTTCCTCGCTTTCGTTGGGGTTGCGCTGCATTTCCCGCAGCAGGTCGCGCCACCGGGCGCGTTCGGGTGGAAGCGGCTTGTGCCCCACCTCGATCCGGGTCTTGCGGGCATGACAGCGCCCGCAGAGGCATTGGAGATTGGTGAGCTCAAAGGCGAGGTCCGGGCGGTCCCTGACCGGCTCGATATGATCGACCTCAAGCCCCTTGCGGGTGCCACATTGGACGCATTGCCAGCCATCGCGGTCGAGGGCCTGCAGACGCAGTGCCTTCCAGCGCGGACCGCGCGTGACCTTCGCCGAGTGGCGGGCGTATTCGCGGCGCTTGCGGTTCATGACCATGCCATGCGCCCTCCGCGTCCAGCCGGGCGCCCCATGATCCGCGCGCCCTCCGCGACCGCCAGAACCGTCGCCTCTGCGGCGTCGATGCGTCCTGTTGAACGAGCTTTGGCCAGTTTGAGGTTGTTCGCGGGGTCGCGTAGAGTCACCGCATCGGCGAAAGCGCTCCGCAAGAGCAAAGACGGGACGGCCTGCACCCGGCCATCGAAACAGGCGCGGCGAAACCGTTCGCAATCCTCACCGCCATCCCGGAACCCTTGCCCTCGCCAGACAATCGGCGCGCGGATGCCCGCCTTGTCGATGGCCTCACCCAGCTCGGCCTGTTTGTAACGGTCGGCTGTGATCGCTGCGACCGGCTCGCCCTCGATATGTCCCATCATCTCGACCAACCAAGGCGCGACCGGCACCGTCTGATCGCCAAGGGTCGAGAGCTCGCCCCGGTCGCTCATCTGCACATAGCGGTCGCCCACACCATCCGATTGCCCGCGGTCCAGCAAGGACGGGCGCGACGGGAACGTGCCCACGGCCTCAAGCCGCCCGGTCTCGGGCCAGTAGAACGCCGCTGCGCTCATTGATGCGGACCCGCCCAGGTCGATGCCCACGACAACCTGTCCCGCCCTCTCAGGCAGGTCCGAAACCTCGCAGGCCAGCCATTCATCCACTGTCAAAAGCAAATCGCGAGTCTCACCGCTGACCCGCTCATTGCGGTTGTAGAGGCGGAACGCGGTGAGGGTGGACCCACCACGCGCAATGGCGCGCCGCGCCTGACCCTGCAGCCATTCGAGGCTGGACCCGATGCCATGTGCCGCACCGGGATTGGCGAGTTGCAGGCTGTCCAGATCATCGGCCGGCAGGCCCGGCGCTGGCCGGTGTTCCTGGCGATAGACGCCCTCGGCGTCCTCATCCAGCCAAACGGAAAACGGATGCGCATCATCCGCCGCAGAAGTCGAGATGATGAGCGCACGGCCTCCGCGCTTGCCCAACCCGGACAAGAGCGCGTGTTCCAGCGCGTCCCCTTGCTCAGCCTGCCAGTGCCCTCTTTCATCCATTAAGCAGAGCGTGGGGGCCGACCCCAGAGCCGTCTTGCCATCCGCCGCAATCGCCCGGATGAAATGCCCTCCCCCATCGCCCTCATACTCAATCTCAAGGCGCGGGCTGCGCCGGATCGTAAACAGCCTTTGCTCATCCTCGGAAAGCGACAGGATGAACCCCACGACAAAATCAAAGGCAATCCGCGCCTGATCCCGCGTGCGGGCCGCAATGAGGATTTCGCGGCGCGGTTGCCTGTCCCATTTGCCCATGACGGCGCCCAAAGCGATGCCTGCGCTCAAGGCGGATTTGCCATTGCCACGCCCGATGGACAGAACCGCGACGTTTACCCCGTCGGCCAGCGCGCCCGTCACGAATTGGCGTTGGTAAGGTGCCAGTTTCACCGACTGACCCGCCATCGGACCTTCTGGGATTGCGAGAGTTTCGAGGAAGCGGATTGCTTTGGTTGCAGGCTTCATGTGACCATTCCCCGCGGAGTAGTTTCAGAAATCGACAGGAATTTGGAGAAATGGCGTTGCAAAAATTTGCGGTAACTTTTGCGCTGTGCGTGATCATTACGGGACACAGCACGGCTCAGATTGCAGGTGAAGAAGAACACAAGCTGCGAAACCATGCTCTGAGCTTGGCGAAACAGAATAGCTACAATGCAAACTATGAGTTGATTGTTTTTAGGCTTTCTATGCTGTGCGAAGGTGCTACTCGATCTCCTGAACGCATGGACTGTCTGGGACGCGCAAAGGGCTCGGCACGTCTCATGGCGTGTGAAGCTTTCGATGACGTTGTAGAACGCCTCCAATGCTATGATGCGATATCTGCGCAGCTTTCTCGCGAAGGTCCGTGAGATTTGCCACAGCGCGAAGAGATAACTCCCCCCCGCGCCCCCCAGCCACTTTTGAAGGCCCGACATTGGCACCAGTTGGCAGGTCATGCCGCCACCCCGGCGGCTTTCAGATCATCCGGTGTGACAAGTCCGGCTTCAATCATCCGATGGGCCAGGCTGGGGCTGATGGCGGTCGACGGAATGAAGGCACGCCCCTTGACTTGAGCTGCCCAGAATTCTGCTACGTCGCCACTGTCTGCCACTGGCTTCGAGATGGCCTTATGGTCACGCCAGCGTCCCGCTTTGAGCCAATTCACCGGGAAGGCGAGGTATTGCAGCTCGTTGCCATCGTTCTCAACGGCATAGGCTTTGGCCCCCGCAATGATGGCAGACGGCTCAGCACCATCCGCTACGGCTTGAGCGAACGCCCGTTCTGTCCCGTCCCGATCCTTTGGCCGTGGATACGCCTCCCAAAACTCATCGAAAGCCGGATGTGTGTGTCGGGCGGCGTCAGCCGCACACACAGGTTCCTTTCCTGGTTCCCTTACAGGGTTGGTGTCGCAATCTGAGACACGGCTATCGTCCGATTTGAGACACGGCTCTTGCACCATTTGAGACACGGCCCGTGTCTCATCCTGAGACTCGGTAAAATCATGATCGAAGGCCAAGAGATAGGCGGTGCTGGCCTGCCGTTTGGTCCTCGGATCAAGCCGCTGTATGCGCCGGATCAGCCCCGCCGCCTCCAGCTTTTTCAGATGCCGGTTGACCGTGGCGCGGCTCATCTCGCAATCGTCCGCCAGACGTTCCTGAGACGGATCGCAGCGCCCGGTGTCAGCATTATGCCGGTCGGCGAGTTGCCAAAGCAGTAGCTTGGTCGCGGGTTCGAGGCCGCGTTGCTGGATTGCCCAGTTGGTCGCACGATGGCTCATGTCGCCACCCCCGATCCGGGCTGAAAATGCGGTTTCGCTGTCAACGGCGGAGTAAAA